>Ga0247817_10001412_pt1 | contig 12633 bp, 13 predicted proteins | sample UWRJL212509R1_FD_178010 | JGI IMG/M metagenome (GOLD analysis project Ga0247817, IMG submission 178010) | Plant litter microbial communities from Arlington Agricultural Research Station in Wisconsin, United States - UWRJ-L212-509R-1 | ecosystem: Environmental > Terrestrial > Plant litter >... | reverse complement strand
GCGACAAGCTTGGCTACAACGCTCCCATCACGGTACAGGATAAAAAATATTATACCTATGAAGATCCATCTTTCAGTATTACCAACGCGCCTATTAACAATGCTGATGTTGAAAAAATGAAAGAGGTGGTTGGTGTGTTAAAGCATTTAAATGGCTTCAGTTATTTCGATGAGATGAGTGATCTGATCACAAAACTTGAAAATAATTTAAACAAATCCACTAAGCAAAGTAAGAATTACATACAATTTGAAACCAATAAATTATTAAAGGGCATTCAGCATATAAATCCACTATACCAGGCAATACTGCACCAGCGGGCACTGCTGCTTGAATATAAATCGTTTAAAGCAGCAGATTCGAATCAGGAGATCTATTATCCATATCTGTTAAAAGAATATAGAAACAGATGGTTCTTAATATGTAAGTGCAAGAGAAAACCAAATCTGTTAACACTTGCGCTGGATCGCATCATCGAATTTCAGGAACTGCCGAATGAATCTTACATAGAACATGACGGAGTGAATTTTGAACGGTACTTTGATGATCTGATTGGTGTTACCAAGTCTGAAAAAGACAGACCAAGTAAAGTTATTCTGCATGTAGACAGGTTCAATGCGCCATATGTACTAACAAAACCAATTCATACATCACAAACTGTTTTAAAAGAAGATGAAACGGGAATACTCATTCGACTGGATGTGGTATTGAATTTTGAGTTGGAACGGGAGATCCTTGGTTTCGGAGAAAGCATTAAAGTAATGTCTCCAAGAAGGCTTTCCAGCATCATTGAAAGAAGACTGAACAAAGCTGTTATGAATTATAAATTATAAATTATGAATGCCTTCATTTCACAATAGCAGTCGACTACAGACAGATATTTAATTCGTTTAATCTATACCTTTTTCCAGAAAAGTCTCTGTATACTACATTCATAATTTATCATTCATAACTCATAATTTATAATTGATTTCCTCGTTATCATTAAAACCGGGATCGTATGAAAAAGCTAACAGGATTCTTCGCACTGACCTTATTGATAACAACGCAAACCTTCGCCCAGCACATCCGCGAACAGGACATTACCTACAGCCGTTATATAGTACGCGAAATCGATCTGCGCTACCAAGCAAACAGATCAGTGTTTGGGAAAGACTGTATCTTATCAGCTATTCTGCTCGACGCTCTTAAGGATGGTGCCAAAGCATATAGCTTCGAGGATCGTTCGAAACAATTAAGCTATGAACAGATCCAAAATAAATTATGGATTCAATCGTCCGATGATAGTTGCATGGCAACACTTTATTCTCAAGAAGAATTGTATATCGTTGAGCTGACTGAAAAATTTATCTTTGATAAAAATGCTTCTGAATTTAAATTCATTCCGATAGAGCTTACACTTTTTATTCCGGCAAATATAAGCAGCAAAGGTATTATGGAACCGCTTGCTGTTATTCCATTTGAGGAATGCACACACATATTCAGAAATGACGCCAGAGCTTATTCAACTGCAAATAAAATCGGACAAACGCGCATTAACTTTAACGAACAGTTTTTGCTACGTTCATACGTTTCCAATATTGTAAAAATAGGCAACGAAGATGACCTGTATTTTGATCAGCGTTATGCTGATCCTTATAATGCATTTATGGCGATGAAGGAAGAAGAAAATGCTTTGCAGGAAATGATGTATGAGGCTTATCATCCGAAGTAATAGGATAACACTGAAAAAACTTAATCCTGGTTTAAATAAATTTTTAAACCAGGATTTTTTTATAGTTTTCATTTAACGGTATTTAAGCACACTTTTATCCATGCGTTTAGATCCTACGTTACTATTCATTCACAATCTTTTGTGTGCGGTATTTCATCAATGAAATTACTTCTTCTTGTGAACTATAGCTGCTTTCAATGTTTACAAAATGATGTTCCAGCTTATCGTATCGTTTAAGCATGAGATATATAAATACTTCAAGAAAACCAATACCTTCAAACACAATCGCTTTGTTGGCAGCGTATTTTTGTATGTGCTCAACAAAATGTTTCGGGTGTTCTGTCCAGTGCATAGTTGGCTTAATATGGTGACTGATATGATACCCATCGTTCCAACACTTTTTATTGTAGTTTGTATTGATACAGGTAATACTGTTTTTATAATGATTACCCGGATCGGCTGCATCAATAAAGGAGTGTTGTGTCCAGTTGCCAAGCATCATAATAAATCTTGAAATAATCAACGGTAGAATAAATACGACAAGAGTAGCTTGCCAATTTACGATGCAAAGTCCAATACACATCAGGATATACAAAAATTCACCACGGATGGTTTTGATCATAAGTTTTTCCCGATTCTTGTGACTGAAGTACATGGAAAGATCTACCAGACCGCGGTACATAAATGAGCTGAAGTATTTCATAAAATCACGAAAGCTGTCGCGCTGATAAGCCATAGTGCTGCTCTTATCATCCTCCAGATTATTTTCAATATGGTGCATACCTATGTGGTGAGTAAAATATGTTTCAGGTGTTTGCCCGAAAAACAGACCTACAAACCAAGGCAAAATAAAATTCAGCTTTTCATATTTATACTTGTACAGCTTATTATGACAGGTACAATGCAGCATAAGGCCGAAAGGCGCTTTAAAGTAAAAATTATTCAGAAAGAAATAAGCGGCTGCGGCCAGCCACCAGAGCCAGCCCGGAATACCAGGTACATATAAAAAGATACCAAGCGGAATAAGCGTTAGTAAAATGGTTACTGTTAACTGCACAAAAGGCAGATCACGTTCATCACGGATAAGTGTTAGAAAGAATCGTTCAGCAACGTTGTAGCTTTCTTTCTTTTTGTAAACTGGATCTTTAATAATCGGAAATATTCTCATAACAAAGGGTTTATCATGTTTCCATGTTATTGGATTCAAGGGAACAGATAAATATTAAGGGTACATCATATTCGTTCTCACCATGTATACATGCATCAAATGATAACTGCATACAAGATTTTGGATAAATTAAGCTTAGAAATTACAAAAAATGTATTAGTCATGCAATTATATGTAGGCAGGATTTATGTATTTACTATAAAAAAAACTGAAGTAATTCTGAAGTAATTGAAATTCAATTGAAAAAAAATAAATTAATTAACCAGTTTTTCTGTAACAGTTGTCAATTGAAACGAACATAGTTATAATATTATAACAGGATCTTAGTCAGTTGAACAGTTTATCAAAAACATTTAAAGGCTCATCTTAATCCAGATGAGCCTTTATGTATACCTTCGAAATTACTAGTCTATTGAATATTAATTCCCTACTCCGATTCTCAATCCAAGATTGATACCAAGGTTGCTGTTCAACATATTATTTGCACCATTTTTATTTTGTGCAATCAATCCTTGATAGTAAACAATATCACCGCTTAACCAAAGTCCGTCTGACAACATAAAGCTAGCACCTACTGTACCTTGCAGGCCAAAGTCAAATGCCTCAAATGAATCTTTTACCTTGCTTCTCGACAATACATTTTTGTCACCATCATACTGGCGGATCTCACCACCTGTTAAGAAGCCTAAGCTAGGTCCTACTGAGATGTTAGGACGGAAAGCTTTATCATTCTTATTAAAGAAATAAATAGCACGCAATGGAACACGGATGTAATCGCTTCCAACTTTTGTACTCATTGTTTGTCCGTTATAGTTGCCTGAACCCGGATACGTAAATCGAACTCCTTCTCTGGAATACTTTACATCTACACCAAATCCCCAATGTGTTTCTGTGCTATACACCAACGTTCCACCGGCATTCCATGCAGGATTGAATGTTACATCTTCGTCTGTATCAGACATCCATGCTGTTCCTGCTCCTGCTGTTATACCAATTGATGTGCGTTGAGCATTTACTGCCAATACACTAAGTAATAAAATTCCGGATAGTAAAATTTTTTTCATGTAATAAATAAGTTAATGATTAGATATGTATTGAAGATAAACATATGTCTATTCAACAGCACAAAGGTATGTTTACCCTTTTGGTAAGTATTATACAATCACAGGAGATTGTTATATGTTTTCAGCATTTAGTAAAATGTGCAAAACGTGAAAGTAAAAATAACACATTCCTTATTTATATATTTTTTTGTAACTTATTATAAAGCACATCTGCTACATCAATGGATATAGATGTTGACTGAAAACAATATTCAACCAAAACAAGCTATGAACAAATTTACACTAACAACTGACTCATGCTACCTGGTAACTTTTCCTGATGGAAGCACTCTTACATTTACTTTTTTAGGGAACAGTCCCGAATATCCAGACCCGCTGATAGAAGCAGATGGCGAAGGATTTTTATTCCGCGATAAAGTAGCACATTGGATATCTATTGAAGAAGTAATGTGTAAGTAAATCAGATCGGTCTGTATAATTCAAATCAAAATACTACACGCATTAGCCAGCTTCACAATGAAAAAATTTCTACTCTTAACTCTTGCATGTATAGCTGTGACACAAACAGTCTCTGCTTGTCCGGTATGCACCTCTCCTACAGCTGTGCAAGTGCGCAATTACCTGTTCGGTCCTGAACTTCCGTTTAATGTATTTGCATTGGTACTGCCCTTTATAATCTTTACTGCTGTTGGCGCAGGCATCTATTATTTCGACCTTCCATTTAAACCCGAAAAAAGTATATGAACCTTAAACCTTTACTGGCCGCTGGCGTGCTGATGGGAATTGGCATGGGTGGCTTTATCGACGGTATTCTTTTTCACCAGATCTTTCAATTACACAGCATGCTTTCTGCGAAACTGCCTCAAACAACAGTTGTAAACATAGAGATCAGCATGGCCTGGGATGGATTGTTCCATGCCTTTACCTGGCTTACTACTGCTGTATCTATTATTATGTTGTGGAATGCAGTTAAACGTCCTGAGGTACCGTGGTCGGGTAAAGCGCTGATTGGCGCACAACTTGCAGGATGGGGAATCTTTAATCTGGTAGAGGGGATCATTGATCATCATGTACTCCAGATCCACCATGTTGTGGAACGCCTGGGGCTTTCTGTATACGATTACATGTTCCTGGCTTCGGGAGTTTTATTTATAAGCATTGGTTTATTCCTGATCAGAGCTGTACAGAGGACTCCGTTATCAATGAAACAATCCTGGGACAATTCAAAATAATTAATCATCAATGAAAATTGCTACCTACAATGTAAATGGCGTGAACGGCAGACTTCCGGTTCTGCTGCGCTGGCTGGAAGAGGCGAAGCCAGATATTGTATGCCTGCAGGAACTGAAAGCCCCGAACGAAAAGTTTCCGGAACAGGCCTTACTTGACTTGGGTTATCATGCGATCTGGCACGGACAAAAAAGCTGGAACGGTGTTGCAATACTTTCTCGCAACAGTAATATACAGGAACTGCGGCGCACATTGCCAGGCGATCCTGAAGATAGCCATAGTCGCTACATTGAAGCTTTTATAGATGGACTCGTTATATGCTGCCTCTATCTTCCCAACGGTAATCCTGCACCCGGACAGAAATTCGATTATAAGCTTGAGTGGTTTAAACGACTTACAAAACATGCTTCTGATCTTATGAAAGCTGACATGCCAATTATTTTAATGGGTGATTTCAATGTAATGCCTACAGAACTTGATGTATATAAACCTGAGAGCTGGAAGGATGATGCACTATTTCGTCCTGAAGTCCGTGCAGCTTTCAAGAAGCTTATGAAACAAGGCTGGACAGATGCGATCCGTACATTATATCCTGAAGAAAAGATCTATACATTTTGGGATTATTTTAGAAATGCATATGGACGTAATGCAGGTTTACGTATTGACCATTTTTTATTAAGTCCTCAAGTAGCTTCTAAATTAAAAAAGGCAGGTGTAGACAAACATGTTCGTGGCTGGGAAAAAAGCAGTGATCATGCACCCGTCTGGATCGAACTAAAAAAATAACTGTATCAAATTCAAAAAAACATATTCTAATTTTTTATTAATAAAATTCGTATATCTTATTCGTATATCTTGTATAAATTAAATAAGCCGCCGTTCATATTATATGGTCAGGCGGCTTATCTTCCTAGCTGGTAAAAGTTTTTATAACATCAAATAAACGATGCCAGTTATATTATTATTTTTATATTATCTGCAACGACTAAGGAATTTTCTTTTACATAACTGATACAGTCAAGAACAATTATTTAAATGAAATTTGCCTTATGCCGGCAGACAATAAGTTAATCACATTTAAGACTCAGAGCTGCTGTCGGACTACCCTTGGCAATCCAACAGCTTACCTATAGTGGTTGAAGCTCGTTGTCTATCGATCCATGGGTTCTTTTATTCCTTATAATGCACGAATGCAGCGGGATTAATGTACTTCAATGGATGATTTGAGTTTGTTTGTACGGATACTATACAAACCATATATTAATTTTATAATTTTTATTTAAAGACTCAGAGCCGCTGTAGGACTACCCTTGGCAGTCCGACAGCTGTCCGTAGCGGTGAAAGCTCTTTGTCTTATCAATCCATTGGGATCATCTATTCCCTACTGCTTACGCATCAAGTCTAAATTTTCCGAGTTGGATGATTGAGTTTAAGTATGTTGAACATACTATATTTATTTGTTCGTATACAAGAAAAAGAATAACGATTCTGTAGTGATTTTCTTTTTTACTAAGCTGGGCAAACTAAGTGGTGCGTGTCTCAAGCTCCATTTGCACAATCCATAAACTAATGCGTGATCCACATGGTAGTAATGATTTTGAAATCTTTTTCCTTGTATACTATGCCTTATTTCAAATCAAGAGACTGGCCTTTTGCCTATCTGAATTTCTATAACAAAGATATATGATGGAGCAATTGGATTAATTATATAATCATTAAAAAAAATTATAATATTTCCATATTAAAGATCCTTTTTAATATCTAGGCGTAACTATGAAATCTGGTAAAATGTATTCTACAGCACCATATAATTCATTACGGCATAGCAGCAGCACAAATAGTATTTCGTATAAAGGAGACTCATGCTGTGTTTATTCGTTTAGAATGCTGCTGTATAATGTATAAGCATCGCAGAGCTAAAATTTAAACCACTAAAACATTATAGTCATGACAAATCAGAAACAAAACGGTACTGATCACGGATGCAACAAGTGGCCTGGGATCAGAACTTGCACGTTTATTTGCTGCTGACAACTAAAATATGGTACTTGTCTCACGCGATGAACAGATATTAAATCATCTAGCAGTTGATCTTCAGAATATGGGCGCAAGCAGAATCATTATTATTATTATTATTCCAAAACATCTGTCTGTATCTAATGCAACAGAGGAAATTTATCAAATTACCAATGCAGCGATCAGTTCATTGCTTTCAAATCAGAATGTTGCTAAAATTGTAGAAAACAATACGGCCCGCAGAAAATGAATCTGATGAGCCATGGTAAAGTAAATTATGAGTCATAATTTACTTTACCATGGCTCTTTATGTCTTCAAACAATTCAATTACTTCGAGATCTTTGCTTGCAGGTGCAGTCATAAGTTCTCCTGTATATGAAAATCTAGATCCATGGCACGGACAATCCCAACTTTTTTCTGCAGCGTTCCATCCTACACTACATTTTACATGGGGGCATGCGGGATTTACAGCGAATAACTTTCCAACTTTATTTTTATACAGTGCAACGGAATGACCTTCGTATTTTACCAGCTTGCCTTCATCATGAGCGAGGCCTGAAGCGCCTTCTATTTTTTCAGCAGCAAACTTTTTACCAATAAACATGCTTACTACATCCACACCTTCTTTTACTATATTACTGAAAGATGCTACAGGTTTAAAACGAGCCGGGTTGAATAACTTCTCATATGGACTTTCGCCTTTGCAGATCAGGTCTGTTAAAATACAGGATGCGGCTGTACCATATATAATTCCGATACCACCAAAACCTGTTGCTACCCAGACGTTATCCGGATTACCAGGTAAATGACCGATATAAGGTAAGCCATCCGCAGGCTCAAAATATTGAGAAGACCATTTGTAAGCAATTTCTTCTACGTTATATTGTTTACGTAAATAACTTTCAAGTTTAGTAAAACAGGATTCCGTATTTTCTTCATGGCCTGTTTTATGGTCCTCCCCTCCAAATATCAGATAATTTTTTCCATTCACTTCCTGTGTACGGTAATAATGATATGGATCATCCATATCGTATACCAATGCATCCGGATAATTGTTGTCTGTTAATGTAGCTGCAAGGACATAGCTCCTGTAAGGTGCTACTTCAAAATGCAATACATTTACTCCCGGTGGTGTATGGGTTGCATAGACAACATGCCCTGCCTTAATTTTACCCTTCGTAGTATGAACGATAGTCTCATCATTTTCATGGGTAACATCCATTACACGGCAGTTTTGAACAACGCAACCTTCCATGCGTTGAAAGGCTTCTGCAATTCCATATATATATTTTGTTATGTGTATCTGCGCCTGATCTTCAACCTTTGCAGCCTTTTCAAAACTAAGCGGAACTGGAATGTTTTTTGAAAAATCCATTCTCAATCCAGCTTCATTGGTTGATTCTACGATCTTATCCAGCTCTTCACTTTGTTTTTTATCATGGGCAAATAAATACGCAGATTTGCGTTCAAATCCACAATCAATCTCATAGGCAATTACATTTTTTTCTATAAGATTTAATGCTTTATTAGTTATAGTATAAACAAGTTTTGCATTATCTTCACCAAAATTATCTTTGATCGTATAATAAGGCGTATCAAGCAACGTATTAAGATGGGCTGTTGTACCTCCAGTAGTTCCAAAGCATATATTCTGTGCTTCAAGCACAACACATTTTTTACCTTCGCGTTGTAAACGCAACGCTGTACTGATACCTGTAATACCTCCACCAACGATTACAACGTCTGCCTCTGCAGGCATGCGCTGCGAAATATATTCAGGCATATCCTGCCATAGACTTATACATTGTCCGTCACGTTTCATGATCTGTTGTGTTTATTGTAAGCTTAATTTTTAATTCATAAAAATAAATTTAAAAATTTTATGGATGTTATATCTTTCAAGAGATTGTTTACATAAAATTACACTCTAGCGGTTGAGTACTAAATAAAAAATCCGTCAGCAGAATCATCTGCTCACGGATTTAACCATAGCTGTGGTTGAATATTTTAATTATTCTTGCTCGTGTGCAGCAGCAACATTGATAGCGCTTTCAGCGACTTCAGACAATTTCTCATCTGCTGCTTTTTCTTCATCCAATGTCTGACCAAGAATATTTTTAATTTCTTCAAGACCTAATGTTTCAGCGAACTGACATAGTGTACCATAAGATGCAATCTCATAGTGTTCAACTTTTTGTCCTGCAGAAATAATTCCTGCATCGCGCATAGAACCTTCTTCGCAATCTTCCATAATAGCCTGCGCCTCTTCAATCAAACCTGCCATTGCTTCGCATTTTTTTGCTGTTGCAGTTTTACCAAGGATTTCAAATACTTGTTCAACACGTGCCACATGCTCTTGAGTTTCTTCAAGGTGTGCTTCTAATGCTGCAGCAAGATCTTCTGAAGTAGCATTTTTGATCATTTTGGGAATTGCTTTTGTCAATGCCTTTTCTGCCCAATAAATATCTTTTAATTCATCTTGAAATAATTTCATCAATTGAGATTCCTGCATAGAACCATTTTCTGATGCATTACTTGATTTTGGCTTTGCAGTTTTAGGAGCTGACTTTTTTACTGAACCATTTCCGTTGCTTGTTTTCTTTTCCATAGTAGTAGCTAGTTTAATTATTATTGGTTTTTTATATAAGTAAGAGTTATAATTATTCTTTTCGTGATGATCTTGCAACAAAATAGATGATACCACCTACAAGTAAGACTGTAACAAAAATACCAAAGCCCATACCGGCTTTAAAGATTCCACCGATAACGCTGCAAGACGTGAATAGGAAAATCGAAAGAATCGTAAGTATGTATATAAATTTATTCATCTTATGTATATGTTAAAATATAATTAATTTGAATTACGTTTAGAGTCAGAATCTTTCCATTTATTATCGAAGTATTCTTTATCGTCTTTATTGCGTGGATTTACGCATATGAGTATGTCCCCTTTTTTAATTCCATCTTCATATGTTTTAGCATGCTCTTCTGGAATACCTGCACCGATTAATGTACCGATAATCCCTCCGGTTATTCCGCCTACTCCTGCACCCGCAATGCCTATGGCAATCGGGCCAGCAATAACAACTCCTAATCCCGGAATCAATACACTTGTACCTAAGGCAGCAACAATACCTGCAAGAGCTCCAATGCTACCTCCAATAACAGATCCTTTGCCTAAGCCTTCTGCTGCTTTGGTTCCAATTTCTGTATCTTCATCTGAAAAATGCTTTTTCTGTGTATCTTCAGTCATGATTAAATTAACATCATCGTGTTCATAGCCACGTTCATAAAGTTCATTGAAAGCATTCTCAGAACTTACCCGATCATGAAATACACCCACAAGCATTTTTGGATGTGCTATGTCATTTTGAGTTTCTAAAGTATACATGAGCATTTTGTTTTAATTGTATTTTAATAAGTCGAAGTTAGATCATTGTGCTATGGATCCCTTTACATAATACATTTTATTGATTACATGATTTCCATATTATATTTTAATCTAAACATAGTATATAAAGGCGATGAACATGCATCGCCTTTATATAAATATTATTAATGATGAATCTCTTCAGCATTATTTTTTCTCCAGTTGTTCTTGAAGTATTCTGCATCTTCATCATTTCGAGGATGTACACCCAATACAACTTTTCCATTTTTAATCCCATCTTCGTAAATACGAGCACGCTCTTCCGGAATTCCGGCACCGACTAAAGCGCCAATGATTCCGCCTGTTAGACCGCCTGCACCCGCACCTGCAAGACCTGCTGCAATCGGCCCGGCAATAACTATTCCCAGGCCAGGAATTAAAAGGCTTGTACCTAAAGCTGCAATAGCTCCGGCAATAGCCCCTATTGTTCCACCTATGGCAGAACCTTTACCCAAGCCTTCAGCCGCCTTCGTCCCTATTTCAGTGTCTTCATCAGCGAAATGTGTTTTTCGTGTATCATCTGACATCAATAAATTAACCTCATCGTGCTTATAACCTCTTTCATGCAAATCATTATAAGCACTTTCAGTACTTTCACGATCGCGGAACATACCTGTTAACAACTTGTTGTTTGTAGTTTTGTAGGTGTTGGTTGGTGTGTTGTTGTTTTGATTTTCCATAGCTTTACTTTTTAAAACGGTTAGTTAAATTATTTTTCTTTGAATGATATAACAAATTTATATCATTCAAATAGCGTACAGATTACACAATACATTTTATTGATTACATATTTACCATATCGCATAAAATAATCTAATAGCCCATAAATAAAGGCTTACAGAACACATCCAATAGAAGATAATGGAATACACCATACTTGCTGTTACATCATTTTGAAAAAATATTACAGCAAAAAACAAGTATTTAAAAATAGTGAAAAACAAAAACGTTCTTATTTGAATCTGTTTTGTTCTTAACAAAACAATTCAAATAAGAACTATCATCTTTTCGAAGCTAATAATACAAAAAAATTCTACTACATCTATCTTAATCACTACTACAAATCTGTAATCAGTAGCGGATTGTTAACACGCATTTCTTCTATTAATAATTCTGCCTGTTCAGGACTTTGTTTCAAACGTTCTAATTGTGCTTCTGTAATACCTACCAATTGCAAAAATGTTACCTGTCCGTGTGGTGTAGCTATTGATCCCAGCTCAGGATCAGTAATAAACAGAACTCCTACTTTATCTGTTTTAGATTCCAACCTTATAGGTCCATTGGCTGGTATATAATGATAATCTTCAAACCAGTTTCCACTCTGGAAAACATAACGTGCAAGATTGTTCATCAAACCTATTACCCACTTAGGATCTTCTTCACCTTCGGTGCTTTTGATCCGCATGGTAAATTCAAACCCCCAGTTACTGAATTCCTTATCTGTTTTTTCAGGTGAATAATACAATTCAGACATTCCATAACTTACAATATGGCGATGAAAGGTTTGCTGCTGAGAATCATAGACACTTGTACCATCCAGAGGATCCGGTCCCCCTATCATGTATTTAATTACTGATGCATAGTGTCGTGGCTCCTGACCAGGATATATTTTTTCTATTGCAGCATCTATCGCCAGCCAGCCGGGGGCATCTTCTTCGTTGAAATGTTTGCTGTATTCTTCTGAAGTCATATGTATAATTTTATTTCCAAAAGTATAACGGAAGAACCGCTGATTTGGTTTAGAGCATTTAGTAAAAAATCAATTACGATTAAAACTCATAGAATGATCTCTCAAAGCTCAATTTTATACTAATCAATATTTTCCAACACTTATCGCCTTTCTTACAACACTTATTCAATGGGCGAAAATAGTATTTAGGTATGGTGTATTTTTCCATTGCTAATCCACCCCAGTATGAAACTTAAGTTCTCCACCCATCCAGGAAGCATCATTCCCTTCCTTATTTTAACTGCCTTTCTTGGCGCAATAGTATATCGTTATACGCAGATACC
>Ga0247817_10001409_pt1 | contig 12638 bp, 12 predicted proteins | sample UWRJL212509R1_FD_178010 | JGI IMG/M metagenome (GOLD analysis project Ga0247817, IMG submission 178010) | Plant litter microbial communities from Arlington Agricultural Research Station in Wisconsin, United States - UWRJ-L212-509R-1 | ecosystem: Environmental > Terrestrial > Plant litter >... | reverse complement strand
GGTTTACAGAAGTATTTGTAATTGGAATACTGATTAAGTGAATTAGCGTTAAGGCCAAACCAATTGCTAAACCGGCAAATCTTCCGTTTGCAAATTTATCTGTAGCGCCAAGGATGATTAATAAGAAAAATAATGTTAGAACAAATTCAGCAATAAATGCTGAGGCTAATGAATATCCGTCGGGTGAGAATGCTCCATACCCATTAGAGGCAAAAGCTCCTGCTTGTGTATTATTGATTGCATTTCCTGCTTTGCCTGACCAGATGATGAATAATGTTCCTGCAGCGGCCAGCGCGCCTACGCATTGCGAAATGATATAAGGTATAAGATCTTTTGCCGGAAATCTTCCGCCAGCCCATAAACCAAATGATACTGCAGGATTAAAATGTCCGCCAGAGATATGTCCTACAGCATAGGCCATGGTTAGGACTGTTAAACCGAAAGCCAATGCAACTCCTGCAAATCCAATTCCTAAATTAGGAATTCCGGCAGCAAAAAGTGCGCTTCCGCAACCTCCAAAAACTAGCCAATAAGTTCCAAAGAACTCTGCAAATAATTTTTTCATAATAAAATAATTTAATTAATAGTTGATTGTTAAAGGGTATATTGGTATGCCCAAAAAATCAAAACAAACTGTAAGGGCAAACGTATAAATAAAATCCAATTGGGTAAACCAAAACCTGCTTTTTTGTTTTGGTACATAAATAGATTCGCTGGAAATACAGCAATTAACAATGCTATAATTCCCCACGCAGCAAAATTTGTTGTGTAACTAACCATTAGAAGTATGCCAAGAATAACTTCGGCAGCTCCGCTTAAAATATTCATTAATTTAGGGTTGGAGAAAAAAGGCGGAATGATTCTGATATACATTCCGGGATTTCTAAAATGATTTAATCCGGCAATAATATAGAGCGCAGCCATTAGATATAAATGCAAGGGTAAATTCATGATAAGTAAGTGTTTATCACGAATTTATAAAAAAATTAACAATTATTACATTACAGGTCTCTTTTTTTTAGATCCTTTATAAATAAGTTAATTTTTACGCTTAAAATTTACGTTCATAATAATTATGGCAAGAATGATTAAGGCGATTCCAATCCATTGAGAAAGAACAACTTGTTCATCTAATAATATATAAGCCATCATTACGGAAACAGGAAGCTCAAGTGCTGAAACGATACTTCCCAGACCAATTCCGGTTAAAGGAAAACCTGCTGTCATAAGCATAGGAGGTATAATAGTTCCAAAAAGAGCTAATATAATTCCCCATTTCATAAAAATCTCAAAGTTAAAAGGGGTTACCTGAGTGGCAATTGCAAATGAAAATACAATTACAGCACCTCCTAAAAGCATATATAAACTACGTTGCGCTGATGAAATCTCTGTAGCAACGCTATTTGCCGTAAACATAGTGGTAGTAAATGAGGCTGCTGCCAAAACTCCCCAGGCAAGACCACGCCAATCAAGGGCAACGTCATTATGAATGATATTAGTAGCCAGAACAGTACCAATAAGTACTATGATTACAGCGATTACTTTTTGTTTTGATGGTAATTTCTTTTCTAAAATCATTTCCAGTAAAACTCCCATCCAAACGGTTTGCATTAATAAAACAATACCAATAGAAACCGGAATGTATTTTACGGCCAGGTAATAAAATAAACTTGTCATACCTAAGGATGTACCGGCAAGCATTAAACTAAAAATGTTTTTTTTGGTTGCTTTTACAACTTTGTCTTTATGTTTTGCTTTTTGAAAAGCGTTTATTAATAAAATACCAATGATTCCTAATATAAATTGAGATGTGGTTACTTCGGCAGTTGTGTACCCTTCAGAATAGGCCATTTTTACAAAAGTGGCTAACATTCCGTAAGTTGTAGCGCCTATTGCTACTAAAAATACTCCCTTTAATACATTGTTTTGTGACATCTTAACTTGTTTAGATTAAAAAAATAAAGCCGGCAAAGGTAAGCTATTTTGTTTAGGATTTAATAGAAAATGCTCTTAAACATTATTGTGAGTTTGGTTTTTGATCTAATTTATAGGCTAATATTGTGAATTTGATATAATTGCATAAAATGAAAAACCCATCAAAATATAGCATTTTGATGGGTTTGAATATATTCTGATAAAGATAATTCTTATTTTGTTACAGGCTGATTTTGGTAGGTTTCAATTTCGAAAACCAAAGTAGAGTTGGGTGGAATAACTCCTCCCGCACCTTTTTCTCCGTAAGCTAAATTTGAAGGGAGAAAGAAAATTGCTTTTTCTCCGTCAGTCATCATATCTAATGCTTCGATAAAACCAGGGATCATTCCGTCTTTTTTACCTACTGTAAACGGAAAAGCCTGATATCCTTTTTGAGCATCACGGTTTGCATCATATTTGCCATATGCTTTTGCTACGTTTGCTATACTACTGTCAAAAAGATTTCCATTGTCAAAATATCCTGCATAATGGAAATAAATAGTAGAACCTTCGGCCCCTTTTACACCAGTCCCTTTTTTTGTTATTACATATTTTAAACCTGATGCAGTGGTAGTCGCTTTTGCTTTAGTAGCAGCAAAATAAGCTGCTTTTTCAGTTACGACTTTTTGAGATTCAGCTTTTTTAGCTTCTTGTTTTTTTACATCATCGGCTAAAACTTTTACGGCATTGAACTTTTTCGCAGCATCACCTTTGCGGGTAATGGTAATTTTTGTCATAACATCATCCTGAACAATTTTGTTTACATTGTCCATTCCTGAAACAACATGACCAAAAATGGTATGTTTTCCGTTTAACCATGGAGTCTCTTTATGCGTGATAAAAAACTGGCTTCCGTTTGTAGCAGGACCAGAATTTGCCATGGCAAGAACACCGCCTTTTTCAAATTTTAATTCTTCAACAAATTCATCTTTAAAGGAATATCCCGGACCTCCAGAACCGTTTCCGTCCGGATCTCCACCCTGAATCATGAAATCATTGATTACTCTGTGAAATTTTAATCCGTCGTAAAAAGGTTTTCCTTTAAGTCTTTCTACTTTTACATTAGGATTGTTTCCTTCTGCCAAAGAAATAAAGTTGGCTACCGTCACCGGAGTTTTAATGTATTCTAATGATACGACAATATCACCTTTAGTCGTTGATATTGTAGCAAAAATTCCATCATTTGGATTGGTTGCCGGAGTCACTTTTGTTGCCGCTTTTGTTGCAGGGGCTTTTGGTTTTGCTGCCGGTTTTTTTGTCTGAGCCTGGATATTGACTACTGCCAGGCAAAATAAAAATAGAAATTTAAACTTCATGATTTCGAATTTAAGTCTATAGTTTTGTAAATATAATTTATTGTGGCTTTTCTAATAATTGAATTTCGAAAATAATGTTAGCATTTGACGGAATTACTCCTCCGGCTCCTGTTGCTCCGTAAGCTAAATGTGACGGAATAAAAAGAATGGCTTTGTCACCAAATGAAAGTTGTTCGATTCCTTCGATAAATCCAGGAATCATACCATCTTTACGACCTGCCTGAAACGGAATCGGCTGGTAGCCGTGTTGTTCTGCTCTTGCTGCATCAAATTTCCCAAAAGCTTTATTTACTTCTTCTACGCTTGAATCAAATAGAGTTCCGTCTTCTAAGAAGCCTGAGTAGTTAATGTATATTTGAGCGCCCTGAGCAGGTTTTTTACCAGTGCCTTTTTCTGTAATTAAGTATTCTAATCCAGTACTGGTTTTAGTTGTTTTTGGTTTTACAGTGGCAAAATAGGCTACTTTTTCTTTTTGTGCACCTGCATATTTACCTTTTTCTTTTGCAATTTCAGAGAAATAATCGTGAAATACTTTTACTGCATCAAATTTTTTGGCTGCTTCACCATTTCTGATAATTGTTACCGCAACAATAGTATCACCTTGTTTTACCTGATTCACAACTTCCTGGCCTTTTTCTACAACATGTCCAAAAATAGTGTGTTTTCCGTCTAACCATGGAGTTTCGACATGTGTGATAAAAAATTGACTGCTGTTGGTTCCGGGACCGTTATTGGCCATCGCCAAAACTCCTGCTTTGTCAAATTTCAAATCAGTGATTTCATCTTTAAATTTATATCCGGTATCTCCTGAACCAGTTCCTTCCGGATCTCCAGTCTGAATCATAAAATTTTCAATAACTCTATGAAATTTTAATCCATTAAAAAAAGGTTTATTTTTTAGATAATCTTTTGTTACAAACTCGTTTTTACCTTCAGCTAAAGTGACAAAGTTAGCTACAGTAACTGGTGCTTTTGTATAATCTAATTCAACAATAATATGCCCTTTATTGGTTTCAATATCTGCATATAAACCATCAGGCAGGTTGCTGTGCTCGTCTTTGCAAGAATACAATGAGCTAACGGTAACAGCTAGTAATAATAGAATACTCTTTTTCATTTTTTAAATGTTGTTTTTATGGGTTTATTGTATCTTTTTTAGTTGGAGCTGCAGGTTTTGGCGTTGCAGTTGTTGGTGCAGCAGCTTTTGGTGCGGCTGTAGTTTGGGTCTGACCAGCCACAGGTGTTAGCTTAGCCGCTGGATCCGGTACAAAATTGCGAAGCGTAACCGTGCAAATTAAGGATTGATTAGTTCCTATTTTTTTATTATCTCCATGATATCCATAGGCAATATGCGAAGGAAATAAGAAAGTTACAGTTTCATTTTTATGCATCATTTTGATACCATCACGCAATCCCATCATGATATCTTGTTTGTCTACGTAATAAGTTTGAGGGCCAAGGTCGGCTTCAGAGTAAATAATCTTACCGTTGATATCTTTTATTTCCAGATTAAAATAAGCAATATCACCTTTTTTAGGAGTTGCCAGATCTGTAGTGTTTTTTTCGTCGTAATACAACCAGTATCCTTTTCTGGTAGCGTAATATTTTATTTTCGGATTGCCTTTGATTATTTTTTTAATAACCTCCTCTTCGTTGGCCACTAATTTTTTGTTTCTGTCTACCGATTTTTTCATGAAAGTACCGGAAGCCTGAGAAATAGGCCTTCTGGCTTCTTCATGTTGTTTACAGCTCACCAATAAAACAGCAAAAAGTAGGGTGTAAATGCTTAGTTTTAAGTAGTTCATATGGGGTTATATTTTTAGTTTATTTACTAAATCTTCAAATTTCTTCACGGTTTCTTCCATCGAAACTTCTGATCTTCCGCCAGCCGCATTGCTGTGTCCGCCACCATTAAAGTGATCTCTGGCAAATTGGTTTACGTCGAATCCGCCTTGTGAACGGAAAGAAATCTTGATAATTTTCTCGTCTTTATTTTCGATAAAAATAGCAGTAAAAACAATACCTTTTATACTTAGTCCGTAATTAACGATTCCTTCAGTATCGCCTTTTACATAATCAAAGGAATCCAGTTCTGCCTGAGTAAGTGTAGTATAGGATGTTTTGTGTTCCTCAAGCACTTTCATATTCTGTAAAGCACGACCTAATAATTGCAAACGGCTATAAGAGCTATTGTCAAATAATAAAACAGGAATCTGAGTATTTTCGACTCCTAAATCAATTAATTCTGCAATGATTCTGTGCGTGTTTCCTGTTGTTCCCGGAAAGCGAAAAGAACCGGAGTCAGTCAATATTCCGGTATAAATACAAGTGGCAATGGTTTTGTCTAAATCTTCTTTTTTTCCTAAAAAAGAAATGAAGTTATACACCATTTCGCAAGTAGATCCAAACGACGTATCAGAGTACATATAAGCGGCATAATCATCCGGTTTTTGATGATGATCGATCATGATGAACGGAGCTGTTAGCTTTGCTAAAGTATGTTCCATTTCGCCTGTACGATGAAAAGCATTAAAATCTAATGTAAAAATCAGCTCAGCTTCTTCTAATATTTTGGTGCAGTTTTCAGTATCTTTTTCGAAGATTTTTACCGTTTCAGAACCTGGTAACCAGGCCAGAAAATCAGGAAAATCATTGGGAGCAATCACAGTTGGCTGGTGATTGTTTTTTAGTAAAAAATGATATAAACCTAAGGTTGAACCCATAGCATCCCCGTCAGGGCCTCTATGTGGAATTATGGCGATTTTCTTTGGGGTTGCGAGTAACAATTGTATCGCTTGAATATCTTGTATTTTCATAGTGTGCGAATTTACATTTTTTTAATGTAATGCTGAAATCATTTTACAGATTAACACACTTTTATTAGTTGACAGTTTTCGGTCGCTCCCGATAGCTATCGGGATCAGTTACAGTTTTCAGTTTTCTGAAACAGAGTTGATTGAAAAAACGATAACTATATACCAATGAAACGGATTTTTATTTTAAAATTTTATTTCACAGAGATGCACAAAGAAAGCTCAGAGATGCACAAAAGGAATTAATAAAAGAATGATTTGTTTTGGAATTTATTTTTTTGAATTTGCCATTGCCATTGAAATTGTAATTTAAAAATAAGAATTCAATCTCTGATATAGTTTATATTTCAACCCTTTCACAATTTGCGATTTATAAATTCCTACAGAACCAGAAGAAAAATAAGCAATTGTACAGGCAATGGCAATAAATATTCCGGGTTGAATGCCAAAAAGTTCCATTCCCATAATAGTGCAGGAGATGGGAGTGTGAGTGGCTCCCGAAAATACAGCTACAAATCCTAAACCTGCCAGAAACGCTATTGGCAAAGGAATTATTAAAGATAAAGCACTTCCTAAAGTAGCGCCTACAAAAAACAACGGAGTTACTTCTCCGCCTTTAAAACCTGCGCCTAAAGTAAAGCCCGTAAACAAAATCTTGAGTAAAAAATCATACCACATATTGGCATTCGAAAAGGAATCTACAATTACCGGAACGCCTAATCCTGCGAATTTGGTAAGTCCAAAACCTGCTATGGCAATCGCCAGAATTATTCCTCCTGTAAAAGGACGTAGCGGTGGATATTTGATTTTTGAAAAAAGTGATCCCCAAAAATGCGTACTTCTGGAAAAAAGTAAGGCGGCAAGACCGGATAAAACTCCAATGATGGCAACATAGAATAAAGTTGAAATGCTAATTTCAGGAACAAGCGGAATACTATAATGTGTATGTTTTACCTGCCAGAATTCTACCGTAAAATAAGCAACATAAGCGACTAAAAATGATAGAACAGCACTTTTTAAATTGATTTTACTAAAGTATAAAACTTCCAAAGCAAAAATAGCGCCTGCCAAAGGAGTGCCAAAAACCGATGCAAAACCCGCACTAATTCCCAGGATAATTAGAATCTTTCTTTCGGAATGATCTAAATTAAAAAGCTTGGTAAATTGATCTGCAATTGCGCCGCCCATTTGTACCGCTGTGCCTTCGCGGCCGGCAGAACCTCCAAATAAATGAGTAAGTAAAGTTCCTAAAAGAACCAAAGGAGCCATTTTAAAAGGAATGACTTTTCTGGGATTCTCGTATTCTTCAAGCAATAAATTATTGCCTTTTACAACAGATTCTCCCCAATAATAATAACTCAATCCTATCAATAATCCGCCGAAAGGCAAAAGCCAGATAATCCAGTCGTTGTGAAGTCTATACTGTGTAACCCATTCAAGAGCAACTAAGAAAAAAGCTGAGGCAGATCCTGAAAATATACCTATAAAAACACAAATGAAAATCCATTTGAAAATAGTTACAAGTATTTGTTTGGGAATTAGAGTCATTAAAAAAAGTTTGCCACGAATTTCACGAATTTACACCAATTTAAAACACTATTGGATTAAAATCTTCATCAAAAATAATCTTTTAAATCTTTCTAATCTGCGGTAAAAAAATAATTCGAGAAAATTTGTGTAATTCGTGGCAAAAAAATATTTACTGTACAACAGCCGTAAATTCAATTTCAACTAAATATTCAGGTGCAACTAGTTTACTGATTTCATAAAAACCAGTTGTAGGTTTTACATCTTTAAAGAAAGCAGAGTGAGCTCTTGCAACTTCTTCAAAAGTAGAAATGTCGGTGGTGAAAATACGGGTTCTGATGACATCTTTCATTCCAACATTCAAATCTTCCAAAACTTTTTCAACACGTTCCAGGATGTTATAGGTTTGAGCATAAGCATCATCAGCTTTTACTTTTTCACCATCAACAATTGCCACAGTTCCTGAAACTTCAATGATATTGCCAATTCTTACCGCACGGCAATAGCCCATTTTGTCCTCCCAAGGTGATCCTGTTAATATGTTTTCTCTTTTCATTTCTTTATAATTTTATTGAATTTGTTTCTTCGATTTTAAATCAAATTCCGGTTAGTTAATTTCGCTGCAATTTATAAAATATACAACTGATAAAGAACCAAATTAAATTGAAATCAATTCGTAAAACGTTCTTTTTTGTGATATTTTGAGGAGTAAGTTTTATTTTCTTGGCACAGATTAAAATGATCTTAAGGATTATTTATTGTGTAAAAAATTTTGCCACGAATTACACCAATTTTAATTCGTTTAATTTGTGTAATTCGTGGCGAAAAAACACTTACAGCATAAATCATTTTAATCTGTGAATCCCGATAGCTATCGGGAGTGGTGAAAAAAAATCATTATTCAATTTCATGGTGCTGATAAAGGCGAAGTTTATTTTGAGTTGCAGTAAGATTTTGTTGCAGTACTTCGATTTTGTCTAAAAGATTTGCAATGACATCAATACCTTCTAAATTAATTTTAAGATCATAATGCAAACGAATCATTTTCTCTACAGTTGGCAATTGCTCGGGCTGTAAATATTCGTCTTCTTCAAGAAAAATAATTTCTACTAAACCGTAATTATGCAACTCTGTTATAAAGGTGTTTTCAATTTCGTGATACAAACAAAATTGTTTTATTTGAATTAAGTTTTTACTATTCATGATTTCTTAATTTAGCTAATTCTTCGAATAATTCTTTTTCTTTGGCAGATAATTTTGTTGGAACTTTTATAGTATAATTAATGTATAAATCCCCAAACTGATTGTCTTTTTTATACACCGGAAAACCTTTTCCTTTCAGTTTTACTTTCGTTCCGGGTTGGGTTTCAGGAGCCACTTTTATTTTTACTTTTCCGTCAAAAGTATTCACATAAATTTCACCTCCTAAAATGGCCGTGTATAAATCCAGATCAACATCAGCATATAAATTATTGCCTTCCCGTTTAAATTCTGAATTGTTATCAATTAAAAAAGTAATGTATAAATCTCCATTTGGTCCGCCATTTGCGCCTGGTGCTCCATGATTAGGAATTTTTATAATTTGTCCGTTTTCTACCCCGGCCGGAATTGTGATTCGGATATTTTTTCCGTTTACCGTTAGATTTTGTTTGTGAGTAGTGTAAGCAGCAGCCAGGTCAAGTTGTAGTTCGGCATTAAAATCCTGTCCGCGGTATTTCGCCTGGCCTCTCGAACTCCTTCCTGAAGAACCATACATAGAATTGAAGAAATCAGAAAAATCACTTCCTGAAAAGTCTCCTCCGCCAAAATCAGAATAACTTTGGTTACCGCCTTGCTGCTGTCTGGAATATTGCTGTTGTTGATTGGGATCGTAACCTGCTTTTTCGAATTCGTCAGCATGTTTCCAGTCTTTCCCATATTTATCGTATTTTTTACGATTCTCAGGATTGCTTAAAACTTCATTGGCTTCGTTTATTTCCTTGAATTTTTTCTCAGCCTCTTTATCATTCGGATTCAGGTCAGGATGATATTTTCGGGCTAGTTTTCTATATGCCTTCTTAATTTCGGCTTCAGTGGCCGATTTTGTGATATCTAATACTTTATAATAGTCAATGTAGTCCATTTGATTGTATTTTTAATAAAGGTAAATTAAAATATTGAAGTTAGGAATAAGTTGCTAATTATCAAAATGATGAAGTATTTTTAAGATAAGAAAAATAAAATAATGATTCAGGTTAGTTTGGAATTTGGAATTTATGGTTTGGAATTTGTTTTTAATACAATCTTTTATTTTTGGCAAGTTTTTTGATTCCAAAAATTAGCCTAATATATTGTTATAATAGTCTTAAAGTTGTAGAGCCAAACTAAATTATGCTATTTTTGTGATACTAGAGTTTTTATTCTATAAAACAATAAAAGCCGATTCGATAATACTTTTTCAATGAAGCACATCCTATTTTTTATATTATTTTTTGCCGCTGTCACTGTTTCAGCTCAAACTGAATTTGGTACTAAATACAGGCCTATTGCAGCGCCAAAGTTTGGGGCAAAGCCTAAGAAAACTCCACTGCCGGAAGTAAAAGATCCGCAAGCCAACAATATGGATATACCAAGTATAAAAACGCCAAATGTTTTTGATAATACGAGTATCACACCAAAATCGCAATTACAGGTAGGAGTAGAGAAAAGTAAATTTACGATGTCTACTGAAACTGATTTTGCCAATCCGGGAGATCGTTATGTTCCTAAAATGGAGAAAGATTTAGACAAAGCGCTAAAAGATGCCGGACTAAAAGAAGGTCGAGGGCAACTGGTAAGAAAGAATATTTCGCTGGGCGATTTTAGAACAAAATCAAAATATTTTATTGTAAAATTCCGCGATTTTGGTGCTATCGATGGCGATTTAGTAAAAGTATCCTGTAATGATCAGGTGATAAGAGACCAGTTGTTTTTAGAAGGTAATTTTAAAGATGTCAAAATAGACCTTGCTAACGGTTTTAATAAACTGGATTTTGAAGCTTTAAATATTGGAAGTTTAGGCGGGAATACTGCCGAAATCCGTGTTTATGATGACAAAGGACAATTGGTAACAAATGATTATTGGGATAATCTTGCAGCAGGTTTCAAAGCTTCGATAGTAGTAACAAAAGAAGAATAAGATACAACTATAATTTTGTTGCATCTTATTCTGCTAATATTTTCTAATTTAATAAAGTTTAATCTTTGGCAAGTTCAGGAGTATTGGTTGATTTTCCTTCGCCAGTTTCCTTTAATAGAAAGCTAACCAGAATTGCTATCGAAATTCCAATTATCCAGAATAAACCTGCTTGTTGAAAATGAATAATTTTATCCGTCGTATCATTTAGTGTTTTTCCAAATAAGTGACTGAAGAGCGGACTTAAAAGAGTTGTTACTCCAAAAGTTATAAAATTAATTGCTCCTGTAGCACTTCCTTTTACATTGTCAGGATTCGCTTCTTTAATTATAGAATACGGAATCATTGCGGCACCAGAACCAACGCCCAACAAAAACATACTGATTTTCGTAGGAAGTACATCGGGGAAATACAATAACTGAATCAGACTCAAAATCATAAATAGCGCTCCAAATATTAAAACGGGTTTGCGTTTGTTTATTTTATCTGTAATATATCCTAATAACGGACAGCCAAACACCCAGCCAAAAGCAACCATCGCACTCGAAATTGTTGCACTATGAAAGTCGAAAGCACGATCTTTCTGAAAAAAATCTACTGCCCAAGTCATAGCAAATATAGTGGTTGGAGCAAATAATAATCCTGAAACGATTCCGCATAACCAGGATTGAGGATTGCTAAAAACAACTTTATAAGGTTCAAGCAAGCTTTGTTTTTTTACGATAGTTTCTTTCTTTTTTTCGACTACGTTTGCTGGAGTTATAAACCAAAGTCCGAAAGCTACAATTATCGTGAAAATTCCGATAGAGAGCCAGAAAGTTGTTATATCCATTCCTTTTTCGATTAAAGGCCCTACAACAAATTGCCCTGCCGAACCGCCAAGCATACCTAAGCATTGGGTAAAACCAATGGCAGTTGCCAATGATTTTGAAGAGAATCCTTTGCTGGCCAAATACACACAACCCGGAAATGCAAAGGCACAACCTGCCCCTTGAAATAATCGCCCCGTTACGCCGCTAAACTGACTCGAAATCATAAAAAGCAAACAGCCAAGTCCTAAAATAAGTGCTCCTGCGAACAGCGAATATTTGGCTCCAAACCGATCTAAAGCTATTCCTGCAATTAAACTACAGGTAGAATAGGTATAATAATAAGTTCCTATAATAGTAACCAGTCTGATCTCACTTACCGAAAAATTATGCGACAGTTCCGGAAGCATTACTGCCGGAGCAGAACGTATTACATAATCTAAAAAATAGAAAACCAAACCAAATACCCATGCGATTACATAGTATTTGGTATATGATTTATTTGTATTGATGTCCATAAAATGTATTTCTTTTATTTGAGCTGTAGCTATTTAAATGAAACACGAATTTGCTCCGCCTGTTCGCTATCGCTCGGGTTACGAATTAGCACTAATTTTAAGGTTAGTTTATTTTGTAAAATAATTTAAAAACAATGAGTTAGTGCTAATTCGTGAAATTCGTGTTTACTTTTAATTACTTAAATGCCTTCTTTTAAGTGTTTGTAGTTGGATTTTATAGTGTCTAAAACTTCATCCATTTTACCGCCAAGCATTAGTCTTGTCATGGATTTTGCCATACCTACAACTTGTTCCCATTCTACTTTTGGCGGCATTGCCAACGCATTTGGGTTGGTGAAGATATTCAGTAAAACGGGACCATTGTGTCTGAAAGCATTTTCGATTGCAGCTTCAACCTCTTCGGGTTTGTGCACATTTACACCCTGAAAACCCATTGCCTGAGCAATTAGTCCAAAGTCAGGATTGACCATATCGGTTTCATTATCTGGTAAACCTGTAACTTCCATTTCGAGTTTTACCATTCCTAA
>Ga0247817_10001407_pt1 | contig 12644 bp, 19 predicted proteins | sample UWRJL212509R1_FD_178010 | JGI IMG/M metagenome (GOLD analysis project Ga0247817, IMG submission 178010) | Plant litter microbial communities from Arlington Agricultural Research Station in Wisconsin, United States - UWRJ-L212-509R-1 | ecosystem: Environmental > Terrestrial > Plant litter >... | reverse complement strand
AGGATCTGGGTTTCGCCTCTACGGGTCAGTGGGTGAACACGCCGATTGATTCAACTCAAGGTGCATCGCCCTGTCCGCTGGACTTCTCATCCATGGGACATGAGGCACGAGCAGCGGCATTTGATATCGTCGGCCCCAATAATTCGTGGGACACACACGCAACCAGCCCGATGGGACCACTTTGGACAACCGCCCTCGACCCGGGGGTGTATTCATCTTCAGAAGCTCGAACTTCATTCCCCGTCGCCTACTGGTCTCTCCAACTTCCAAGTGGGTTTCCGGGGGACACGGAGCAAATTCACGGCGGCGCACATCCAAATCGACCTTAGGTGATCTGCTCTCAGCTAGGCTGGTCCGACACCAAAATTCCATGCTTAGGTGTCGGAAAACGCGGCATACCTTACGGGTATTTATTCAAGGAGGGGCAGGAATCTGCCCTGTGAATTGGACTTTGGTATCATGTTCTGTAAAGCATCACATTTATGTCGACTTTGTCGGATGTAATTTTTTATTGGTCCTTTTTCTTTTTTCTTCTTTTCTTCGCCCCCTAACTTGTGGTTTCCTTCCTTCTTTCTTCATATTCATGTTTTCTGGTACCTTGTAGGTTGGCAGTTAGACTGTTCAAGTTCCAGCCACGATGCACCAAAACCTCACGCAAATAAATGCCACTCTTGACTGAAGTAAATTCAATCCCCACAGTGTTCGCCACAACACGATTAGCGGTCACTATAGGTGTTCAGTAATTATGATCTCCCAAAAGTGCCTTGGATTTCCGGTTTTTTGGAGTCTTCCTTCTGCTTGGTTTTGGCCGAGGTAGAGTTCGACTCTTGGTCGGTGCCTCAGGCAGAAACTGCTGGTTTATCGTGCTGCCAATTCTTCCTAATGTTTCCACTTCTCGTCTCACCTCGTGCAGTCAGCCCCACTTTTTCTGGCAAATTTGTGCTTGAACGCGATCGTGCCAAGGTAAAAAATTGCGCATTTCGCCAACGCTAGCCAATGTAACACACCCGTGGACGTGTTTCATTGCGGTAACATCACACTAACCAAGTTAAGGGCGGGTGCCCGCATCCCGAGAGGCTGGCGGTTTGGGCTCAGTCCGATTCGGATGTGTAGTGCGCTGTGCATCGCGTCGGTCGGTTGGAGGGATCTCCAAGCCGACGAATGCATCTACCCCCAAAGAATAACAGTGGAAGCCCATAGCACCTCTGTGCGTGGGGTTTCTTATAACGGCAAAGCCATGGCTTCCCTCATGTGTCGTCGCGCTGTTCGCGCAAAGCATCTGGTCACGGGCTTGTCAACCCCCAGATTGGGGTTTCTTGAGTGCTAATCTTTCTGAAGTCCTCCTGATAGCAGGCCCTCTCGCAGATGTCCACAGCCGCAACAACAACGACGGGCACGAGAAGACGACATGATCGATCGCAGTCGCCCTTGCCCGAACGGCCAAGTTCCACCATAGCCGCTTCGACTCCGCGCGAAAGAAAGCGACCGAGGCTGCTCGGGTCGCCCTCCGGCAACCCCAAGAGACGTCGTCCATCCCAGCAAGCTGTCCCGAGTCCAAGCCCTCACCGAGGGCAACACACTTTGGGAGCTTCTCGACAGCACAACCGCTCTGCCCCGACTTCTCCAATACCTTCTCCAAACCACCAAGGCAACGGGGGTCGACCGCTCGAACGCGTCCACGCCACCACCCCGTCGACTGCGCTCCGATGTCTAGCCTGTCCCTTTTACAAAAGAAGCCCAAGCCAACATCCATCGTGTGCCCATGCGAATCTTTCGAAGCTCAGCTACGTCAAGCAGCATCTTATCCGAAAACACGCTCCCCCGATTCAGTGCTCACGTTGTTACGAGACGTTTCGAGAACATGGTGCGCTGGACAAACATTCGCGCCTAGAACCCCCCTGCAAGGTCGTTCAGGAACGGCCCAAGGATCTCTCGAGCGCCATGACAAATGAGAAGCTGAGCAGACTGCGGCCCCGAGCCAACCCAGCACAGAGCGAAACGGAACAGTGGGAGGAGGTCTGGAACATACTTTTCCCCGGAATTCCAATGCCGGCTTCCGCCTACGTCGACCTCGATCTCCCCGAAGAGGTCAACGACCTGATAGAACATATGGCTCAATGCGTCCCACGACGTATCATCGCCGAGTTGAAGTTGGATGAGGAAGACCTGTCGAGACGGCTGGCAGAATTGGTTCTTGGAGTGGCGGATCAGTGGGTAGAGAAACGTCGCAGCATCAGCCAATACAAAACCTCTGTCTAGAGGGGAAGTTCGCCCCAACTTTTTCACACCATGCCTTCTGTCACACGGTTGGCACCAGTCGGAGCCAGCTCCAGCCACACCCACGGACTGATTGGTCATTAAGGCCGCAGCTGGAAGCAGGCTGGGCCTCAACGCAGGGCCAACTACCAATACACGGATGAGTCAGGGCCATACGCGCTATGCTTGGCACTTTGTAGTCTATTGGGCACAAGAGCAAGCCAATGGCCATGAAGGCCGGCAGAGCTGGCTGGAGATGCAAGAGGGGCTTGGACTCCCCAGAATGGAAATCTTGAGGATCAAGGACCTTACGTCCATTGAGAATTATTAGCTGAATTGACTGTACTGCTTCTGCATACACGAGTCCGAGTCTCTGGTAACAGACTCTCGTCACACTTTTTGACTCTCAAAGCCTGGTAGCACGGGCGTCCCGCTCATAGCCCTGCGGTCTCGACGCATCTTTCGACGACCTACTCGAATAGTACTACCTGCGGAGCCTGGCCACTTCCTTGGAATCCCTACCGTATTGCGAGCCGTGTTGGAATGGACGCAAGGCCCTTGCGATGGATAAAGAAGGTTTGATGGCCTGAGATGGAAATCTTTAGGAGGGTTTTCGGACGACTCTCGTGGGAACAAAGATGCTATTTCGTGGCACAAGCCTTCGTCTAGGGACTATGACGAGCTCCAGTTGTCGGCGACCCACCCGGCCCCCCAAATGCAACCATTTGGCAAAGAGCGAATTGAGGGCAGCCCATTGCAAGACACCGACATTGGCCACGTTGGTCTGTCTCAATTGTCAGCCTTATTCTACTTTCAAGTTCCTAGAGCCTCACCTGACATGTGTCACCTCATGAGCTGTCACATTCAACGAGGGGGCGACGCCTCCAGCTCGTAGCCTGATGAGGCTCAAGGTGGAGGGCGATTTTCACCGGCTCAGACGGATCTGAATGACTTGAGACAGCATTGCAGTGATCGAACAGTTGCAGAATCGAAGCACCGCCCCAGTGCCAAGCATGAGATGCATCCCCATGCCGCAAGGCTGTTGTGAGGCAGACCTGCCTGTGTGGATGCATACAGTCCTGCCTATCGTGACAGCTTCTGCCCACACCAATTGAGCCGATGTCCAATTGGGGTTATGCACGTCAGTTACGGCTTAGATAGCAGACGCAAACTTGCTCAACATCAGTGAGGAAGAGCATTGTGCTTCTCAGTTAGGCATGATCGCTGAGGCGCCTGTTGGGCAACGAAGAAAGGGCGCGTCACAAGGAAACACCTGGGCAGAATTTCCAGGAGATGTGGTCTTGGTAGGATATATCTTCATCTTGGGTCAACGCCTACTAGTATCCCTTCTCCAACGCGCCGCTTCTCCTGTCTCTTTACCCAGCGCTATGGCATCCCCCCCGCCAGAACCCAGGATGGAACCTACGACCGAGCCTGTCGAATTGCAGCCCCCAAGGATGCTCGGATATGGGTACCAGAATCTGGCAGAAATGATGAGCCTGCACCCGGAGCTCTGCATTGTCCGGCGGTTTGGATGTCTGTTTACCGAGACGATTCTGTACTACCAAGCCGAAATCACCGTGTTGGAAGCACGACTGCGGGAGGTGCAAGTACAGGACAAGGTTTCGGTCGATGTGAACCGCCAGCGATACGGACTGTCTTGGGTGTCACTCTCGCTCTCCAGCTCCGCGGAGGAAGGCTCCCCAGAGCGCGAGCATTTTGACATTATCATGCGATTGCGAAAGATCATGCCAGAGTACTGTTTGTGTACCTACCCTATGTCTCGCGTCCAAATATATCGCTGACTACCGAGATCCCGAGGCAATAGACACCGCATTGTACCTGCAGAAACAGGCCCTTGCCCTTCGCAGACCCCACCGAAAGCTGCTGCAAGATCTGAGGTGCTGGATGAAACCTGAAAATCAAGGCAACATCAGAATCCTCAGTCCAGATTGGCAAACCTGGGACGACGGCGCAGAACTGGAGAATGATCTGCTCACCTTTGAGAACTCGAGGTTGGACAGTTTCACCTCCTTCTTGAACTTCACAGTCGTGGACATATACCACAACCTGGTGGGGAGATATATTCATGTGAGAACCAAATGATTACCGCCTAATTTTTTTTTGGCCATAATCGCACCTTTCGCTCCCCTAAGGCCAAGACCCAAATTGTACCAATGCGTGGATGTTTAGATGAGCCCCGTCCGTCCGCAATGTGTTGGGCAGGTGCTCAAACAACACAACGGAGATGCAATGGGCTTTCGGGGGCTTAGGGTTAATCAAAGACGAGGTTGCGATTATCAGGTGCTTTAAGTTTGTCTAGGCAGACCCACTAACTTTGACTGTGCTAGAGGAAGCGGGCAATATGCGAAACCGTATTGCCTCGGAACAATGCTGACCTGAGTGCTTCCACCCCAAGCACTTCAACTTCAGGCCCGAACAATTCTTGCATGACGACCTACTCCCATCGGCGCATCGCATTGTTCGCACGAACATTCACAGTTCTCATTGCATGCATGCTTCCCATCGCTGCCATCATGGTTTTGAACAGGATCGAAGACATGGCCACCAGACTCAATGTCATTGTTTTTCTTACAGGTAGCTTTTCACTGTTGATGAACGGTTTGACCACAGCTACTCTTCAAGACATCTTCCAAGCTACTGCAGCGTGAGTCGTTTTCCTTCGCCGACATTGGTTCTTGCTTCAACTGACACAGCCTCCAACCCCGCAGCTTTGCAGCAGTTCTAGTGGTATTCGTCAGCGGGACGAATGGAAGAGGCAGTCAGGGTTAGGGAAGTTGTAACTAGAGGAATCCGCCCCCGGAGGGTCCTGTCATGACTGTATAAAGCTAGAATGTAGTAGTGTTACAACCTGCAGTCATAGGGGGCAGGTGGCAAGGCAGGACGCCGCGAGGTAGTTGACAGTGTGGGAGCAAAGGTTGACGCAAGGTCCAGATAGGTCGTTCACTATCTCAAACAGGGTGTTCCGGAAAGAGCTTGAAGAAGGTGCTTGGAAGATTGTAGACGTGAATACATGTATTGCTTGCGTAAGGGACACGAACAGTTCCTTACCAAGTATCGCGCACCGCCTATTCTTATAGAAACTATCTAGTGCTGTAGAAGCGGTGTCCTGTGGACCCGGGCCCTCCTGGCCGGGTCCTGTACTTAATGATTCGTCCGCCATGGGTGCCCCAGGCGCCTGTGGTCCCATCTCGTGACCTGGGTCAAGACAAGACGCTTGAAGGTGTGGATAATTTTCCATTTTCCATTTTTCTTTTCTTTTCTTTGCCTATATGCACAAAAAAAGTCTGGCAGAAACACAACACCTTGGATTGGTTGTGTTATTCTAATGATCTCCGCAAAGCCCTCATCCACACCAACGGCGCCTGCCTCTCCAATGGCCAAATTTCCCCCAAAGCCCCCTGGGCCTTCTGACACGGTTCCGGCGCCTCCGGCAATCGTCTAGCCGCCTCCGGCCGCCTCGAGAAGAAAGGCCCCTTTGGCGCCCGATGCCGAGCAAACCACTACCGTGCCGAACTCCGTGTCGTGATTGCCGCCCTGCGCTTCCGATACTGGCCTGGTGAAGGCCTCCATGCACTGGTCATCGCCGCCGATTCCGAGTATGTCTTTCAAGGCTGTACCAGCTGGGCTAGGAAATGGGCCCGGAATGAATCTGCAGGAGGCGTTGCTTGGTGAGATTGAGCGGTACAAGGACGAAGGGATGGTGATTGAGTTTTAGAAGATCCCGAGGGCGTGGAACGGGGCTGCTGATGCGGCTGCAAAGGAAGCTGCTGCCAGTGAAGTGGCTCCTGCTCAGTGGCGCGAAGTCGTTGGGGATCAATATCTTTCCGGGCAGGCCAGGCTTCCTTCTCCAGCATGTCCTCACCATCAACAGTGTCCACCTGCTAGCATTGCCCCCGATGCGCCTAATCACCCGAATCCACTCACAATGCCTCCGACGCATTACCGAACTTTATTTGTATCTTGCAGTCTAGCTGCGGCTGCAGCCCTGTACTGGGTGATCAAGATCTCGGAGGGAGGGGCTCCGATCACTGCTTATAGTTGAATCCTGTCCCTTGGGTAGTACGAACGCACAGCAACGTTAAGAAGTGCTGGAAAGTATCGAGATATTTCCATCAGTCGTAAAAGAAGCGCACGCAGAGAGAGCATTGGGCCTAAAGAAACGAATGCGTGGTGTCGTGAGATTCGGAGTACCTAAGGTACACCACGAGGGAATTTCAAGTGCTCATCCTCTCGTCTTTGCATGGTCCATGACGAGACAAGTGAACTCGCCGCCTCTATGATCCGAAGTATCCCATCATTAGAAGTCTGCCCAGTAAAAAACTTTATCTCCCCGTTGCCCGAAGAGATCGGCCGCCATGCCCGGCGTGGATCTCGAAGTGCCTATGTTTTCTGCAACGGCCGAGTTACAGCGACGAAGTTTCCGAGTCTGGGCTGAACCTTAGCTATCAGTAAACTCGACCTCGTAGGCTGTTCGGCAGTCTGGTGGGGGTAGGCAAGTTGCAGAACTTAGTGGGAACCTATAGAGATCATTGCATCCTCTCCGCCGATTGCAAAAATCCACGAGGCTAGATCTCCGCCGCAGCGCAGCTTTCACTGTTTTAATACTAGTTTTTATACATGTATACGTCTGTGGTGGCATCCTGTACTACAACATCTGCGCGGCAAGAGGCACCTCTTCAAGCTGGATTTCCGGTCTAGATGGCCGTGCTCATCGTCGGGTTAGCAATAAACCAACTGGCAAAGCAGCCGGCCGGATCCTCACCCTCGGTTGCCGAGGATGGGATTGTAGGTAAGTGGCCTAGCAGCAGGTCGGCGACCATCCGGCCGAAGACCACGCCGCCTAATTAGTTCAGGTACGTGCCATCGTCTTGCTCGAGCTCGTACTTGTGCGCTGCCCTACTCCCGGTCTTGTTGACGCTCGCCTGGCTCGCCGCGTTCAGGTCAATATAGGTGACGCTGGCAGCCTTGGCAGCTGCGATGGTCTCGACACGTTGGTCCTTCAGGTTGTCGGCCACCATGCCTGTGGAGGAAGAAAACATAAGGCGCGTCAAGGGGGTGAGGAGGATCTGATTGGCATTGGGCATGTTGGAGTACGATGTCCCCTGATATCTTGAGACGTGACGGAAATATGCCTACTGGTATGCCGCCGGTACTCTGGACATCAGCGGCCAAGTTTTGTAGATTTGTCCGATATTGGCTAAGCGTCAAACCGGAATTGGCCTTCTGGTCGTTGTGGCCGAACTACGATCCCGAGAAGGAAACTCACGTTAGCCATGTCTCTGCTCAAATTCGCTGGTATAACCATCTTTTTCTGCCACCCTGTGGCGCGCCCGCGTGAATAACATACTTGGATCGTCACATAGACGGAATGACTGCTAGTATGATTCTTCACGTTCGAGAGCACCCTGGCCCAGTCGCCGCCGCAGACAAATGATCCTGTCGTCGTGCCCTTGTAGCCCTGGTTACGCCCGTCGCGGGGTTCTTGAGGAACTTGAGGAATGCGTCGCCCCAGGCACCGCCGGTGGACCGTGCTCGAGTCGCCGGCGAAGAAAATCGCCGGCGGCTTGGTGCCGCACACCACGCGAGAATCTGTCTCGGATGGGGCAGCCGTCGCGACCGCCGACAGTAGGGAGAGCATCAGGGCGGAGGAGAGCATTTCTGCGTAACGGCTTTCGAAATCATAAGCAAGAGCTAGGAACGATATATTCGAACTAAACTAGTTCTCATTCCTGATAACGGCGTTCTTATATCACCCCAGAAGATCTTCTTATGTATAGTAAAATAGGTAGCTAGGCCATTGCTCTTTCTCTGGCTGTCTTAATACGGACGAGGACACCCGACCTGATAGGGCCCAACTCGTGGACAAATGCGGTACGGACGTCCCGCCGGGGTTGCGCAATTGTCATATTTCCCAGTTGTACACTCCGTACCAAACGAGCTGCTGAGCGTCTGTAATTACATATCTCCGCGAACCTGGATATCCGGAACAGGTCGAAGTCTTTAAATCTCTATAAAAACCGAACTTTAGGTCCATGGCGTGAATATAATCAGTGGCGGCTTTGATTCCGTGGGAAACTTGGTGGAGTCAGGAATTTTGGCGACACGTTATGCGGCTGTGTTGTTTGTCTTTATAGCAAATAAGGAGGAGAGACCGAGGAATTGCTTCCTTTGCGGAGGCCTAGCGCTTTGCTTAGAGCCGGATGACCCGTATATCGAAGAACTCGCGCACGAATTCTATAGTGCCAGCGACGTAAGTAAGCACTTCAGACGGAAGCACTTGAAAAACATCCGAGAGGGCGACGATATCGAGTGCGGAGCTTGCTACATACTACTCTACCATAAGATGCACCTCCAACGTCATGCCCTGTAGATCCACGGCATGGTATCCTAACATTATTTGTCTACTAAGAGTGGCTTGCACTGTCAAGTGAACTCTGCCTTGCTCAGCACTTGTATGGGTCGCTACGAATCGACTGGCCCTGTTTGCCTTTAAGCCGGTCACCAACTTCGCCATGCTCCGCAGCCACCCGGGACACCTGCTTTGTCAGGAGCGAGAGAGATTCGTCAAGGCCTGGATGCTGGGAGCTCTAGAGTATATAAACACCCCTCGCCCCTCTTCCCTTTCTTCTCCTCCTGTCCCTTAACTTCTTCCTCCTTAGAAGCCTGACGAACCCACCAGCTGACCAGCGACCGCGACAGTCAACTTTTCGTGGTCGTCTCCACCCCTAGCTGGAGGGACTGGAGGAGGGGCAGAATGTAGGATAAGGTAAGACATCGCTATCGCCTGACGAAAATCTTCTCTGGTATAGGTATGTTCCGGCCGGCGGCTAGGGCAGGCCGATATAGCGTATCCGGTCTTTGTACGTTTGCCTTTGTAATGCAGTGCCTTTACTTGATAGTTTGATAGAGTATATATAAGTTGAAGTTCCAATTGACCGTAACGATGAGTTCTCGGATGGAAAAGAGAAAACGGCAGCTATATGGCGAGAAAAGCGATCGTTACGCGTAGGGGAGCTGACGTCCCAAAATTGGGCCCAGGGATCGCTCTTACAGCTACGTCGGCCCATTCATGGTCGCAGTAAGTATAGCCGGGACTCACCTCAGCTTAGGAGGTCCTTAGTGCAGCTTACCTCTTGCTTAGGATCTGGGACTATTACGGACCCGGCCCGAAAAAAGTGTCGCGTGTAACTAAAGAGGTAGATACCTACTCTCTCCATCTGCCGCGAACACACGCCCAGATGCGTCAATTGACTCCCGATCCTACCCCAGTCATTCCACCAGGAAGTTTGCCAACATCGCCCACTTTATTAACCCCCGGCTCCAACTGACCATGTTCACAAGCGCTACACCCAGTCTGCGAAAAGAAGGAACAGGATTGTCGTCGAGAATAAGGTCTTCATCGGTCCGAACAACCCAGATGGCCTTGACAAGGCTTTTCGGGTGGGCTTTATAGTCCCAGTTGGCTTCAGGGTCCCAGCCCCTTCCGCGGAACGTGGAAATTCCAACTAAATACAGGTTAATATCTGTAAGCGTGAACACGTCGTTCACCTCGTCAGGGAAGAGCGCTATGAGGCGACGGGAGGCGGACTTGGTTGGGTCGTGCACGAAAACCGCGCTGCAGTAACCAATCTGGCGCGATTCCTCGGTCGTGTGGTAGGTCCACTGGAGTTGTTTTGCGACAAAAAGACAGAATTGACCCGTGATGCTCATGGCTGGCCTCTGGATATTGCCCAGGGCTCGTGCGGAATTTTGCTTCGACACGCACTTGGGGTAGACAAGATCGCAATAAAACTGAGATTCAGGGTCTAGCTGGAAGCTACTGATGTCCCAGGGCCCGTGGGGGTAAGTCCGAGGTAAAGGTACAATTTCGTGTGTTGTAGGGAGAGACCAGACTCTAGCAGTACTCGGCGAACAAGGCGCTGAAGGGCTCGCCATGATTTGCCTTGCCGCGAAGCAAGAGGTTGACGTGGGTGAGTGAGCTTCCCTCAGGAGCCTCGGCGGCTAGATCCGTGCCGACTTCGTTCGTGCATGAGCATAAGCACCCCCAGATGATGGTTTGGTCGCAAAACATGAGCATCTGGCGGGAGAATTGGCCTTCCTGGAATGTCTAGGCGCGGGAGTTCTTAAGCGTGTTAGCGGGTGATTCTGAAGCAGAGAGAAGTCGAGGTTCACCCATATCGTGCGGTCGGGATCAAGGTATTTGTTCATGTCGTCACCAAAAGCCGATAAATGACGGGATGTAGAGATCCCACGTAGACCCCACAGCCCGTCGTCGGCGTCCCAGGCGGTTGCTTCAACGATAGTGAGCGTTGCCCTGTCGTAAATGGCGCCAATATTCGCTAGCTCATGTCCCATGTCTTGGTCCTGGATAATGCAGAGCGAGTCCACCCAGAGGTACTTTTCGCCCAGCTCCCTGACCAGACCCATGGCGTGTCAAATGGTCATGGGAATTACGACGGGGGTTGGAGTGTTGGCTGAGAAGGCGCCTGTTTCGGCAAAAGGCTTTCCGCGTTGCCGTGGTAAGCTTGCCGGTTTCGACCTGACCCCAACGTACGACAAGGCGTAATATCTTGCCTCTCCCGGAAGTTGAACTGGCGAAACGAGACAGTCTTTCCGGACATCGATCAACCAGGTTGGAGGCGAGCCTAACTTGGGGTGCTCAGTGCATTCGTGATTTGTCCAGGCCCGAATAGTATCAAGGTTGATCCAGTTGGCGTCAAGGTCAGGGTAAACGGTTCGCTGTTTCCGAGGGGCTACGCTGGACCCGGACGGCCCGCCGTTGTCGCTTTCATCATCCCAAAGCGTCCGGTGGGTTTGAGAAGTCATGGGGTCGGTATAATCGCAGTCCGTCGAGATGTCGGTGTGTTTGGGGTACGCGAAAGCGGTGGAATATTATCGGATGATGCCCTCTAGGCTTAACCCCAGGGCTCGACGACGGAGAGTTTGGCGGTGAGCTGGACAGGGGTTGAGCCTGAGAGTTAGGTGGAGAGGTGTGAAGAATGTGGGAAGAGCTGCAGCTCTCCTGATGACCCCACTTTCCATCTTCGTGGTGGTGGCTTTGCTTCTGGAAGGCCGCACCACAACTGGCTTCAATTGGTGGCCTAGTGTTGCGATTCTGCGCATGGAATTGAATTGGGGCGAAGGTGTATGGCTGAATGGTCGGCCTCAATCGGTGGATTCAATTGATCAGATCTCCGGGTATCAACTCGTCTCTTCTTTCCAACAAGACCCTCACCAAACACTCACGCCCCCAACTCTGCAACTTGCTCGTGCCGCTGTGTCCCACTGGCCCCTACCTCCGCACCCGGCAACTCAAACCTCACTTCGCCCGCCACGCTTGTGACATTTGACTCCGTCTCCACAACGTTATACACACCCACTCCCCCATTGACATCCCCCACCATCAGCGTCCCCCCGTCGGCCGAAAACTCAAAAACCGCCACCTTTTGCAGGCTCTCCAGCTGCCCACCAAACGACGCAAACCCCTCCTGCCCCCCGGCGTGCCGACCCATAGCGTCCGGTCCGCACCGCCACACCTCCTTGCCGCCGCTCGCCACGTCGAGCACGACAAACTGCCCCGCGTTGGCATCGCAGTACGCCACCCAGCGACAGTCAGGCGACACGCAGGCCTGCACATTGGGAATGGCAAAAATGCGCGTCGTGTTGAGCAAAAGGTTCCAGGCGAGGACGTAGCGCTCGGCCGCTGGCATGGGCTTCCGCTTGTACTTGTTGCCGGGGAGCTGCACCTCGGTGTGGTTGGCCGGGATCCAGATGGACACGGCGCTGGTGCCGTGGGCGGCCAGGCACGACGGGAGGGCCGTCTGCAGGGCGGGGTACTCGGGCACGCAGTATCGGTAGGGCAGGTGGTGCGACTCGTCTTCGAGGGAGCGGATTGTGTCGACGGGGCTGCGGGCCTGAAGCTTGTTGTCCGAGACGGGTGTCATCTGCCAGGCGATGAGGATGGTCGGGTTCGCTCGTGGGGGTTCGCCTGGCCGCGGTCCAGCAGCTGCGAAGAGATACGGAGAGTTGGACGAGTAGGCCAGCTCGGGGAACTTGGGGATGAAGGGGAGGTTGGCCTTTGTCAAGTCAATGGCGTTGGTGGCATCCTCCCAGAAGGGCTTCTTGGCGCCGGGGTGGCGGGCCAGGAAGAAGCGGTCGATACGATCCCATTTGGGCCGATAGACGACCAGCGGTGCGAAGTTGGTATGGTAGGCGTCGAGCTTGGAAGCGGCCCATCGGTGGGCGTCGTCGATAACTTGCACCCTTTTGGCCCCGGTCCCGCCCTTGCTAAAGTTGTAAATTTCTAGCGTAAGGCCAAAGTGCGTGGTGATGCCGATAAGGCATGCGTTTTCAGACAGCATGGC
>Ga0247817_10001404_pt1 | contig 12655 bp, 13 predicted proteins | sample UWRJL212509R1_FD_178010 | JGI IMG/M metagenome (GOLD analysis project Ga0247817, IMG submission 178010) | Plant litter microbial communities from Arlington Agricultural Research Station in Wisconsin, United States - UWRJ-L212-509R-1 | ecosystem: Environmental > Terrestrial > Plant litter >... | reverse complement strand
AGGACGGGGGCGTGGGGACCGCTCACGCGCCGCCTCCGGGCGTCACGACCGAGGGCCGGCGCATGGCGCTGAAGGCGGCGCGGCCTTCACGCACGATGCGGTTCTGTTCGGCCAGATGGGCGCGCCACTTGTCCTGGTTCCAGATCTGGAACCGGTCGCCCACGCCGAAGATCACGACGGTGTCGCTGAGGTCGTTCTGCTCGCACATATAGTCCGGCAGGGTGATGCGGCCGCCCGCGTCGAAGGCCAGCGGCTTCTGGGCGCCATAGAAGGACGCCTCCAGCGCGGACCGATAGGGATCGCCGAACGGCAGGCCGTCGATCAGGGCGCGGTACATGCCAAACAGGGGCTCGCCGCCTGCTTCCAGACAGTCGAACTCCATCGAGGGGAAACAGAAGACGCCGTGTTCGGCGCCGTTGTCGGCTGTGCGGTACTCCTGAGGGATCAGGAGACGACGCTTGCCGTCCAGCTGCTTCTCGTAGGTCGAGAGAAACACGCCCTGCCCCATCGAACCTTGCGGCCCGCCCCTGATTTGCCAAGGCGTCTGAAGATCGAGACGCCGATCACCCCCGGATCACAGGAATGGGATAACATGGGATCAGATGGGTCTCAATGGGATGTATTGACACTTTTTAACCACGTTCCGTCTGTGTCACGCTGAGCACAGAACTGAAAAACGGAACATACAAGGAACATTTATTCAGTAACGTGGGTCACGGGCACTGTGCGCCGGCTTTCCGGCCGAATGATTAACGAGGAAAAACAAGCCGCAACCGGCCGCGCGCTAAGCCATGACCCGCATCCAGACAGCGGCGAACCGCGCATGGCTTCGCCGCACCAAAGTTAGGTGTGGACGAGCCCGGATGAGAGAAACGCCAGACGGCCTGTAAGCCGGGTTCTGTACCCGCCGAAACGGGTGACGATCATTCCTCTGGACCGCCCATTGCTGGACGGTTCTCGCGACCTACCCGGACGCCTCGGGCGGTGAACCCTGCGAAGCGAACCTCGCGCGACGTCCCTATTCGGTCTTGCTCCAGGCGGGGCTTGCCATGCCGTCCCTGTTGCCAGGCACGCGGTGGGCTCTTACCCCACCCTTTCACCCTTACCGGCCTCGCGAGGCCGGAGGTTTGCTTTCTGTGGCGCTATCCCTCGGGTCACCCCGGGCGGGCGTTACCCGCCGCCTTTTCACCGTGGAGCCCGGACTTTCCTCGACAGGAGCAAGCTCCCGCCGCGACCGCCCGGCCGTCTGGCGCGGGCTTGATGAGCGTTTAGGGGCGATGCGTCAATTGAGAACGCCCGTGACGCTCTCGGCCGTCGCCAATTGCAGCACGCCCATCAGGGTCGCCCGGGTCTGGCCGTCGGCGACGCCGTCGATGCGGGAGGGCCGCCAGTGGCGCTGGAAGGCGCGCACGGTGGTCTCGGTTTCCGCGTCATAAGACCCGCCGGGCTGAAGGCCGAAACCCAGTCGGTGAAGGCCAGCGCGCAGGACGACGACGCCGATCCCTTCGTCCCCGATTTGAAGGAAACCGCCCAAGGCCGCGATCCGCTCGGCGGCGGGTTCGAACCACAGGCCGTGGCCAGCGCCGGCCAACTGCTTCCATGGAAACAGTTCGCCGGGATCCTCCTTGCGTTCGGGCGCGAGGTCGGAATGAGCGATGATCCGGGCGTCGGGGATGCTCCAGCGCGAGCGGATGTCCGACGTCAGGGCGATGACCGACTGAACCTGCACGTCCGGAAAGGCGCGATAGCCGAACTCATGGCCCGGATTGACGATCTCGATGCCGATGGAGGCGGCGTTGACGTCGGTCTCCCCCTGCCAGACGCCGCGACCGGCGTGCCATGCTCTGCGCTCCTCGGCCACCAGCGAGAAGATGCGGCCATCCTCCTCGACCAGATAGTGGGCCGAGACCTCGGCCGCAGGGTCGCGCAGACGGGCCAGGGCAGCCTCGCCCGTGGGCATGCCGGTATAGTGCAGGACCAGCATGTCCGGCGGACCGCGCCGCGCATTGAAATTCGGCGACGGCGCCTCGGTGATGTTCAGGGGCATGACGGCCGCCTTAGCGACCTTGCCGTTCCCAGCCATAGGTGACCCAGGTGTCGCCGACCTTGCGGGCCTCGATCACCTCGTCGCCGCGACGGGTGCGGACGGTCACCTTGCGGCGGGCGCGCATCGCGAAACCGGCGAAGAAGACAAGGACGCTGGCGACCAGGGCGATCACGGCCACGGCGGCGGCGGTGAAGACCGCCAGCACCGCCCCGATGGTCAGGGCGGCAAGCGTCGCCACCAGACCGGCCAGCCACATCAACGGCGCAAGCAGACCACCCGTAGGGCGGCGGGCGTTGAAACCGAGCGAGGCGAAGCGATCCTGGGTCATCCGTTGTCCTTTCGAGCGTTCCGGAGAACGCCTGAACCCGCAATGTCGGTCCATAGAGATGAACCGTCAATGGACGAAACCTTCACAGGCGAGTGTGCCGCAGCCCGAGTCCCCTTAGCGCAGGGGCTGGTCGGCCATGACGACGGCGCCCTGCCCGCGCATCCGGTCGGCCTCGACGCCCTGGATCAGGCTCTGGGCGCGCGGGTCGGCCATGACGCCGCCGATCGCGATCAGGGCGTGAGCCGCCTCGCCCGAGACGCCGAAGGCTTCGGAGAAGGCTTCCCAAGGCGATTTCTGGGCCGGGAACCGCTTGAACCGAACGGAGCGGTCGTCGGGGATGCCGGCCAGGGACCGCGCCTTGCCAACCGCCTCGGTCACGCCGCCCAATTGATCGACCAGACCGAGGGCCTTGCCCTGGGCGCCCGTCCAGACGCGGCCGCGGGCGATCTCGCGCACGCGGGCCACGGGGATGTGGCGGCCGGTCGAGACCCGCGTCACGAATTCCTCATAAGTGCGATCCATCGAGGCGGCGAACGCCGCCCGCTGTGGCGCGGTGAACGGCTGGGTGGCGGCGAAGGCGTCGGCGTATTCCCCGCCTACCGAAATGCCGCGCAGATCGACGCCGAACCGGGCCAGGGCGTCGGCGACGACGAACTTGCCGCCGAAGACCCCAATGGAGCCGGTCAGGGTCGAGGGCTGGGCCACGATCCAGTCGGCCTCGGAACTGATCCAGTAGCCGCCCGAGGCCGCATAGGCGCCCATGGACACGACCACCGGCTTGCCGGCCTTCCGCGCCGCACGCACGGCGGCCAGGATCTGCTCGGACGCTTCCGGCGAGCCGCCGGGCGACGAGACGCGGAAGACGATTGCCTTCACCGACTTGTCCTCGATGGCGTCATAGATGGCCTTGGCCGTCACGTCGGAGTGGATCGAGGATCCGCCGCCAAACCCGCCGCCGCCGCCGCGGCCGGTCAGGATCGCGCCCTCGCCGCCGACTATGGCGATCGCGTCGCGACCCGAACCGACCCGCTCGCCCTGCGAGGCGGCGTAGTCGTCGAATTCCAGAATCTCGGCCTTGCCGCCGGCCCGGCGTTTGGCTTCGGCCTCGGCGTCCTCGGCCTGGCCGATCTTGTCGACCAGCTTCAGCGACAGGGCCTGCGGGGCCGAATAGGGGCCAGCCTCCAGCGCTGTCTTCAACAGCAGCGGCGTGGTCTTGCGATCCTGGGCCGCATTGGCGATGGCGCTGTCATAGATGGACGTCATCCATGCCGTCATCGCCTCGCGGTGCGGCTCGGTGAAATCGCTCTGGGTGTATTGATTGACGGCGTTCTTGTACTCGTAGCGTTGTTCGAAATCGGCGCGGACGCCGTATTTGTCGAACGCGCGCCCCAGGAACATCGAGTCCGCGGCGAAGCCCGAGGCCTGGAAGTTGGCCGTGTTCTGCATCCACAGTTCGGAGGCCGAAGCCCCGACCATATAGCTGGAGATCACCGTGCCGATGGGCTGGAATCCCTGGGAATGGGCGATGACCGGCTTGCCGGCCGCGCGGAACCGGCGGATCGCCTGACGAATCTCGTCGGCCGACGCCGGGGTCAGGCCGCCTTCGGGCAGGCGGACCAGCAGAACCTTGACGTGATTGTCCTTCTCGGCCTGGGCCAGGGTGTCGACGATCGACATCACCGACAGGCTGGAACCGCTGAAGGCGGCGAAGGGATTGGTCGAGGCCTGGTCGCTGATGCCCTCGCGCAGGTCCAGCTCCAGCACCGCATTGGCGGGGGTCGCGGGGGCGGAGGATGAAGCCACGGCCATGGTGATCAGCACGATCGGCAGGACCACGAGGAACAGAATCAGGCCGGTGAATACACCCAGCACCGTCAGGAAGAACTGTTTCATGCGCAGAAAGCGGTCCGATCGCCCGGCCATGGTCGGCCGCAGCCGACCATAGAGGCCGCACCGTCACCGTCAAATGAACGTCTCGCAGGAAAGGCCGCGGGAAATCACGATTTCGCTGCGTCGCAGCACGGTGATTGATGGCGGCGGGAGAACTCCCTATATCAGCCGCCTGCGAGCGGGGGCCTATCGCCCCGCGTCATGACTGGACCGCACCTCCCATGCTGGTCACCCTGATGAAGGCCAAGCTGCACCGCGCGACGGTGACCCAGGCCGATCTCGACTACGAAGGCTCGATCGCCATCGACGGCGATCTGCTGGACGCCGCGGGCATCTTTCCGCACGAGCAGGTCGATGTGCTGAACATCACCAACGGCGCCCGCTTCACCACCTACGCCATCGAGGCGCCACGTGGTTCGAAGGTCATCGGCGTCAACGGCGCCGCAGCCCGTCTGGTCCAGAAGAACGACAAGGTCATCGTCGTGACCTACGCCCAGATGCCCGCCGAGGAAGCCCGCCAGTGGTCCCCGTCCGTCGTCCTGCTGGACGACGCCAACGAGATCAAACGCGCCGCCTGAGGCTTCCCGGGGCGCTTCGACGCCGCGAAGCTGCGAAGGATCTTGAGGAAATCCATTCAGCCGACGTCCGGCCTATTTGCGCGAGACGACAAGCGAGAAATCCGCGCTTTCGCCCCGACGCGCCATGGCGCGCGGCTGGTACGGGGTGATGACGAACGTCGTGTCGCGTTCCGCTTTCAGGGTCGCATTCGGCCCATCCGTTTCCCCGCGATGCAACGCCTCGCCCGAGGTATCGGCGACGTCGCTGACGTTGATGTAGAGGTTGGAGCTCGCGGTCTGGAAGGCGATCTCCAGCGTCTGGCCAGCCGCGACCGGGATCGCATAGACCGGCGCGTCATAGCCGATGACCTTGCCCGTCACCGTCAGATCGCCGCCGCGCGGAAAGTCCAGCGGGACCAGCGGGTTTCCGGGACGGGTGAACGCCTCCGCCTTCACCGTGTCCACAGCCGGCAAGGTGGCGACGATCGGGGCGGGAGCCGGCGCGGGCTCAGCGGGGGCCGAAGCCGGAGCCGAGGCTGGAGACCGCTCGGGGGTCTCCTGACAGGCCGCGATCAAACTTGCGCCGCCCAGCGCAGCCACCGTGAAGAGCGTTTTCGCCGTAACCATTGGACTCTCCGATACTGACAGACCTGCAAGGTCGCAGACCTCGCCGGCCTGTTCAACGCACGGTTTCATGTCTAGCTTCACGACGGGATGGGGTGGAGCGGGACCATGGCGGCCAGCGTGTCGACAGCCACGGCGGCGGCCGGACGGGACTTTCCCTTCTATCGCGGCGTCCCGAGGTCGATTTCCCCGGCCGGGTGGATCACCGTCCTCGTCTTCTGCGTCCTGGGCTTCGCGGCTCTGATAACGCCAACGCCCTTCTTATCCGGTCAGATCGCCCACTGGGTCGCCGTGCTGCTGTTCGTCGTCCTGCCGCTGGCTGGATTGCGCATTGCCGCCGGCCCAGACTGGCGCGCCCTGTTTCCGGTGATCCGCTGGAAGGATGTCGGCATCGGCCTGGCCTTCGTGCCCGTCACCGTCCTGACCTCGGCGGCGATCGCGGTGTTTTTCGTAAAGGGAGGCGTGACCGCCGCCAATCCGGTGATCGGGATGCTGACCAGCCTGAGCCCCACCGATCTGGCCCTCTTCATAGCCAGCACCCTGCCCCAGTTGCTGGGCGAGGAGATCATCACCGTCTTGCCGTTTCTGACCGTGCTCACCCTGCTGCACCGGGGGATTAAACTGCCGCGTGCGGCGGCGATCTTTGGCGCCTGGGTCGTTTCCGCCGCCATCTTCGCGGCCCTGCACCTGCCGACGTATGGTTGGCACATCCTCCAGACCCTCGCCGTCATCGGCACGGCCCGGCTCGCCCTGACCCTGCCTTTCCTGATCACCAAAAGCATCTGGTCCTCGACCATCGCCCACGTGACCAATGACTGGCTGCTGTTCGCCCTGGTGGGCGGGCTGACAGCATTGAAGGCGAGCGGAGCGCTCTAGCACCTTTACGGGGGCTGGCCCGGAGTTCTACCCGATCAGCGCCGTCGCCGCCGCGCGCGCCGCATCGGTGATCTCGGCGCCGGACAGCATGCGGGCGATCTCCTCGCGACGGCGGGCGTCGTCCAGCGCCACGACGGTGGTCGTGGTCGCGCCGCCGGCGTCGGCCTTCATGACCTTCCAGTGGGCGTGGCCACGCGCGGCGACCTGCGGGCTGTGGGTGACGACCAGAACCTGCGCTCCGGTCGACAGTCGCTTCAGCCGCTGGCCCACGGCCTCGGCAACGGCTCCGCCGACGCCCTGATCGACCTCGTCGAAGATCATCACCGGCTGACGCTGGTCCTCGCGTCCGGCCAGAGCCGCCTTCATGGCCAGGGCGAAACGCGCCAGTTCGCCCCCGGACGCGATGGCGTCCAGCGGGCCGAAGCCATCACCGGCGTTGGTGGCGATCTGGAACCGCACCGTCTCCACGCCCAGCGGCCCACGCCGTCCGTCGGACACCGGTTCGAAGGCGACCCGGAACCGCGCCCGGTCCAGCTTCAGCGGCCCCAGTTCGTCCATGACCGCCTTCGCCAGCCGCTCACCGGCCGCTTCGCGCGCCGAGGTCAGGAATGTCGCGGCGATGTCATAGGCCTCGCGCGCCGCCGCCGTGTCGCGTTCGGCGTTGGTCAGGGCCTCTTCTCCGTCCTCGATCAGCCGCAGCTGTTCGCGCAGACGAATGCGCAGCCCGGGCAGAGCCTGAACCGTGGTGTTCAGTTTGCGGGCGACGGCGCGCAGGGCGAACAGCCGCTCTTCCGCCTTGTCCAGCCGGCCCGGTTCGAAGTCGAAGGCAGCGGCGGCGGCGTCGACCTCGGCGATGGCCTCGACGGCCTCGACGATTGTGCGATCGATGGCCTCTGCGGCGGCGGCGAGGCGGGCGATCACCGGGTGATCCGCGTCGGCGCCGGCCTGGGTCGCGCGCTGGCGGGCGTGTTCGACGGCGCGCAGGGCGGCCGACAGCTTCTGGGACAACTTGTCCCCGCCCAACTGGGTGCGGGCGTCGGCCAGATCGCCCATGGCCTTTTCGGCGGCGCCCAGAATGGCGCGTTCGCCGGCCAGTTCCGTCTCCTCGTCCTCGCGCGGGTCCAGCGCATCCAGATCAGCGAGGTTGAGGGTGATCTCCTCGGCCCGGGCGGCGGCGTCGGCGGCGGCGGCGCGCAGTTCGGCCAAACGCGTCTCGACCGCCTTCAGGGCGTCCGCCGCTTTCGCCACGGCCGACAGCTGGGGCGACAGGCCGCCATAGGCGTCCAGCAGACCGCGATGGTTCTTCCAGTCCAGCAGGCCGACCGTCTCATGCTGGCCATGGACCTCGACCAGACGGGCGCCGATCTCACGCAGGGCGGTGACCCCCGCCGGCTGGTCGTTGACATAGGCGCGGCTGCGACCGTCGGCGCTCAGCACCCGGCGCAGGATCAGGTCCTCGCCGGCCGCGACGTCGAAGCCGCGTTCGGCGATCAGGGCGATCAGGTCGGGATCGTCGGGGGCGGTGAAGACGGCGGTGGCGCTGGCCTGTTTCGCGCCGGACCGCACCAGACCCGCCTCGCCCCGTCCGCCAAGGGCCAGACCCAGGGCGTCGAGGATGATCGATTTGCCGGCCCCGGTCTCGCCGGTCAGCACGGTCAGGCCCTCGTCGACCTCAAGGTCGAGCGAATCCACCAAGACGACGTCACGGATGGAAAGGGCGGTCAGCATGGGCGCATATGATTCGTCATCGCGGTCAGTCTAGCGCAAGCATGACGGACAGGTTCACGGGTTGTTCCGCCTAAAGACCCGACTCCCGGCGCAAGGCGGCGTTGATGGCCGATTGCCAGCCCGGCCCTTTCGCCTTCCAATGTTCGAGAACATCGGCATCAAGCCTGAGCGTGATCTGCTTCTTGGGAGAGGCAGCGGGAGGGCGACCGGGCGACCGCTTGAACTGGGCGAGGAAGGCTTCGGGGAAGACCTCGCGGGCCGGACGCAGTCGAGCCGCTCGCTCGGCCGTCAACTCGGGTGCATCATCCCCTTCAAGCTCGACTAAACCGTGCTCGCTGTCTGAATTTGGAAGTGCCTCTGCTCGCGCCGGTTCGCCTTGCGCAGACTGATCGCCCGGAGAAGCATGTTCCGTCTCGTGAACACCAGAATGTAGAGTCGATCCTGAAGATGTCCGTAGGCGATCCATCGCGCTTCTCCATCGTCACCTGATCGGGCCTGTTCGATCAAAGCCTCGCCCAGATCCATCTGATCAGCCCGCCCCAGTGAAACACCGTGCTTGGCGATATTGGCCGCATCCTTGACCGGATCGAAGACAATCATTTATGTAACTACAATAAATGATCGCGTCAAGTCAGCCCTCTCAGCCCGGGATGATCCGCTGCAGCCAGCTTTCGCGCTGGCCGGTCGGCGCGGCCTCTGGCTTCTGGCCCTCTTCGGTCAGCAGGGCATAGGCCTCCGCGTACCAGGGGCTGCCCGGATAGTTGAAGCCCAGCACGGCGCCGTTGCGGGTCGCCTCGTCCTTCAGGCCCAGCGACAGATAGACCTCGACCAGACGATAGAGGGCTTCCGGCGTGTGCGAAGTCCGCTGGAACGCCTCGTTGTCGATCACGGCCTTGTAGCGGCCGATGGCGGCCAGCGGCTGGTTGGCGCGCTGGTAGTAGCGGCCGATGTTCATTTCCTTGCCGGCCAGCTGGTCGTTGACCATGTCGATCTTGACCGACGCGTCGGTGGCGTAGCTGGAACCCGGATAGCGGCGCGCCACGTCCCTCAAACCCGCAAGGGCATTCTGGGCATAGCCCTGGTCGCGGCCCACATCGACGATCTGCTCGAAGTTGCAGGTGGCCTTCATATAGAAAGCATAGGCGGCCGACGGGCTGCCGGGGAATAGCTGGATGAAGCGGTCCGAGGCGGCGATCGATTCGGCGTAGTTGCCGTTCTGGTAGTAGGCGTAGATCTGCATCAGGATCGCCCGACGCGACCATTCCGAATACGGATGCTGGCGCTCGACTTCCTGGAAATAGTCGACCGCGTCGGCCCAGCGATGACGCTGCAACCGGTCATAGCCGGTATTGTAGAGCAGCTCGACGGGGCGCTCCTCATACGCCAGCTTGGGACGGGCGCGACCGCCGTTGCAGGCCGCGACGGACACCGTCAGGCCGACCATGGCCGCGATCACCAGGCCGGAACGAATCTTGGAAGCAGGCAACGACGACCTCATGACACGCGACAGGGATCACCGCGCGCGCGCCGACCCCGATTGATGCGACCTCTATACCAGCGCCCGGCTGCAAGCCAATGCGGGCAAAATCATCGCCCGTGACTTGCCCCCGCCCTCCGCACTGGTAAAGGAGCGCGAGAACTGAACAGGCGTCATTGGCGGTTCGATGACGGCGAAAGGATGACCGGTCTATGAAGCTGCTCGCAGGCAACTCCAACCGGCTTCTCGCCCAGGCCGTGGCCGACCATCTCGACATGCCCCTGACTCGCGCCCAGGTGAAACGGTTCGCGGACAACGAGGTCTTCGTCGTCATCGAGGAAAACGTCCGCGGCGAGGACGTCTTCGTCATCCAGTCGACCTCCTATCCGGCCAACGACAACCTGATGGAGCTGTTGATCTGCATCGACGCCCTGGTCCGGGCCTCGGCGAAGCGGATCACCGCCGTCATGCCGTATTTCGGCTATGCCCGTCAGGACCGGAAGACCGGCGGACGGACCCCCATCTCGGCCAAGCTGGTCGCCAACATGATCACCCGCGCCGGCGCCGACCGGGTTCTGACGATGGATCTGCATGCCGGCCAGATCCAGGGCTTCTTCGACATACCGACCGATAATCTCGTCGCCACGCCCGTCCTGGCCGCGGACATCCGCGAACGCTACCCGCGCGGCGACGAGCTGATGATCGTGTCACCGGACGTCGGCGGCGTGGTGCGAGCCCGCTCGCTGGCCTCGCGTCTGAACGCCGACCTCGCCATCGTCGACAAGCGCCGCGCCCGAGCCGGTGAGAGCGAAGTCATGAACATCATCGGCGACGTCTCCGGCCGCCGCTGTATCCTGTTCGACGACATCGTCGATTCCGGCGGCACCCTGGTGAACGCCGCCAAAGCCCTGATCGACCAGGGCGCGACCGAAGTCTCGGCCTATATCAGCCACGGCGTCCTGTCCGGTCCGGCCGTCCAGCGCGTCGCCGATGGCCCGCTGAAGGAACTGGTCATCACCGATTCCATCGAGCAGCCCCACGAAGTTTTGACCTGCTCGAAAATCCGCACCGTACCCGTGGCTCCGCTTATCGGTGAAGCTATCCGCCGGATCGCTAACGAGGAATCGGTTTCGAAGCTGTTCGATTAACGGTCGGAAAACGCCCTTGATGGCGTTATAAGCCCTCACAGTTTCGGCGTCGGTCTCGACGCCTCGCGTTCATGTGGGGAAAACCTCGATGCCTCTGGCCAACCTTCGCCGCGGTCTGACGATTGCGGCCGTCGCCGCCGCTGCCGTTCTGGCCAGCTGTTCCACACCCGCACCCGAACCGGTCGCGCCGCCTCCGCCGCCTCCGCCGCCGCCGCCCGTCACACTGAACGAAGGCGTGGCGCAGGCCGCCTCGATCTACGTCACCTTCATCCGCGACGTCGGCACTATCCGCGGCGGCTTCCCGGACGCGGAATCGATCCAGCAGGCGATGCGCAAGGGCGCGGCCTATGATCCGGCCCAGCTGTCGCGCGGCATGATCGCCTACGCCTCTATCCTGGCGCTGCAGTCGCCCGAATTCGTGGCCGGCGTCCGCACCTTCGCCGTCGATCCAACCCAGCGCAGCCAGATGGTCGCAGCCATTGTGCGTGACCCGGCCTATGCCGCCACCCTCCCCGGCGCCGACGCCGCCGCCGGCCTGATCGTCAGCACCCTGGGTCAGGACATCGCCGCCATGACCGCGATCGCGGATTCGGTCGAGGGCGACGCCTATACGATCCAGGAGCGTAACGACCCCCGTCGCCGCTGGGCCGTCACCCATATCCCGAACCGGGAGGTCCGGCTGGAATCGGCCAAAAGCATCTCGGCCATTCCCATGCTGCCCTCCGCCGTCGAGTCGGCCCAGCTGTTCGCCGCCGCCAACAGTGGCTCGGGACTGAACTTGTCCACCACGCGTCAGGCGCCGCCCTATACTCCCGCCGTGGTCAACGCCCTGGCCATCGCCGCTCTCGCCGCCCTGGGCGCCGCCGGCGACGACGCCCGCGCCAACACCGACGCGCTGCAGATCGACAGCAACAACGAGTTCTGTCTGTCAATGTCCAAGCTGAACCTGTTCCAGTGCCTGGCCGCCTCGCGCCCCAGCTACGAGGACATGTTCTGTGTCGGCCGCCACATCGTGCGCGATCTGGCGACCTGCGCCGTCGGCGCCACCCGTGTGGCCATCAACACGGTGTCGGCGCCCGAGGACACGACCGGCCAGCCTTCGGCCGCCGTCGCCGTCCCCTCTCCCGCCATCGCGACCACGGCGACGCTGAACCAGACGCCGGTCACGCCGCGGAACTGAGGTCACCGCCCACGCCACTCCGGACTCCGCACGCAAGTCCGTGCGGAGTCCGCCAGGACGGTTGCGCGTCGGGTGCGATGCGTGTAATGACCCGCGCTCTTGAATTCGAGGGTTGATGACCCCGCCGCGCGAGCCATTAGTTGGCGCAGGCGTTTTTGTTGTTGAGGCGAGCCAGATGGCCGAGATCATTCTGAACGTGGACGTCCGCGAAAACACCGGCACCGGCGGCGCGCGCGCCGCTCGTCGTTCGGGCGCCGTTCCCGGCATCCTGTACGGCGGCGGCAAGGCCCCCGTCGCCATCTCGGTCAACGAGAAGGATTTCCGCAAGAACCTGTACACCGGCAAGCTGCTGGGCCACCTGGTCACGCTGAAGTACGGCGACGAGAGCCAGCCGGTCATCGCCAAGGACGTGCAGTTCGACCCCGTGTCGGACCGTCCGCTGCACTTCGACCTGATGCGCGTCGACGCCAAGCAGACCATCAAGATCGAAGTGCAGGTGCACTTCATCAACGAAGACAAGTGCGAAGCCTTCCGTCAGGGCGGTTCGCTGGAAATCGTCCGTCACGCGGTCGAGATCTCGGTCCGCGCCGACCACATCCCCGAGGACCTGGTCGTCGATCTGGCCGGTCACAAGCTGGGTGACACCATCCGCTTCTCGGACATCAAGCTGCCCAAGGGCGTCGAGCCCACCATCACCGACCGCGACTTCGTGATCGCCTCGATCAAGACCTCGTCGGCCGCCATCTCGGCCGCCCACGACGAAGAGACGATCGCCGAGGAACAGGCCGCCGCCGCCGAGG
>Ga0247817_10001403_pt1 | contig 12655 bp, 11 predicted proteins | sample UWRJL212509R1_FD_178010 | JGI IMG/M metagenome (GOLD analysis project Ga0247817, IMG submission 178010) | Plant litter microbial communities from Arlington Agricultural Research Station in Wisconsin, United States - UWRJ-L212-509R-1 | ecosystem: Environmental > Terrestrial > Plant litter >... | reverse complement strand
CGCGGATACCCCGGACGACCAGGACCAGCCATCGAACACCTCTAATCACTCAGGTGTTGCAACGAGCCCTTGAACCCAAGAGGCTCATTCGTCCGGAAGCGGCTCGCGAGCGTTTGCGCCCAGCCCGCCGGGCCCCCTACGCCAGCGCCGCGTGCGCCCGCTCGCGGCCTGGCGTGGTGCGCAGCGACTCGCCGAGCGCCGTCAGCCGCGGCTCCCGCAGCGCGAGCACCCGCTCGAGCGCGGCCCGAAGCTCGTCGACCGTCGCGGTGTTCGGTGCGAGCGACTCGCCGAAGCCCTCGCGCTCGATGGCGGCGGCTCCCGCGAACTGGTCGGTCGAGAACGGCAGCACGAGCAACGGCAGCCCGTAGGTCATCGACTCGGTGACGCTGTTGTTGCCGCCGTGGTTCACCGCCGCCGCCGCGTGCGCGAGCAGCGTCACCTGCGGCAGGAACTCGCGAACGAGCCAGTCGGCGGGCAGGTCGCCGAGTTCGGCCCGGTCGGCGGATCCGACCGCCACGGCCACGCGGATGCGCAGCGACGCCAACGCCTCCAACACCCTCGCGAGGACATCCCCTCGCACCGACAGAAAACTGCCGAAGCTCACGTAGACGAACGGTTCTTCGCTCGACGCGATCCAGGCATCCACCTCGTCGTCCGCCGCCTCGGAGCGCACGGCCGATCCGATGAACTCGTGCGCGGGCAGCAGAGCCGTGCGCGCCGGTTCGTGCAGTTCGCGCGGGTAGTTGAACAGCAGCAGCTCGCCGTGCTCCGCGAACGCGTTCTCGCTGCGCAGATGCGAGGCGTCGAGGCCGTCGAGGGCGGCGTTCCACTCGACGGTGAACGACGCGCTCACGTCGTCGCAGAGGGCGCGCAGGGCCGCGAGCGAGGCGGCATCCGGCTCGAACGCCCGCGGCCACGAAGGCGGATAGCCGTAGACCTCGTCGCCGACGGGGAGGGCGGAGGGATGCCCGAGCACGACGTCGGCGTACGGGGTGCCGTGGGCGAGCAGCGCGAGCCGCGCGCTGAACGCGAGGTGGTCGACGATCACCCGGTCGGGCTTGACCTCGTCGACGACGCACTGCACGGCGCGGGCGGTGTTGACGGGGTCCCAGAGCAGGTCGTTCTTGCGCGCGGAGGCCTGGAAGGCGAGCGTCTCGACCATGCCGAGCCGGGTGGCGGCGAAGAACCCGCGCAGCGCGTCGTCCTCGCCCTTGGGCTGGTCTTCTGCCTTGATGATGCCCGGGTTCGAGCCGCGACCCAGCTGCAGGTGCGCCCGTTCGAAGCCGAACGAGTCGACGATCGACGCGGTGGCGGTACCCGTGGCTACCACCACCCGCTCCCCCGCCGCCCGCCAGGCGGTGCCGAGCGTCGCGAGCGGAAGCAGGTGGGAGGCGTAGTCCGGGCTGATGATGAGCAGCGTCACCGGATGACCGCGCTGCCCGCGTGCGCGTCGTACACGGTGTCGCTCACGCCGGAGTAGACGACCGCGAGGGCGCGGGCCATGGCCTGGATTGTGAAGTTCTGCACCACGGTGTCGCGTGAGCGGTGCGGCCGCGCGTCGGTCGTCGCCGTCTGGGCGGCCTCGAGCGCCACGGTGTCGAGCGCGTCGCTCATCGATGCGGCGAGCAGGGCGGCGTCCGACGTGCGGGTGAGGAACCCGGTGACGCCCTCTTCGACGTAGGTCGCCGGGCCTCCGCCCGCGGGGGCGACCACGAGCAGGCCGGCGGCCATCGCCTCGAGGATCGCGATGCCGAACTCCTCTTTCAGGCTGCCGCAGACGTAGACGCCGCCGGGGGCCGCGAGACCGGGAACCCCGAAGCGCGCCGCGGCCACCCAGCGTGCCACGGTGTCGTTGGGGCGGTGCCCCGCGAGCAGGAGACCGGATGCCACGGCCTCGTGTCTCGGGATCGTGCGGTCGATGCGGTCGAGCTGTTCGAGCTCGTCGGCCGACGGGTTCTCGAGGTCGCCGCCGACCAGCAGCAGGTTGGCGCGCTCGCGCAGCGGTCCGTTGGCCCAGGCGGAGGCGACGGTGGCCATGCCCTTGATGCGGTGGAAGCGGCCGACGGAGATGAGCAGCGGCAGCCCGCGGCGTTCCTCCGGGAGGCCGTCGAGCAGCGTGCGCAGGCTCTCGAGCGTCGGCGTGGCCGGCGCGCCCGTGGCGTGGTCGGCGGCCTCGCCGACGGCGCGGTCGACGACCACGAGGTCGATACCCTCCGGCACGATCGAGTGACGCTCGGGGTGCGCGGTGATGTCGATGCCGACGAGCTCGCGCATGTCGGTCTCGAGATTGGGCCGCGGGAAGAGCACGGTGTGCGCGGCGTCGGCGGCGAGGCGCTGCACGAGCCGGGCGCGGAACCAGAAGTGCTCGCGCTCGTCGACCTCTCCGAAGTTGGCGCGGGTCAGGTCGCCCGACTGGTCGAGAGTGCGGATCACGGCGTGCGGGTCGGGCGCGACGGTGAACACGACGGGGATGCCGAGGTCGCGGGCGACGTTGGCGGCGGCGAGGCTGCCGACGTCGGCCATGCGCAGGTGCAGCACGTCGACGGAGCCCACGGCGCGCAGCACCCGTCGGATGCCCCGTTCCGCGGCGACCCGCAGCTGCCACGCGTCCGACGATGCGACGGGTTCGCTCAGCAGGGGAACGGACGCGTAGGCGTGCCCGCGCACGGTGGACGCGACGCCGGACAGGCTGTCGAGCGCCTCCGTGGCGCTTCCGCGGGAGAGCGTGACGACCCGCTGCACGGGTGCCGACTCCGCAGGCACGCCGGTCGCGGCGGCCAGGGCGTCGCCGAGGCGCACGAGCAGGGTGGCGATGCCTCCGTTGTCTCCGCTGCCCGCCCGGGTGAGCTGCGGGTCGATGTCGGCGTGCAGGAAGAGCTGGGCGACGGTGAGCCCGTTCTGCCACGGGGCACGCACGGCCGGGCTGGAGGTGAGGTCGACGAGTGCGAGGCGGGCGGCGTCGGCGACGAAGCCGTCGCCCGCGGCGAGTCGTGTGACCAGCTCGACGCTGCGCGAGTCGCCGGCGCGGTCGCCTAGGCCGGCGACCGCGGCGACCCGCACGGAGACCGGCTCGCTCTCGGTTGCGGCTACGCGGAGGAGCGCTGCCGTGGCGATCTGGCCGCGAGCGACGCCGAGGGTCTCGACGAGCCGGGTGCGCGATCTCGGGTCGCGCACGCCGAGCAGCGCGCTCTCGAGCCCGACGGTCACCTGGTCGGGTGCGGAGGATGCCCACTGCTGCAGGGTGCGCTGGGCGAGCATCCCGCTGAAACCGCCGTCGACGACGAGGCCGATCAGCCGGGCGATGGTGTCGAATCGGGGAAGCCGGGCCGAGAACGCCCAGGCGGCGTGCTCTCGCAGATAGCCGCGCTCGCTCGAGAGGAGTCCTGACAGCACGTCGTCGGCCTCGTCGTCGAACACCTGGGCGAGCGCGTGGATGGAAGCGATGGCGGTGAGCTGGTCGTCGCCGTCGAGGGTCGACGCGAGAACGCGCACCGTGCGGGCGCCTCCATTGCGGCTCGCCACGAACGCCAGTTCGTCTGCAACCCGCATCGCATCGACGATGTGCGTCGTCTGGCGAAGCTCGTCTAGAGAGGTCTGAATTCCCACTGTGGCACTTCCGTTCCGATTGACCCTGATCATTATCAACGGCGACGCTGAACGCACGGTGCCGCGTCTCGAAACCACTAGCCCATTGCCAATAGGAGCGGTTGCCGCTAGGCGCTACGACCCGGCATCGGAATCATCGTCCGTCTTCGTCTCTCCGGAGTTCGGGGCCCGTGGGCCGGGCGGATTGGTATCGCCGCGAGACGCTGCTCAGGGCGATCCCGCCGTCGCGTCGGCCCTGACAGCGGCACGCGTCCGCTGGGAGATCAGCTGCCGCTGGCGAGCTCCTCGGCCCGCGCGAGTGCGGCCGCTGTCGCGCGGTCGAACACCGCGGTGAGATCGGCGGCCTCGAGCTCTGCGATCGCCCGCTCGGTCGTGCCCTTGGGGCTCGTCACCTTGGCGCGCAGCTCGGCCGGTGTGGAATCGGATGCGGCCAGCAGCTGCGTCGCCCCGATGAACGTGCCGTCGACCATGGTCGACGCCTGCTCCGCCGTGAACCCGAGGCCGATGGCGGTGCGCGTGAGCTGCTCGATGAGGAAGTACACGTACGCGGGGCCGGAGCCGGAGATGGTGCTGAGCGCGTCGATCTTCGACTCCGGGATCACGAGCACGTCGCCCACGGTCTCGAACAGCTGCCGCACGATCGCGAGGTCGTCGTCGCTCGACCGGGTTCCCGCCGCGAGTCCCGTGACTCCGAGCCCGACTACCGATGGCGTGTTCGGCATCGAACGCAGCACGGCGCCGGGAACCAGCGCCTCCATCGTCTCGATCGTGACGCCGGCCGCGACGCTCACCACGATGGCGTCGGGCTCGAGGCTGTCGGCGATCTCGCGCAACAGGTCGGGCACCATGCCCGGCTTGACGCCGATGAGCACGATGCGTGCGCCGGCGACGGCGATGCGGTTGGCGTCCGGGTCGACGGATGTCGCGAGCGAGGTGACCCGGTCGGCGGCGAGCCGCTCGGCCTTCTCCGCCGAGCGGTTGGTGACACGGATGCCGCCGGTGACCTCGACCGCGGGGTTGAGCAGGCCGCTGAGGATGGCTCCCCCCATCGAACCCGTTCCGAGAATGGCGATGCTGGGGAGAGTGACGGTCATAGGAGCATTCTAGGATTGCCCCATGAGCGCATCCGGTGGGAACAAGGCAATCGTCGCGGCACTCCTCGCAAACCTGGGAATCGCGGTCACGAAGTTCATCGCCTTCGCCTTCTCCGGGTCGAGCTCCATGCTCGCCGAGGGCGTGCACTCCCTCGCCGACACCGGCAACCAGGGTCTGCTGCTGCTCGGCGGACGCAAGGCGAAGAAGAAAGCCAACGCGGAGCATCCGTTCGGCTTCGGGCGTGAACGCTACGTCTACGCCTTCGTCGTCTCCATCATCCTGTTCTCCATCGGCGGCGTCTTCTCGATCTACGAGGGCATCGAGAAGATCCAGCACCCGCACGAGCTCGAGAACGCGTGGCTGCCGATCGTCGTGCTGCTCGTCGCGATCGGGCTCGAGAGCTTCTCGTTCCGCACCGCGATCCGCGAGTCGAACCACGTTCGCGGCAAGCAGGGCTGGGTGCAGTTCATCCGTCGATCGAAGTCGCCGGAGCTGCCGGTCGTCCTGCTCGAGGACTTCGCCGCGCTGATCGGGCTGCTGCTCGCCCTGCTCGGCGTCGGCCTCACCATCCTCACCGGCAACTCGCTCTTCGACGCCCTGGGCACCCTCGCGATCGGCATCCTGCTGGTGCTCGTCGCGATCGTGCTCGGCATCGAGACCAAGAGCCTGCTGGTGGGCGAGGGCGCCAGCGTCGCCGACACCGAGGCGATCCGCAACGCGATCAACGCTCAGCCGCAGGTCGAGGCGCTCATCCACATGAAGACGCTGTACCTCGGCCCGGACGAGCTGCTCGTCGGCGCCAAGGTCGCCTTCGCCCGGTCACGCAAGCTCGCCGACGTGGCGAACGACATCAACGAGCTCGAGGTCAGCATCCGTGCCGCCGTTCCGGTCGCCCGCATCATCTACATCGAGCCCGACGTGTACATGCCGCCGAACGAGGCCAACCCGGCCACCGACTCCTTCGTGATCAAGGCAGCCGACTAGCCCCGGCCGCCGGGCGACCGAAGTGCACGTGTCGCCCCTCCTCGCGCCGAATCGGGGACACAACTGCACTCTCGCTGCCGCTCTGTGATGCGCTGGCGCGGGGCGGCTCAGCGGCGCTGCGTGAAGAAGTCGAGCAGCAGGTCGGCGCAGGCCTCGGCCTCGACTCCCGCGACGACCTCCACACGGTGGTTGAGCCGACGGTCGCGCAGCAGGTCGTAGACGCTGCCCACGGCGCCGGCCTTCTCGTCCCAGGCGCCGAAGACGACGCGCGGGATCCGCGAGTTGAGGATCGCGCCCGCGCACATGATGCACGGCTCGAGGGTGACTACCAGAGTCGTGTCGAGCAGGTGCCAGTCGCTGAGCGCGGCCGCCGCCTCCCGGATCGCGAGCACCTCGGCGTGGGCGGTCGGGTCCTTGTGCAGTTCGCGCTCGTTGCGGCCCGAGCCGATGCGCTTTCCGTCGCCGTCGAGGATGAACGCCGCGACCGGAACGTCGCCCGTATCGAACGCGAGGCGCGCATCCGCTATCGCCTCGTGCATCCACTCTTCGTACTGGCCCATGCAGCGAGCCTAGGCGCTGGGCTGAAGTAGATTGGGCACATGCGAGTTCACGTTGCCGACCATCCGCTCATCACGCACAAGCTCACCGTGCTGCGCGACAAGACGACCCCGTCGCCGACGTTCCGTGCTCTCGCCGAAGAGCTCATGACGCTGCTCGCCTACGAGGCGACCCGCAACGTGCGCACCGAGGTCGTCACCGTGCAGACCCCCGTGGCCGAGACGCAGGGGCTCGCGATCAGCACACCCCGCCCGCTCGTCGTCCCGATCCTGCGCGCCGGGCTCGGAATGCTCGAGGGCATGGTCAAGCTGGTACCCACCGCCGAGGTCGGATTCCTCGGCATGGTGCGCGACGAGGAGACCCTCCAGCCCACCACCTACGCCGAGCGCCTGCCCGACGACCTGTCGGGCCGCCAGTGCTTCGTGCTCGATCCGATGCTCGCCACCGGCGGCTCCCTCATCGCCGCGATCGACTTCCTCTTCGCGCGCGGCGCAGAAGACGTGACCGCGGTGTGCCTCATCGCCGCCCCCGAGGGCCTCGCCGCCGTCGAGGCGGCCATGGCCGGCCGCGGCGACGTCACCATCGTGCTCGGCGCCGTCGACGAGAAGCTCAACGAGCAGGGTTTCATCGTCCCCGGCCTCGGCGACGCCGGAGACCGCCTCTACGGGCTCGTGTAAACCCCCAGCGCACATTGAGCAATCGGGCGTACCGTCGCATTTGACGTGTTCGAAAGGTCGCCCGCCGTGAACAGAAACTCCAAGCGCTGGATCCCAGCCGCAGTAGTCCCCGTGGTCATCGTCACCGCCGCAATCGCCGTGCCCGCCGCCGCGAACGCCGACCCGACGCTGCCCGAGAAGAGCCCGCAACAGCTGCTCGAGCTGGTCGCCGACAGCGCGGGCACCGCGTACTCGGGCACCGTCGAGCAGTCGTCCGACATGGGACTTCCGGATGTCTCGGCCCTCGGCCAGACGCCGGGGGGCGACTCCGCGGCATCCGCCCTCGAACTGATCACCGGTTCGCACACGGCCAACGTCTTCGTCGGCGGCCCGACCACCCAGCGGGTGCAGGTGCTCGACCGGTTCGCCGAGCGCGACGCGATCCGCAACGGCGACAGCGTCTGGCTCTACGACTCGAAGAAGAAGGAAGCCGTGCACCTCACGGCTCCGGCCGACGCCGGCGCCGCCGCGAAGAGCTCGACCGTGACGCCCGCCGAGGCGGCCCAGAGGCTCCTCGCCGCGATCGAGCCCTCCACAGAGATCGAGGTCGTCGACACCGCGCGCGTCGCGGGCCGCGCGGCGTACGAGCTGAGGCTCACCCCCGGCGACGCCGAGACCCTGGTCGACTCCGTGGTGCTGACCGTCGACGCCGAGACCGGCCTGCCGCTCGGCGCGAGCATCACCGCGAAGGGCCAGTCCGAACCGGCCTTCGACGTGCGCTTCAGCAAGATCAGCTTCGACGCCCCCGACGCCTCCCTGTTCGAGTTCGCGCCGCCCAGCGACGTCACCGTCACCGAGAAGACCGTGACCGGCGACGTGCCGGACGCCGCGCCGACGGCCCATCCCGAGCCCACGGTCGTCGGCGACGGCTGGGACGCGGTCGTCGTGATCCCCGCCGGAGAGCTGCCCGCCGGAGCCCGCGACCCGATGCTCGACCGGCTGACCACGAAGGTCGACGGCGGACGGGTGCTCAGCACCAGCCTCGTCTCCGTGATGCTCGCAGACGACGGACGCGTGCTCGTCGGCGCCGTCGGCACCGAGACGCTCCAGGCCGCCGCCGCGCAGTGAGCCCCGCCGACCTCGCGATCGAGACCCACGCGCTCAGCAAGACGTTCGGGCGGCAGACCGCGGTCGACGAGCTCGCGCTGGCGGTGCCCCGCGGGTCGGTGTTCGGCTTCCTCGGCCCGAACGGGTCGGGCAAGACCACGACGATCCGCATGCTGCTCGGGCTGGCCTCGGCGACGGAGGGCGAGATCCGGGTGCTGGGCAGGGAGATTCCGGATGCCGCGGCCGACGTGCTCCCCCGGGTGGGCGCCCTCGTCGAGGGGCCGGCGTTCTACCCCTTCCTCTCCGGCCGCGAGAACCTGCGGCGCTTCGATACGGCCAATCGGCACGCGCCATCCGCCACCCGTTCCGCCCGTGTCGACGCAGCTCTCGACCGCGTCGGGCTCGGGCACGCGGCACGCAAGGCCGCCCACGCCTACTCGCTCGGCATGAAGCAGCGTCTCGGCCTGGCCAACGCGCTGCTGACGCCGCGCGACCTGCTGATCCTGGACGAGCCCACCAACGGCCTCGACCCGCAGGGCACCCGCGAGGTGCGGTCGCTCATCCGCTCGCTCGCCGACGAGGGCACCACGGTGTTCCTGTCCAGCCACCTGCTCGCCGAGGTGGAGCAGGTGTGCACCCACGTCGCGGTGATGAGCACCGGCCGGCTCGTCGCCCAGGGCTCGCTCGACGAGCTGCGCGCCGAGGGCACCGTGCGCATCGCGGTGCGCACGCCGGATCCCGCCGAGGCGCGCCGGGTGCTGGCGACGCTGGGGCTCGCACCCGACGGCGACGGCGACGAGATCACCGCCGAGCTGCCCGCGGGTATCCAGCCCGAGGTCGTCACCGAGGCGCTCGTGCGCGCCGGCGTGCGGGTGCGCGGCATCGCGGCTGCCGGCGCCTCGCTCGAGGACCGCTTCGTCGCCCTCACCGGGGAGGGATTCGATGTCGCCGAGTGAGCTCCGCGCCGCCGAGGGCCGCTCGACCGGGCTCGCCCTGCTCGGCTCGGAGCTCGGCGTGCTCTTCCGCCGTCGGCGCACGTGGGCGATGCTCGCCGCCCTCGCCGCGGTGCCGGTGCTGATCGCGGTGGCCGTGCGGCTCTCCGACTCCGACGGCCGGGGTGGCGGCCCGCCGTTTCTCTCGAGCATCACCCAGAACGGCCTGTTCGTCGCGTTGACCGCGCTCGTGGTGTCTGTGCCGCTGTTCCTGCCGCTCACCGTCGGAGTGGTCGCCGGCGACACGATCGCGGGCGAGGCGAGTCTCGGCACGCTGCGCTACCTGCTCGCAGCTCCCGCCGGCCGGGTGCGCCTGCTGCTGGTGAAGTACGCCGGAGCCGCGGCGTTCTGCCTCGCTGCCACCGTCGTGATCGTGATCACCGGAGTGCTGATCGGCGCGGCGCTCTTCCCCGTCGGACCGGTGACCTTGCTCTCCGGCGACACCATCGGAGTCGACGGGTTCGCGCTGCGGGCCGCGCTGTTCGCCGGCTACGTGACTGTCTCGCTGCTCGGCCTCAGCGCGATCGGGCTCTTCATCTCCACACTGACGACCGTGCCGGTGGGGGCGATGGCCGCCACGATCGTGCTCTCGGCGGTGAGCCAGATCCTCGACGCGCTGCCCCAGCTCGAGGTCATCCACCCCTGGCTGTTCACCCACCACTGGCTCGGATTCGCCGATCTGCTGCGCACACCCGTCGACCTCACCGTATTCGGCGAGAACGCGCTCCTGCAGCTCGGCTACATCGCCGTGTTCGGCGCCCTGGCCTACGGACGGTTCGCCACCAAGGACGTGTTGAGCTGAGACCGAGCTTGACACGCGGCGTAACTATGCAAGATAGTTGCCTCTATGACTTTCCACGCGCTCTCCCTGTCTGGCCTTGCGGCTCGCGGGACCGCCGGCATGATGCCGGCCAGCGCGATGTGTTGTCGAATGTGTGCCTAACGGCCAACCCCTCGCCGAGTGAGATTTTCATCCTTGAGATCTGACTCCCGGTTGTCTCCTTTCATTACGGAGCCATCCTGCACCGCACGACCCAGATATACCCAGAAGGAATCACACCCTCATCATTAGAGGCCCTTCACCCCTTTCAAGGATTCTTCCGACTCATGTCACTCGCAACTCTCGACCGTCCGACCACCTCTTTTTCCGCCCCGACCGCTCGTAGCCTCGTCGCAGCCGAGCAGCAGTTCGCGCCGGCACCGATCGAATCGACGGATGCGGCCCAGCCTCGACTGCGCGCCGTTCCCGCCGGAACCGAGGCCCGCGGCTTCGTTCTCTACGTGGGTGTCGACGAGCTGAAGGCCGAGCTGGCCGGCACCGACCTCGGCCAGATCGTCGAGCAGCTCAAGAACCTCGTCGCCGGCCTGGTGCCCAACGCCGAGACGTACGCCGCAGTCGCCCTCGCACCGCAGGGTGCCGGCGGCCGCGACGTCGACGTCGTGCGTCTCGCCCTGCAGGACCCGGCCGCCCTCGCCCGCCAGCGCCAGACTCCCGCGGTCGAGGCGAAGCCGCGCGGCGGAGTCGTCATCGACATCTCGCGCAAGCGCCTGCTGCTCGACGGCGAGACCGCTCCCCTCACCTACAAGGAGTTCGAGCTGCTGCAGTATCTGGTGCTGCGCGAGGGCCGCACGATCGACCGTGCCGAGCTCATCAGCTCGCTCTGGGCCGCCGGTGATGACGAGATCCCCAACGAGCGCACCATCGACGTTCACGTTCGCCGCCTGCGCTCGAAGCTCGGCGCCTACGAGGACATCGTGCGCACCGTGCGCGGTGTCGGCTACCGCTTCGACCGTCACGCCGACGTCTCGATCCGCCAGGCGACCACTCCCAGCCCCGACTTCATCTGACGCGGTCGCCGGCCCTCGGCGTCAGTTCTGCGGGAACCCCAGGTTGATGCCGCCGTGGCTCGGGTCGAGCCAGCGGGCGGTGATCGCCTTCTCGCGCGTGAAGAAGTGGAAGCCCTGCAGGCCGTACGCCTTCGAGTCGCCGAAGATCGAGTCTTTGAAACCTCCGAACGAGTAGTAGGCGACGGGCACGGGGATCGGCACGTTGATGCCGATCATCCCCACCTCGATCTCGTTCTGGAAGCGTCTGGCGGCACCGCCGTCGTTGGTGAAGATCGCGGTGCCGTTGCCGAACGCGCCGTTGTTGATGAGCGCCACCCCGTCTTCATACGACGCGACCCGCACGACCGACAGCACCGGCCCGAAGATCTCCTCGGTGTAGACGCGTGACGTGAGCGGCACCTTGTCGATGAGCGTCGGTCCGAGCCAGAAACCGTCGGATGCCCCGTCGACCTCTATTCCGCGGCCGTCGACCACGACATCCGCTCCGTCGGCGATCGCGACGTCGATGTAGCTCGCCACCTTGTCGCGGTGCACCTCGGTGATCAGGGGCCCCATGTCGCAGGAGCGGCGTCCGTCGCCGACCGTCAGCGACGACATCCGCTGCTTGATCTTCTCGATCAGCTCGTCGGCGACCGGCTCGACGGCGACGACGACCGAGATGGCCATGCAGCGCTCTCCCGCGGAGCCGAATCCGGCGTTGATCGCCGAGTCGGCGACGAGGTCGAGATCGGCGTCGGGCAGCACGAGCATGTGGTTCTTCGCGCCGCCGAGCGCCTGCACACGCTTGCCGTTCTTCGACGCCGTCTCGTAGATGTACTGGGCGATCGGGGTCGATCCGACGAACGAGATCGACTTCACGTCGGGGTGCGTCAGCAGTCCGTCGACCGCTTCCTTGTCGCCGTGCAGCACGTTGAACACGCCGTCGGGCAGACCGGCCTCGCTGAAGAGCGCGGCCAGCCAGTTCGCCGCCGACGGGTCCTTCTCACTCGGCTTGAGCACCACAGTGTTGCCCACGGCGATCGCGATCGGGAAGAACCACATCGGCACCATCGCCGGGAAGTTGAACGGGCTGATGATGCCGACGACGCCGAGCGGCTGCTTGGTGGAGTACACGTCGACGCCGGTCGACACCTGCTCGGAGTACTCGCCCTTGATCAGGTGCGGAAAACCGGTGGCCAGCTCGACGACCTCGAGGCCGCGGGTGATCTCGCCGAGTGCGTCGGACAGCACCTTGCCGTGCTCGGAGGTAAGGATCTCGGCGAGCTCGCCCTTGCGCTCATTGAGCAGCTCACGGAAACGGAACAGCACCTGCTGGCGCTTCGTGATCGACGTGTCGCGCCAGGCCGGGAAGGCGGCCTTCGCCGCGGCGACCGCCGAGTCGATCTCGGCGGCGTCGGCGAGCGCGACGGTCTTGGTCTGCTCGCCCAGCGCCGGATCGAACACGGGGGCCGTGCGGCCGCTCGCACTCTCGACGGTCGTGCCGTCGATGTAGTGCTGGACGATGGGGAGAGCGGACGTGTCGGTCATGGTGTTCCTCGCTCGGAGAGTGGACGCAATGAGTACACCCTACGAGTCGGCACCCGCTGGGTTCTAGCGCCTCCCGACGACCTCGAGGTAGTGCGGATTCTGCATGATGCCGAGGATGTTGCCGAACGGGTCGACGACGGCAGCGCCCACGAAGTTCTCCCCGAAGTTTCGTGGGGGCTGGTGTGGGGTCGCGCCGAGTTCGATCAGGCGGTCGTAGGCCGCCTGGGCGTCGTCGACGTGCCAGTAGACGATGGCACCCCCGGGAGTGCCCGACTGCTGTTC
>Ga0247817_10001400_pt1 | contig 12678 bp, 12 predicted proteins | sample UWRJL212509R1_FD_178010 | JGI IMG/M metagenome (GOLD analysis project Ga0247817, IMG submission 178010) | Plant litter microbial communities from Arlington Agricultural Research Station in Wisconsin, United States - UWRJ-L212-509R-1 | ecosystem: Environmental > Terrestrial > Plant litter >... | reverse complement strand
CTTTCCAGGGAAAGTACGCCATTGGTCGTATTACTCGTGGCACAATCAAAAAAGGCCAGGGAATTGTCTTGATGAAGCGCGAAGGTGACATCGTTGCCTCAAAGGTTGATAAAGTATTTGGTTACCGTGGTCTAAACCGTGAAGAAATCGAAGCTGCAGGCGCTGGTGACATCGTTGCCATTACTGGTATCGGTGATGCTCACATCGGTGAAACACTTGCTGACAAGGAAAACCCAGAAGCACTTCCAGTTATTGACGTCGAAGCACCAACACTTTCAATGTACCTAGGTCCAAACACGAGCCCACTAAAAGGTAAAGAAGCGAAGTACAACACAAGCCGCCAAATTGGTGATCGTTTGCAGCAAGAACTTGAAACAAACGTGTCTCTTCGTGTTCGTGATGAAGGTATTGGATTTGTTGTTTCTGGACGTGGTGAACTACACCTTTCTGTCCTGATCGAAACACTTCGCCGTGAAGATTACGAGTTTGAAGTTGGACGACCACAGGCCGTTACTATCGAAGAAGACGGTGTTATCAAAGAACCTGTCGAAGAACTACTGGTTGAAATTGGTAGTGAATTCCTCGGTGCTGTGAGCCAAGAGATGGGTGCACGTCGTGCGACAACACTCAAGCAAGAGCAAACTGCCTCTGGCGCAACTCGTGTCACATTCATCATCCCTACGCGTGCAATGATCGGTCTGCGTAACATTCTGATGACCGCTACAAAGGGTACGATTATCATGAACAGCTTGCCGTATGGCTACCAGCCGCTCGGTCCTAAACTACAGCAACTTCGCAATGGTGCATTGATTGCTACCGAAGCTGGTTCTACGACAGCCTTTTCACTTGATAACGCTGCAGCACGTGGAACACTCTACGTTGGTCCAGGTACAACTGTCTACCAAGGTATGATTGTTGGTCTCTATAACCGATCAGGTGACCTTGATGTGAACGTTTGTCGTGGAAAGCAACTAACGAACATGCGTACATCATCATCTGATGGAACAATTCAGTTGACACCTTTTACTGACCTAAGCCTCGAACAGTCAATCGACTTCCTCGAAGACGACGAGCTGCTAGAAGTAACACCAAAGAGCGTTCGCCTTCGCAAACGATTCCTAGATCCAAACCAGCGCAAGCGAAATTCTCAAAAGAACTAAACTGAACTGGAATATAAATACACCTCGTCGCGAGGTGTATTTTATTTATTTTTACAATACATTTTACCGTAATTCAATTGTACTGTATCAGTGTCATGGTTATACTAATGGTTAACTATGGCACAACGAAAAAAAATAATCCCAGACACAATTAAATCTTCGTTAGTGACAACGGCTGGATTATTAATAAAAACAGGCAAGGGTCCCGACGAACTACTCGGTGACTTATTTCACGAAGTACAACGCCAGCGTATTTATCCAGATGGCAAAACATTTGTAGACCTTGTACCAAAAAAACGAGCAAAGCTGATTGCAGATGAGTACAGATTAACCAGCAAGGATCCACTTTTTGATCTAACAGAATTTGTCGGTCGGCATTTCTATGATCTATCAACGACGGTACATAAAAAAGATGACTTGGTGTTAGATCCAGACAGGACAATCGACGAACACATAGCGATGCTATGGAGCCACCTAGAGCGGCGTAACCGTGTGACTCGCGGGTCTTTGATTTCGCTCCCGTATACGTATATCGTTCCTGGTGGACGCTTCAATGAGCAATTCTATTGGGATAGCTATTTCATTATGTTGGGCCTTGCGGCAAAAGGTGATTACAAAACAATTGAAGCAATGATTAAAAATTACGCGTATATGATTCGCAAGTTTGGGTTTATTCCAACAGCTAATCGGACATACTTTGCGTCACGCTCGCAGCCACCTTTTTTTGCTGCAATGATCCAGCTACTTGCGAAAAAGAAAGGCAAGCGAATCTATATAGAATATTTGCCATACCTCCTGGCCGAGTATCGATTCTGGATGAACGGACGCAGTAAGTTATCAAAGGCCGAGCATAAAGCGTATCGACGAGTTGTGGAACTACCAACTGGTGTCAGACTGAATCGCTTTTATGACGACAAAACGACACCACGCCCTGAGTCATTATTAGAAGATACGACCACGGCGGAAGAATCTCAGGAGCGCATTGCGGACCGACTATTTTTGCATCTGCGAGCCGCGGCCGAATCCGGCTGGGATTTTAGTTCGCGTTGGTTTATGGATCCAAAGGATATTCGAACAATTCATACTGTTGATATATTACCGGTCGATCTAAACTGTCTGCTATATCAATTAGAGACGACGATCTCTGAGGCATATCGATTATTGGTCCAGCCACTATTAGCGCGTCGTTATAAATTTGAAGCAGAGAAGCGTGTTCGCGGTATTCAGCGTTACATGTGGAATGAATCAGAAGGCTTCTTTGGTGATTACAATTTCCATCATCAATCATTGACTGATTCACTAAGCCTTGCTGGCGTATTTCCGCTGTACGTCGGAATTGCAACGAATGAACAGGCGCAGCTGGTTGCCGATAAATTAAAGAAAGATTTTTTGAAATCAGGTGGTCTGATTTCGACGTTAGAGAATACGGGCCAGCAATGGGACGCACCAAATGGCTGGGCACCCTTGCAGTGGGTTGCTATCGAAGGACTGCGTCGCTATGGCCACAATGAACTAGCTGACGAAATTAAGAAACGCTGGCTGGCGGTAAACGAAAAAGTGTTCGACAGTAAACACAAGATGATCGAAAAGTATGATGTCGTGAACGAGAGCGGTATTGGTGGCGGCGGAGAGTATCCACTGCAGGATGGATTCGGTTGGACAAACGGCGTGTATGCAGCGTTAAAAGCTGAATAGCTATATTTAATAAAATATGGTATAATAGATTTATGAATTTAGTACGATCAACTTTATTTGGTGAGTATGAGCCATCTGGTGATATCAATACTGCAGATGCCATTGTCGGACAGGATTACGGGTTCCGCCAGAACGATCCAGGATTAGTGAATAGGAATTTGGCTGGGTTTATTTACGATGAACTGCCTGATGATATTACGACAATACTACAGCAAGATTCTGCACAGGCACTTGAGGAACTTGGCCGCAGCCCTGATGTCATTACGCGTGGCGACCCGTCGACATCTACTGGTATGCAGCTGGATTCATGGGAAGTATTGAGTCGCGCTCTACGTGCTATGAACGAGAGGGGGTTAAGTCGTCCGATAATAGTAGGACAGGCACATCAAATCGGGCGACTAACATTGCAAGCGATTAAATTAGGTATGAATCCTATTATTCCAGAGGGATTACCCGCAACATTTGATCCTCATTCTGAACAATTTTGGACACGTAATGCAGGTGCGTGGGCTGTACGCGAGTCGATAGGCGTCCCATACTTAAAACTGCGCGGCAAGCTGTAGCTTAGACTTTAAAGATTAACGCGAACATCGTTAACGCGAATAGTGCGATATAAAAAATTTCATAGATCAGGAAGTGTTGACGCGTACGTTTGACGAAAGCGTATAACACAACACATGCAACGGAATAAAACGTCCCAGCAACTATCAGTAGTCCGCTGATCACTGGGTAGTTCCCGTAGTTTGCAACAAGAACCAGGAGCGCTAGTAGCATTGCAATTGCGACAGTTGCGCCGCCAATGAAGTGCAGGTCGTGTAGCAGTTTGCCTCGCGGTGTTTTTTTGGTGCTATCTGGAATCCATGACATGACTAGCTGCCCAATAAACCCTATGGCTAGAATGACATAGGTTAACGACGATAGATGGTATGTTGGTTTTAACCAAAAAGCAATGAATGCATAGAATAAAGCACCGCCAATGGTCAGTAGTATCGCCATGAAAATATAAGACGATCGCTTTGCTGCGATATGCGCGCTGATCGATGTTGTCTTACCGAGTGGCTCTTTGGAGATAAGAAAGATGCCAGCGATGAGGACGGCCGCTAGTATTGCCGCACCAATCCATCGCAATGATTCGATTGGCTCCATTAGAAAATCCTTTCATCTTTCAGATCATCTGGCAAAAAGCCTTTTTCATGCTGGAAGTCCGCTTCCCATTTGTAGTCCTTGCCATAGCCTAAATCTTTCATGAGTTTCGTCGGCGCATTACGCAGGTGCAGAGGAACGGGGGAATCGGGATACTGCTTGGCGAGTGATTGCGCACGGTGCATTGCATCAGTTGTCTGTCGTGACTTTTCGCTTTTCGCCAGTGCAGTTGCGGCATGAAATAATATATAGCTCGATTCTGGCATACCGATTCGCTCGACTGCCTGGAATGCGTTCAATGCTAATCCTAACGCGCCATTTCCTGCGAGACCAATATCTTCGCTGGCGAATATGACCATTCGGCGGGCAATGAACTTTGGGTCTTCGCCAGCATCGATCATTCGCGCTAGATAATATAGCGTTCCATCGACATTACTTCCGCGCATACTTTTAATGAATGCAGAAATGACATTGTAGTGCATGTCACCTTTCTTGTCATACCCAGGCAAGCGTTTTTGTGCGGCCATCTTTACCGTTTCAACATTTACTTTACGGGCCATGCCTAAGGATAATTCTAGGTTGCCAAGTGCGACACGGGCATCACCACCAGATAGTTGTGCCAAGTAATCGATTGCTTCGGCATTAATTTGGCTAGTGGCTTTTTCGAGTTTTAGTGCTCGATTAATAATATTTACGACCTCTTCTTTAGCGAGAGGTTCTAGCACCAATACGCGACTACGGCTGAGAAGCGGTGTAATAACTTCAAAGCTAGGATTTTCAGTTGTTGCACCGATGAGCGTGATGAGCCCTGATTCAACATGTGGCAAAAAGGCGTCTTGCTGCGCTTTATTGAATCGGTGGATTTCGTCGACAAATAGGATGGTACGTAACTGTAGATTCCAATTCTGCCTGGCATGTTCGACGATGCGCTCAACATCCTTTTTACCACTTGTGACGGCAGAAATCTCGGTGAATTCAGCATTTACTTCCTTTGCGATAATACGCGCCAAGGTTGTTTTACCGCTCCCGGGCGGCCCCCACAAGATTAGGCTGACAGGTTCTTTATTTTTTACAATTTGACGCAAAATCTCACCACTTCCTAGTAAGTGAGTTTGTCCAATAACCTCGTCTAGTGTCTGTGGCCGCATTCTCTCTGCCAGCGGGATTCTTTCCATTCCCTTATTATACTCTGTAACTCGCATCAAACTTACCGTATAATAGTAACCATATGAAAGTCCTAGTCGACGGGCAATTAATCGAATACAAAGATGAGGGTAAGGGCAAAGTAGTTGTCCTGCTTCATGGTTGGGGAATGAACCTCGGTACATATGACGCACTAGCTGCTGATCTATCTAACAAATTTCGTGTGGTTCGCCTGGACTTTCCTGGATTTGGTGGCAGCCCAAAGCCTGACGATAGCTGGGGAGTCGGTGAATATGCACAGCTAACCGCCGGATTCTTACAGAAATTGAAAATCACGAATGTTTCAGCCTTGATCGGCCATTCATTCGGCGGTCGCGTCATCATAAAGGGTGTCTCTAGTGGTTCACTGAAATCTGACAAGGTCGTGTTAATGGGGTCTGCCGGCGTCAAACCAAAAGATGCTGTTCGTAAACAGGTCTTTAAAATGATAGCAAAGACAGGTAAGGTCGCAACGAAGCTGCCTGGTTTGAAGAAATTACGACCATTCCTTCAGGAAAAGCTATATGCCGCTGCTGGATCAACTGATTATCTTCGCGCTGAAAAGCTACAAAAGATCTTTGTAAATACGGTGAATGAGGATTTGTTGCCAAATGTTTCCTCGGTTACACAAAAGACATTGATGATTTGGGGTGAAACGGATGATCAGACGCCAGTTGCTGATGCAGAAAAGATGAAGGAAAAATTAAAAGATGCTTCCCTGATTGTTGTTCCGGACGCAGGACACTTTGTATACAGTGATGCATATCCACTAGTCATTAAAGAGCTCAGGAAGTTCCTCTAATGAAGTATTTTTGGACTCGTTTCCTCCCTAGCTATCCAAAAGTGTTGCTGTATATGTTGCAGGATACTGAGTATCGTTATTCACGTTATATTGAATGGTATCGACGAACAGATAACTTCCGTACTGTCATCAAACGCCGCCAGCTAACGATGACAAACAAGGTATGGCTACTACTGTTATGTCTGTGGTTGATTTGGCTCGCAGTAGTGCTCCTCGTGATCCAGGCGGTATTTGCTGGCATCACCGTCAATGCTATATGGTTTGTCGTTGCTGCAGGACTATTCCTGCTCGTTCCTTTTATCCAGGCATACGGTATTTTGATCCCTTTGGTTCTAGGATGGATCTTCATCCAAAAGCGAAAAGAACGTCAACTGATTCAGAATGCACGATTGATTTTAGTTGATAACCCAGCGATTCGAATTGGTATCGCTGGTAGCTACGGCAAGACGACCGCAAAGGAATTGTTAAAGGCGGTGCTATCAGAAGGCAAGAACACGGCTGCCACGCCAGGTAATATGAACACACCGATTGGGATCAGTCGTTTTGTGCGTGACCTAACTGGGGATGAAGAAATATTAATCTTTGAGCTTGGCGAGGAAAAGGTTGGGGATGTTGAGTTCTTGTCTCGTTTAACAAACCCGTCGATTGGTATCGTGACAGGAATTAACGAAGCACACTTGGTGAGCTTCAAGACCCTCGAACGAACAACAAACACGATTTATGAAATCGCCGACTATGTCGCAGCAGATAATCTGTATCAGAATATTGAAAGTTCATTAGTCGCTGATGCGTTACGCGAAGGTATTCCATTCAACCGCAAAGGCGTGCAGGGCTGGAAAGTATCCGGTGTGAAAACCGATGTGGCCGGTACTTCATTCACATTGAAAAAAGGCAAGAAGACTGTTCAGGCTAGTACACAATTACTAGGCAAGCACAATATTGGCGTGACGGCTGCGGTCGTAGCGATTGCTGATTCGTTAGGTCTGACGACAAAACAAATTGAAGCAGGACTCATGAAAGTTGCACCATTTGAACATCGCATGGAACCACGATTTATGCACGGCGCGTGGGTGATTGATGATACCTATAACGGAAACAGCGAGGGCGTGAAGGCTGGGCTCGCATTCCTAAAGGACCAAGAGGCAAAGCGGCGTATTTACGTGACACCTGGATTAGTAGAGCAGGGAAGTGCAACGCAATCTGTTCACGAAATGATTGGTCAGGAAATCGCACAGAGCAACGTCGACATTTGTGTACTCATGGAGAACTCTGTTACAGAATTTATTAAATCAGGATTAAGTGAAGGTGGCTTTAAGGGTCTACTGCTAGAAATTGATAATCCATTAGAATTCTATACAAACCTGGATCAGTTTGTTGCTGCCGGCGACTTGGTGCTGATGCAAAATGACTGGACTGATAATTACCAATAAATAGCCAACCGTGCACAGCCGTAGCTATACGGTTATGCTAAACTAAAGACATCTATGTGGGCAAAACAAAAACAACCTGGCTTTACGATCGTTGAACTGTTGATTGTGATCGTTGTCATCGGTATTTTGGCTGCTATCACGATCGTTGCCTATAACGGTATTCAAAGTCGTGCAAAGATAGCGGCCTCGCAATCTGCAGTTGCCAGCGCCGCAAAAACGCTCGAGCAATATAAATTGAATAATATTCAAGCGAACGGGGGCGAACTGTACCCAACTGATTTGACTGCTGTACTCGCGACAGGCATAAAGGCGAGTAGTGGCGGGACCTACACAAATTACATCGCGAATAATACAATTTCACCAGCATACTACTGCTTGACCGAAACCAACGGTACGACATCATATAGTGTAACGAGCACACAGAGCACTCCTGTTGAGGGAGTTTGTGTAACAAACTTGATGCAAAATCCAAGTTTTGAATCGAACATGACTAGTTGGGGCGGCAATACGAGTTTGACGTCAATTAACGCAACAACCGGAGGGGCGGGTGGTGCATTGGGTAGCAAAAGGCTCACTATCTATCGCACCGGCACTGGGGATGCCTACGCGAGTTACCCTAGCTCTGCAACGAACGCACCGTTGAATGTCCCTATATCGCTTAGTTTCTGGATATCGGGTGACTCGAGCTTTTCGCTAAACGACACTATATTATTCAGGCATACGATAACCGGCAATCAGCATATTATTGCGACAGCACCTACCTATGCTGTCACAGCTGCGCCAAAGCAAGTAACCTTGTCTGGAACCACCAACGCCAGTTCCTCGACAGGACCTTTGCAGATTATCCTTCGTTTGCCTCTCGCCAATACGGTGAACGTTTATTATGACGGATTCATGATGACCCAGACTGCAGTCCCGTATGCTTTCGCCGACGGTAACACACCTGGCTGGATATGGAATGGCACGGTAAATAACTCAACATCAATAGGGCCAGCATTGCCTCTATCGTAGAGTGCTTATGCTAAACTAAAGACATCTATGTGGGCAAAGCAAAAACAATCAGGATTCACTATTGTCGAGCTATTGATTGTGATTGTTGTCATCGGCATTTTGGCTGCAATAACGATCGTTGCCTACAACGGTATACAGAATCGAGCAAAGGTAGCTGCACTGCAATCTGACCTAGGGAGTGCAAAAAAGATCTTAGAAAAATTCAAGATCGATAACGCGGCAACATCTAATAGCGAAATATATCCCTCTACACAAGCAGCGGCAGTGACGGCCGGGTTGAAGGCCAGTAACGGCAATAGCATTACTCAATATATTGTTGCCAATGGCACCTCAGCGTCAAATTTCTGTGTGACATTTACTAATGGATCGACTGACTACTCTATCACCAGCACCTCATCGGGACCGGTTGCGGGGACATGCATTACGAACTACATCTATAACCCAACAATCGAGCAGGCTGTTCCTGTGAGCTGGATTCCGAACAACGCATCATCGACGATCGAAACCTCAACTGTCCGCGCGTACTCTGGAACCAGGTCAGTGCTAGTGAGATCACTGAACACTACAAATACATATAGTGGTGCAAGGATTCCACTACAGTCATTAACGGCCAATCAGCCGTACGTACTATCTGCATGGGTATATCTGCCGGCTGCTTATGGAAGTGGAATCGGTGCAACAATTAATGGAACGGCAATTACAACCGGTACGACACTGCAAGGTCCGCTAGTATCCGTCATTGGTTCGTGGCAACGTGCGGTTCTCTCGTTTACGGCGAACAATAATGGGACAGCAAACTTTTATGTCGTGACCTCATCCGGGTCTAGCGGCGCAGCATCAGCATCATTTCATTTCGATGCAGCAATGCTAACTGCTGGCACGGACACATATACTTATGCGGATGGTGATTCGCCGGGCTGGTTCTGGACTGGCGAAGCGAATAACTCAACATCAGTGGGTCCATCTCTGTAACGCTTGTGCTAAACTAAGTACATCTATGTGGGCAAAACAAAAACAATCAGGGTTTACTATTGTCGAGCTCTTGATTGTTATTGTTGTCATCGGCATCTTGGCCGCGATTACCATCGTTGCTTATAACGGAATACAAACGAAGGCAAAAACCGCAGCACTACAAACAGATCTGGAAAACACAGCAAAGACGTTGGAGCAATATAAATTAACCAACACGCCAGGCGTCGAGCAGTACCCTAGTACAGGGAATATCCAGACGGCACTGAAACTGGGAACTGACACCACATTTACGCCAGCATCGGGATACATTGTAAATAATGCTATTTCGCCTGCTGCATACTGTTTGACACTCGGTAGCAATAGTCTCGCAAACACACCATTTTCGGTGAGTAGTACTAGTAGCGTACCGACTGCGGGGAGCTGTGTAACAAACGCTATTCCTAATCCTGGATTTGAGGTAAATATGGATAACTGGTCGCCTTCGAACTGTAATTCGCCGACTAGGGATACTGCTGTAAAGAATAGCGGGAGCTACTCATTTAAATGTAGTGTTGCTGGCGACAATATTGTGACATTTTATGCAGGACCATCAAATCCTGTGGCAGTAGGGGATACATACACGGTATCTGCCTATTTGCGTTCAACGCGCGCACGCACTGCGGAGATCTACATCTCTATGCTGAACTCATCAAGCGCAGAGGTTGCCAGGGTTAACAGTAACTACACGACACTCCCGGCTAATACTTGGGTGAGGGGATCGGCAAGTGGCGTTGTTCCTGCGGGAACTGTCGCGATGAGAATCCAAATTAACTACAGAGATACTCTGATGCCCGAACAAGTTTGGGTTGACGACGTCATGTACACGGCCGGCGCAAAACTCTATGGCTATGGTGACGGTAATTCTTCGAGCTGGTGGTGGACAGGTGCTGCGAACAATTCAAGCTCAGTAGGGCCTGCAGTATAATGCCTGCAATCACTCAATTCGATCTGCACATAAAAAGAAGGCAGTCTGGCTTTACGATAGTCGAACTACTGATTGTTATCGTCGTGATCGGCATCTTGGCCGCAATCACAATCGTTGCCTATAACGGTATTCAGGATCGGGCAAAGACAACTGCCGTACAATCGGCAGCAACGCAAGCGAGCAAGAAATTATTGGTGTCTATGGCTGCTAGTACTCAGCAGCAAATGCCTGCGACACTGGCAGACGCCGGTGTGAATGATACTGATGCAATATCGTATCAGTATACCAGCGATAACGGGACAAACCCGCCTACGTATTGCGTGACCGCAACAGGATCGGTTGGGTCGTACTATGTCTCGAATACGAAAGCGCTAACGTCAGGAGTATGTCCGGGCCATAATTTGATTGTCTGGGATAAGGTAAGGGCTCTGGCAGATAAACCTCTTCTGGCTGGTGCAACAGTGGACACGAGTACTTTCCGAACTTCAACGGCGTCTTTACGTATCGGCGTTAATATACCGAGTGTAAACATGAGGGTGAGTCCGTTCACGGGCGTGGCTGGGCAAGTCTACACGGTGAATCTGTGGATGAAGACTGATGCAACATGGAATGGTACTGGTGGAAACTCAAAGATTCGTTTCGGTGCCGCCGCTGACGGTGCGTTGTTGGCGGCTTGTAGCTATAATGGCGTAAAAGCAACGTGGACATTGGTAACGTGTAGTTATACGATTACTTCTGCCAGTCCAGGTGTTAGCATAACGGTTGGTAATGATGGCACGGTGGGCAATATATGGATTGACGATTTGACCGTAACCTCTTCGCTGTAGAATGATATACTGAGTTATATGAAAAAAACCATAGCCGTATTCTTTGGAGGCCGATCGCCTGAACATGACATCTCGATTATTACTGCGATATCTTCGGTTATAAAGCCGCTGGAATTGAGCAAGAAATATGTTGTCGTGCCAATTTACATCACCAAGACCGGTAAGTGGATCTGTGATCAAAAATTAAAAGATATTAAAATCTATCGCACTGGTAAGATCGAAGAGCTAGCGACAAAAGCCAAGCCATTATCCGTTAGCTTTGATGGTGGGCTCACTATTAACAAAAAGCGCATCGACGTTGCCTTTCCTGCGATGCACGGCGCATACGGCGAGGACGGCAGCCTGATGGGCCTCCTGCGTATGGCGGGTATCCCATTTGTAGGGAGCGATATGGATGCCAGTGCAATTGCGATGGACAAGGTCCTCGCAAAACAAGTTGCTAGCGCTAACAAAATTCCTACCAGTAAATTTATATTCTTTACGCGCGACGAGTTCACAGATAACGCGATGACTGTCATAAAGACGGTAAAGGATTCATTAAAGTATCCGCTGTTTGTAAAACCAGCGCACCTAGGATCAAGCATTGGTATTACGCGAGTGACGAACGATGACGATCTACATAACGCCATCGAAGTTGCGGCCTATTACGACCACAAGATTATCGTCGAAGAAGGCGTGGAAAATTTGATCGAAGTAACCGTCCCAATTATTGGCAATGAAACGCCTCGTGTCGCACTGGTCGAGAAACCAATCTCACACGATGATGAATTCTTTGATTTTGAAACGAAATACATTCGCGGCGGCGGTAGCAAGAAAACGGGCGGTGCAAAAGGTGCACAAGGCTATAGCGAACTCCCTGCGAAATTAACGGGTAATCTATACGAGCAGTCTGTTGCCATTGCAACGGATGTCTACAAGGCAATCGGACTCGCTGGTATCGCCCGAGTCGACCTCTTAATCGATGGTAAAACAAAGAAAGTGTATTTTAACGAAGTGAATCCATTGCCAGGTAGCTTGTACGCGCACAACTGGCGAGCGGCAGGTGTGTCTGGTGTTGATTTAGTGGATAGCCTGGTAAATTATGCAATCGAACGTCACGAGACTCAGCAAAAGCTAACAACGACGTTTGATTCGAACTTCCTGCAGCAGTTCTAACTTGCAAACTAGGGTAAAAGTACGTACAATATACGGAGCGCACTGGTAAAACAGTGCTCAATTCCAGCAGGATGGCTCTTTAGCTCAGCTGGTAGAGCAGCGGCCTGAAGAGCCGCGTGTCCCCAGTTCGAGTCTGGGAGGAGCCACCAAAGAAAAACACCGATCACGTATCGGTGTTTTTCTTTGTCCATCCTTCAGCGACACCTCAGCTGAAGTAAGCTATAATAAAGATACCAATAAGGAGGCGCCATACATGCAACCCAATCAATCGAAAAGACTGAGTCCGGCTATTATTAGCATCATTGTGATCGCTTTGCTGGCCGGAGCTGCCGGAACA
>Ga0247817_10001397_pt1 | contig 12685 bp, 7 predicted proteins | sample UWRJL212509R1_FD_178010 | JGI IMG/M metagenome (GOLD analysis project Ga0247817, IMG submission 178010) | Plant litter microbial communities from Arlington Agricultural Research Station in Wisconsin, United States - UWRJ-L212-509R-1 | ecosystem: Environmental > Terrestrial > Plant litter >... | reverse complement strand
CGAAAGTGGCTCATTTCCATTTATAGAAATGGAATATATAGAGGGGCCTGATCTTGCCGAGCTTTTACATCCGCCCCATGATAAAATATTTACGCTTAAAGAGCTGGTAAAAGTTGCAGATCAGTTAGCCGGCGCACTGGCCCATTGTCACAGAGTAGGTGTAAAACATGGCGACATAAAAAGCAATAATGTAAAGTACAACGTCCACACCGGTAATTATGTATTGCTTGATTTTGGCCTGGCCATTATGAGCGAAGAGCAGCGCCGCAGCAGCATACGCCATGCAGGAGCTATTGAATTTATGGCGCCCGAGCAGCATGAAGGCAAAATGCTGATGCAAACGGATATTTACAGCTATGGCGTTATTCTGTATGAGTTGCTTACGGGGCAAGTGCCTTTCCCGTTACCTGCTGATGGCGACACCGGGCGCAACGCGGTAATGATAAGCCACATGGAGCAGGAAATACCCGATGCTTTAAACTTGCGCAAAGCAAATTTACCGGCTGATTGGAGCGAGGACAAAAAGGCGATTGAGGTGCAGGTGCCGGGGTGGTTTACGCAACTACTGGATAAATGCCTTCAAAAAAAACCTGAAAACCGTTTTGCTGATGGAATTGAATTACATAATGCTATAATAAACGGGAGTATAGCTGCATCGTCTAACCAAACTGACGCGTTAAGCGCGGTAGCCCTCGAAACAGAAAATACGCGCTTGCGCGAGCAGCTTGCCGCTTTTAAAAATGAAGCGGGCAGGCTGTACAAACACACAGAGGACACCTACGTGCGCGATACCGCCATGGCTGTTATATCTAAAAGAGCGCTTACCGGTATTATTGCCCTTACGGGGTTGTTTATGTCACTGTATCTTTATAGTATTTTTTCCGAGCCAAAATATACCGGCGAAAATCCTTATAAGTATCAATCCCCTTATGTTTTTTTTAAGCCTTACAATGTTGATAGCATGATGAGATCTGAACGCGAACAAGCTATAAGAACCAGGCTTGACAGCATTGACAGATTGAGGGCAGCACAGGCAAGAAGAAACCCTGTGGAACCGCAAAAGAAAAAAAGAAAGAAGTTTTTAGGGCTGTTTTAACCAGCGTGATTTGCGGCTGGCCTAATCAGCCTGATAATGTGAGGGGCTTATGCCATACTCTTCCTTAAAGCATTTGCTAAAATAGGCGGCATTGCTAAAACCAACTATCTCTGCTATTTCGGCCTGGCTATATCTTTTCTGATTTAATAGATAAACGGCTTTTTTTAACCGTACAGACCGCATAAACATGGTTGGGGCCAGGCCGGTAAGCGCTATTAATTTTCTGTACAGCCCCGTACGGTCCATATTCATATCCTTACTTAGCTGCATTACAGAATAAAAGGGGTTTTGCAAATTACTATCTACATATTTAAGCGCCCGCTCAATTAACTCCTGGTCAAAAGTTAGCGCGTTATCGCCGCCACAAAATTCATTTACGATAGCATAGTTAGGCTGCTTTAGCTTATCCAGCACATCCAGTGCATTTTTATACACGCCTTCTAATTGTGTTTTAAGCGGCTCATCGTTTACACTTTTTACAATGGCCTCTAACTGTGTTGATATCAGTGTAAGCGTTGCGTGAAGATCATCCCTCATGGTGATAATAAAGTTAAACTTAATAACATAAAATAGAAATCTCCACGAGCTTAATTCCTTAGAATCTAAACAAAAAAACCGCCCCGTAATACATGGGGCGGTTTTTCAATGTAATTGTTTAATAATTGTTAAAAATTACGGCAGCTGCAATTGTACCGCATCTGAATATAAATTATCAGTTACTGAAGTAGTTTTAACACCTATAGAAGCCCAGATAGTACTACTATTACCGAAGGCTCTTAAGAACTGCTTTTCGCCGGCGGTAAGGGTATTTAAATCAATTTTAACTGTAACAGCGCCACCAGCACTGGCAGCAACAGGAACAACGATGCCGCCTGCGTTTGTACCGGCGTTAAAAGTACGTGAGGCACCTTGTGTAGCAGATTGAATATCCGGTGTATTATTCGGACTTAGAAATATAGCTACGTACTGCAAGGTTCTTGCTGTATTGGTAGAAGGCTTAGTAAGATTAAACGTAGCCGTAAAAACGCCACCGGTATAAGTGGTTACCAGGTTATCCATCCACCAATAGGGTACCACCTCTACATTACCAAAGTTAGTATCCCCTTTAACTGTAAAAGCTTTATTCGAAAAATCCTCGAATGGAACTTTACCGCCTTGCGTTCTGGCCGCGTAGTCGCCGTCAAAAAATTCACCGGCGAAGGTACCATCATGCTTTGCATAAACCGAAACCTCTCCAACAGCATATTGAGTTTGAACTCCGGTTTTTTGCTGCCAAAGCATAGCAGCGGTGGTAGTTCCGGCTGTGGCGATGATATCTGGGTTGGAAAATTGTAATCCAAGCGGCTTACCCTGGTAAGTGAACCGCCCTGTTATTTTTGATGATGGGTACTTGAGATTATCTTTACCGCACGATTGCACAAGCATGCTTGCTACAGCAAGCAACATCATTAAAAGTGCTATTTTATTTTTCTGTTTCATAATATATTTTTTATGATAGAGTTACTGACCTGGATTTCTTTCCCATGTTGGGTTATACGTTAACCAATTAACATCCATAGTTGAATAATAGCTTGAACTCTCAAAGTAATTGGGGTTAGCTCTTTTTCTGAAAGCTCTTTTTCTTTCAAATACATATTTACCGTTGTTAGGGTTGCCCGGGCCAAGATTTACGGTATAACCATACATTTGCCATGGGAATGAGGTGCCATTTGGATATAACGAACATTTTGCACAGGTTACGCCGTCCCAAAATGAATCTGCAAGTCTCCATCTGTTCATATCCCACAAACGGTGATCTTCCATATAAAATTCAATCCGTAATTCCCTTCTTAACTGATCAAAGGTAAATTGAGCAGCGGTAAGCGGTGCAAGTAAACCGCGGCTTCTTAAAACATTGATGTAAGTAACACCTACGGCCGCCCCACCTAACGGAGTACTTAATAAAGCTGCTTCAGCAGCTATTGAATACGCCTCTGCCAAACGGAAACGTATTACCCACATATCGCTGTAGTTTGGCCCAAGCGAGGCACCAGGTTTTTCGTCAAGCCATTTGCGAGGGATAAAACCTGTTTTATTTACAATCTGACTGGTATTCTCAGCCGGTCCGTTTATACTGGTAAGGAAAGTACCTACAGTATTTTTAGGTGCAGGGGCAGAAGTATAAACCTTAAGCGTACCATCGGTATTATATTCACCGCGCCACTCACCGGCACGCAGATCTACCGGAATGCCTCTGAACGGAGCATTAGGCCATATAACTGATGCATATATACGGGCATCCTTTTGCATAAATGGATTATCAGCCGGATTCGCCAAGTCGTACATGATGGCTGTAGTACCAGTAAGCCCATTACCACCGGTTACCGGACCACCTGCACCAACTGCATCTCCTGTACCCGTTCTGGTTTTTATACCCTGGGCACCTGTGGCTCTATCCTCAAAACTTTCAACAAACTCAGCACCAGCACCTAATTGATTACCCGCAGCTTCTTCAGTAAGAGTTACAGGACCAACAACTCTGGTATATTGAGTATTAATGCTAGGCAACAGACGATCTGCTGTCCATATTACTTCGGTATTACCGGCTTTTATATTTATCGCGTTTTGATATGCCTGTTGTGCTGATGCCAGATCCGCGCCTTTCATTATTGAGTAAGCACCACCATCAATAACTTCTTTAGCAGCGTCGAAAGCAGCTTTGTAGTATCCATCAGCTTTATTTGCAGGGATACCATTGGTTTGAACACCATTTTTATCCGTTTTATTAATATTAACGTTGCCGTTATTAAATGCGGCAATTGAAGCCGCAGTTAAGGCAGCACGCGCTTTAAGCATTTTACATGCCCATTTGTTAGCCAAAGCAGCGTTAATGTTATCGCCGGGTTTAATAGTTCCGTTTGCATTAGCTGTAGTACTCAATTTTGCAGCAGCAAGGTCGCACTGGGCCAGGATGTAATCATAACACTCAGCTTCTGAGTTGCGTTTTAATTGTAATGGCGTTGCGTCAGTGCCTGCAAAATCAAATACCTGATCGCCTACAATAGTTAAACCACCTAAAGTTTTTACCATGTGGAAAAAAGTCCAGGCACGTAAAAACATAGCCTGACCTTCAAATGACGCATTCTCAAACGGAGTCATCGCTTTTTTTGAAGCATCACTACGAATGCCTTGTAAAAATTGGTTTATTCTGCGTATCAAGCCATAATCAAAGGTTCTGTACCTGTCTTTGGTGAAGGCAACCTGCTGAGCAGACGCCCCGCCCCTGTTATTTACAGCATCATCCGGATCCTGTTGAAAATTCTCATCAGTAGCGTTGCTTGCGCCCCAGGCAGATCCGCCGGGAGTGGGCTGTGGATTGGTAGCAGTAGTGTTGTTAACCTGCGTGTAAAAGCGGGCCAACACCGCGGTGATCAGGTTTTTATCGGTAAAAACATCATCTGTTGTTTGCAGGGTGTTCGGAACAACCGTTAGGTCTCTTTTACAACTAATAAACATGGTGTTTATTAAAAAGAGCGCAAATAGACTATATAAAATTTTTCTTTTCATGTTCGTATATTTTAGAATTTAACGTTAACGCCGGCTGATAAAACCCTTGGGTTTGGTAATCCGCCACCGCTGCCATTTGAAAGTTCAGGATCAAATTTGCCCGGCATATTTGAAAAACTAAATAAGTTTGTGCCGCTTACGTATACCTTAAGATATGATACACCCAACGGTTTTAAAACAGAATATGGTATGGTGTAACCTAACTCTACGTTACGTACTTTAACGTAGGTTATATTGGTTTGATACCCGTTGTGATCAAAATTTGTATTAGGCGCAGGGTTTGTTTGTAAAAGCAATGGGTATTTACCCACTATGATAGGGCTGTTTCTGTCGAATGGGTCAGAATAATAGCTTGAGTTATCAAACAAATACTGTGATGTATTTCTGCCTGGCAACCACTCGCGCAAATAGGCGCCATTGGCACTGCTGAAACCCGAAGACGACTGTTGAAAGGTAAACATTGAACCACCCGTAAAATCGGCTCTAAAATCAAACCCTTTATAGCTGGTGAAAAACCCAAAGCCAAAACTCATTATCGGGGTGCCCTGACCGAATTGACCACCATTTACCTGATAGGTCACTCTTTCCTGGTCAAGAGAATTTATTACACCATCACCATTTGTGTCTTTAAATATAAAATCACCCGGGCGCAGTGTAACGTTACCTTTGCCATCCTGGTCAATACCGTAGCTCTGTATTTGTTGCCAGTTTTGGAACTGTCCAACAGTTGTGTATTGAAATGGTCCGCCGTTTAATCTGTCTACAACATCTCTGTTTGCAATGGTACCATTGCCACGAAATTGATTATAGTCACTGCTAAAAAGTTGGCCAAAAGTAAAGCCACTTATGCTTCTGCCGTAGCTAAAGCTACCGTTAAAGCCATAACTTACTTCACCTACACGGTCGCGCCATGAAATGTTACCGTCAACACCGCGGTTTTTATCGGTATTTACGTTTTCCTGACCCGCCGTAAAACCTACTAAAACAGGTAAAGTTACGCCGTTGTTGCCAAGAATACCTGTGCGGGTTTTGTTAAAATAATCTACAGTAATACTTAAGCGGCTATTTAACAAACTCATGTCAATACCAATATCGCTATTGTATGTTTTTCCCCAGGTTGCAGCTGTAGATCCCGGGCCTCTTACCTGTGCACCGGTAATCTGAGTATTATTTAGTACTCCAAAGCCTTGAGAATAATTATAACCCGTTAACCAGTTTTCGCCAGTGGTGAAAGGTATGATACCGTATGATGCCCTGATCTTAAAATCGCTGAAGATCCCTAGGATAGAGCTACTTTTCCAGAAATCTTCCTGAGAGATACGATAAGCTACTGACCCACCCGGGAAGAATCCCCATCTTTTTTCAGGTCTGTAGTCTGATGAACCGTCGTAACGTCCATGACCTTCTATAATATATTTTCCACCAAAATCATAATTAACATTTGCTATATAACCCTGACGTGGAGTATAGTTATTAATGTTGTCATTAAACCCTGTTAGGTAGGTAAGAGAGTTTGGTATATAAGCGATATTATTGGCCGGTGGTATACCCTGTATATTTACAGACGGCGAATAATTCAAATCATAAGTTTGACCGGCAACTGCTTTGAAATTGTGTTTGCCTATAGACTTTTGATACTCTAACTGAACTTGATAAGAAGAGAAGTCAGTATTTGTAAAAGTACGCTGAACGTTACGTGACGGCGCATAGTTATCTACATCGTAGCTACCAGTTGTGGCATTATATATGTAAAGTTGAGGTGACAAGCGGCGCGAATCAAACTGATCACTCAGGAATGAGTAATTGGCCAACACACGACCTTTTAAGCCGGTTACAATGTCTACTTCTAAGTTACCGGTTATTGAAACATTTCTTCTGGTGGTTGATTCTGTTCCTTGTAATTTAGGGCTTACTAAACCATAGCTGTATCCAAAATCAGATGGAGCTGAATTTTGAGGATATAAGGAGTTACCATTAGCGTATGGGCCTGCGATTGGATTAGAATACGGTGTACCTGATCCCGGCAGGATAGGTAAATTACGATATGGCGCTTCGGCCTGCCAATCAAAGTCGTTCCCCGGTACATTGGTATTTGATTGTTTTGACCAGTATCCATTCATCTGCATACCAAATTTAACACGCTTGCTAATATTAGCGTTAAAATTGGCTTGTATATTTTGGCGTTTAAAACCATCACCAAAGTCGCGTAAGCCTACACCTTGATTTAAGCTAGCTGCAGAAATATAATAGTCAGTGTTCTCCGTTCCGCCCGAAACTGAAAGTTTTGCCGAGAATTGCGGTGCACTTTTATATATGTATTTATACCAGTCAAATCCAGTATAACCCGGGTCGCCATTCATAACTTTGTCGTACACTTCCTTGCTTACAGTTCTGGCAGCCACGCTTTGTCTGCCGTCACCATAAGTTTCGGTTTGTACTATACCTTTAATATAACTTTTTACATCGCCTGGCTTAGCAAAATTAGCATACGTTTGAGTACCATAGTAAGTATCAAAACCTAAAGTTGGCTTTTGGCCGCGTTTACCTTTTTTAGTTACTATAACCAATACACCGTTTTCCGCGTCAAAACCATAGATAGCAGCCGAGCCGTCTTTCAAAATGTTTATTGATTCGATATCATTGTAGTCAAGGGCGTTAAAGGCATCAATGTTACGTCTGGTACCATCAATTACAACAAGAGGGTCGCCACCGAAGCCACGTACACGAATTGTTGGTGTTGCTCCCGGTCTGCCTGTAGTTTGCCTAAAGTTAACACCGCCAACTTTACCTATTAACGCACCTGCAGCCGAAGTTTGCTTTGAGTGAGATAGTTCTTCGCCGCTAATTTGTGAAACCGCCCCAGAAAGTGTTGCCTTCTTTTGGGTTAAACCAAAACCGGTAACAACAACTTCATCCAGGTTACGGGTTACTTTTGACAGCTTTACTTCCAGTACTTTTTTTCCATCAATCGACACTTCCTGGTCGGTATAACCAATAAATTGTACTACTAAAACAGAACTAGCGCTTGGTACGTCTAAAGTAAATCTACCGTTAACATCAACTGCTACAGCGTTAGTTGTTCCTTTTACTTTAACTGTCGCGCCAATAAGCGTTTCGCCTGAGCCTTCGTCAATAACCTGACCGGTTACTCTAAAACCTTGCTGCGGGCCGGCTTCGTAAGCTGCCATATCATCAGCGCGTGCAATTGCAATCAGGTGGTTATCCAATTCGCTGTAAACCAAACCCATTGCGCTTAAAGCTTCAGTAAGCACATCTGTTACGTTCTTATTATCAGCTTTTAAGGTGATTTTTACGTTTGTAAGGGTTTTGCTGTTGCTGTAAACCAAACGGTAATCACTTTTAGACTCGATAACTTCGCGCAATCTTTCCAGATCGGCATCCTTTAAGTTTAAGGAAATTTTGGTTTGCGAAAAAACATTTGCAAACGCTCCGATGTTAAAAATCAATATAAAAAATAGTGTCAGTTTCATTATTAACAGACGCTTAAATAGATAAAATTTATCTGATACACTCCACGAGTGCATAAATATTTTCATAACTTTAGGAATTAAGGTGAAATAACAACAGGTAGCCGTGCCAACAACATCTGCTGTTATAAATAATTGGTCATCTTACTGGAGCGGGATTAACCATTAGGTTATCCCGTTTTTTTTAGGTCATTCTTTCGTCATAGGCTTGTTCATTTTGAAATGTAAAACGTTAAATCCTTCTTTTTCAATTGAAAAGGCTCTGCCGCGCGTAACGATTTAAATGCCGTTAAAACGCTGGTAGTCTTTTCAAATGTTCCGGTAAATCTTAAGCTTTTTAACTCTTCGTGTTCAAAAACGATCTGAACGCCGTACCAGCGCTCCATATCCGCTGCTATTGCTTCAAAATCTTCGTTTTTAAATACCAGTTTGTCTTTTAGCCATAAGGTTTCAACCGCTGCACTGTCAATACTTGGGAGGTAGGTTAAATTGGTAAGAGAATATTGGGTTCCCTCTGTCACAGCCGTTATACTACGGCCGGTTGGTTTATTTGTCAATATTTCTGGCGATGGATTGTTCTCAATAACCAGTTTTTCTTTAGGCTTAAGTATAATACGATCAGCCTTTCTATCATTAAGTGTAACTTCTATTGAGCCCTGAATAAGCGAGGTCTCGCTCTGCCGGGCATCATCATAAGATTTAATGTTAAAAACAGTACCAAGCACCCTTACATTCATTTTTTTTGTGTGAATAATAAATGGATGCTCGTGGTCTTTGTGTACTTCAAAAAAAGCTTCCCCGTTTAAGTAAACTTCTCTGTTTTTATTGCCGAAAGAAAGTGGGTAGCTTAATGTAGTACCCGCGTTTAACATTATAATTGTGCCATCTGATAAAACTATACGGCTTTTATGCCCCGGCGCGGTGGTTTTATTCTGCCAGTTTGATGCTATTGCGGTTGCGTTACCCCGGTGGTTTACAACATACCATGTAGCTGATGCGCATAAAACTAAAATTGCGGCAGCATATTTAATTGCCGGCCATAATTTAAACTGCTTAACTTCAATATCGGTTTCGCTATTTACAGATTGCTCTGCATTGCGAATGGAGTCCATCAGCTTATTAAAGTTAGCCGAGCTTTTTTTATATTCTGTTTTATCACTTTTCCAATATTCTTTTACTATAGCGCTTTGCTTTTTGTACGCAGGGTTTTGCTGCAATAAAAGATCAAGCTCCTGCCTTTCAGCCGGGGTTAGCTCTTTTACTACGTCCTTTGTAAGCAATTCAACAAATCGCGTTTCTGTCATGGAAAGAAAAAGAATATTTAATTGGTTTTATGTTAGGACAAAAAAAAAAGAGAAATTGCCTACAGGCTTAGAAAATATTTTGAAAGAAATATTATCATCGCAATTTTACACACTATATCAGCATTAACTACCTTGCGCGAAGGAGCCCCTCCATAGCCTGCCAAACAAACGGTAAGCTTTTGCATTGCCCTGAATAACTGTGTTTGTACCGTACGCGGCGATATATTTAATATTTCGGCAACCTCTTTATATTTTAAACCGTCCTCTTTAATTAACTTAAAAACAATACGGCATTGTTGTGGTAGCGTATCAATAGACTGATCCAGATAAAAATGCAATTCCTTTTTTTCAAGTTGAACTTGCGGATCAGCCACGTCTATCAAATTTACATCCTGCGAGTCTTCAACAGGAACGATATGAATAGATGAGTATTTTTTTAAATGATTTAGCGATTGGTTTTTTACCGCGACAAAAAAGTAAGTATCCGGGCGTTCAACGTGCTGCATGCTGCTTCTGTTCATCCAGCTTTTTACAAACACATCGGTTACAATTTCTTCCGCCTCTTCCTTTTGATGAATGTACATCATACTAAAGCGCACCAAAGCATCATATAGCAAATAATAAAATGCTTCAAATGCCTTAACGTCGTCGTTAAAACATATACGATGCCATAATGGCAAGATATGCTCTTTTTTGTAATTCAAGTTTTTTAATTAGGCGGAGAAAAACTCCGGATTAACAATATATAGCGTATTAACGCGTTTTACTAAATAAAAACAGCCTCCTGCCGTTACAGCAAAACGTGTAACGGTACTATCATATTCAACAAAGTTGTATTACTCACTAATTGGTTAGTACCAAATTATGGCTTCCAAGCACTACAACGTTTGCGTTAATGTTGAAAAAGTTTATACTCACGTTGATTTTATGCCCTTTTTTTGACAGATACCTGAAAAAAGATTAACTAAAAATTAAGTTTATAAACAACTGTTTTAAATACTTAAAACCCTGTAAATAAGTAATTTACAACATCCAATCCTTAATAAACAAGTTTACTTCAGGTACCGTTTTACCTCTGGCACGCGCTTTAAATAGCTGTTCAAGACGCTTATAGTCGACTAGGGTGCCCTGACGGGGCGAATTTACAGGCGTAGCAGGTGCACCCGGGGTTATTTTTATGGCTTTCCATATTACATTATCGTGTGGTAAAGCCAGTTCCAATATCATTCCGGGCAGCCCTGAGAATAGTTCCGGACCACCTGATACATGGATATCATCGGTATAAAAAGCAACAACGTAAATAGAATCAAGCACCAGCCCGTTAGCCCGGCGACACTGATAACCCATTACGTCGCGTGTTTCGTCGGTTATTTTCCAGCGGATGTTCCTCATGGTGTCTGTCAGCAACAAGAAATCACCTGAGAGATCTTTTTGAGATACAAGCTTTTTATTGGAAAAATCAGTGTAAACTACGTTATGTTGTTCAGCAAATGGAATGTCAAACAACGGCCGCACACTTATATCTGCCGCAGCAGGTGTAAAAAGGCTCTTCCCGTTTTGATAGGTATACGTGCTTTTTAACACTTTAAACTGTGGCTGTGTTTTTTTATACAGCTCAAACTTTTCCGCATCTAAAGCCATAGGATCTTTGCCCAGCATTTTTTTAATTATGGCGTAGGTGTTTACGGTGCGTTGGTATTCAATAGTAAAAGGTTCGCTGAACGCGGGGGTTTGAGAAAAAGCAGCGCCGTAACCTAGCAGCGAAGCTATAACAAGCAGGTAAATTGTTTTCATATTAATTATTGGTTGCTGTTGTTCCGAATTTTGTAAAGTCCCAGGTTATTGAAAACATAAAATATCGCCTGATGGCAGACAGACTGGATTGCGTAATGCTATTACCCGACACCATTCTGTTTATGTTTACATTTTGGTTTAAAAGATCGTTCCCGGCTACAGATAATTTTAGATTGTTGCCCTTTAAAAAGGTTTTGCTTAGGGTAGCGTTCACAAGCGTAACACGTTGCTCAGGTAACAGCTCTGTTTTTGCTTTATAGCGGTAATTTATATCTGCCGATAGTTGCAGTTTGCCTGGTAAAAAAAGCCTGCCGCTCCCGGTTGTTGAAAATCCTGCCGCATTATTATTTACGTTTGGCGTAAGCGAGAAACTGCTTACCGTATAATTAGGCGAGAAATTACCATTAATGGAATATTTATTCTGCTTGGCTTTTGACAGCGTTACCGTGGCAGAGTAATCATTGTTGCGAGCTGTGTTTAATAAACCGTTGCTGTAGCTGTAAGATATATTGCCGCCGGTTGTAAGCGTTAAAGATACCCCCACGCCGATGGGTTTTATTGATCGCCCGTAGTTTACAAACACATCATAATTATAAGCAGATCTGCCGCTTAAATTACGGTAGGTTATTAGGGTTTTACCGCTTGCATCTGTTGTAACGTCATTTACCACCGGGCTTGATGTAACTGTGTAACTCGGACTGATATAAAAATACGCGCTGCTTAATGGCTTGTTACCTCTAAAAGTAACACTGAAGTTATTATTATAATAAGGCCTTAAACCGGGGTTACCCACCGTTAAAACAAGCGGACTGCTATTTATTGTCACCGGCTGAATCTGGTCGGCAGTGGGTTGAGTGTTACTGCCATCATAGCTGGCAGCGAGCGTAAGGTTTTTTGAGAAACTGTACTGATACCTAACCTGTGGTGCCCAGTTAACAAAACTCCTGCTGCTTACATCGCGGGTGTAAACATTGGTTTGGTCAAAATCTACAAGCGATACGCGTGTGCCGAAATTTAGCAGGGCTTTGTTGCTTTTGTAATTAATAATAGCGCCGGCCTGGTTATACAACTGGTTAAATTTATAATGATTGCTAAAGCGCGGGTCCAAAACATCATAACTACCCGGCGCTGATTGGTTAAATGATTCCCTGCGCGAATTGTTATTGTTTATACCAAGGGCGTAATTAAGCATTAGCGAAAAACTTTTGCTCAAGGGCTCGGTATAGGTTAAATTACTGCTCAATAGCTCATTGGCTATTTCAACAGCCTTATGCTGATCTGTTATTTGCGAACTGCTTACTAAACCTGCATTATCATAAAAGTTAATAGCTGATTTTAATTGCTCGTTTGTATTGCCTTTATTATGCGAGAAAACAAAATTCCATGATAGCGTGCGGCGTGCTTTACTGAACTTTTTGGTTAAAAACACATTGGCGTTAAAAATTTCCTGCGTGCCT
>Ga0247817_10001396_pt1 | contig 12688 bp, 18 predicted proteins | sample UWRJL212509R1_FD_178010 | JGI IMG/M metagenome (GOLD analysis project Ga0247817, IMG submission 178010) | Plant litter microbial communities from Arlington Agricultural Research Station in Wisconsin, United States - UWRJ-L212-509R-1 | ecosystem: Environmental > Terrestrial > Plant litter >... | reverse complement strand
CTATTTAAGCACAAACGTCATGATAAGTCAATACCCTTATGCTAATATCTTTGACTGAGGTGACACGCTTATGGTATAAATACAGTCAGAGGAAATAAAAAATAAACATCTATGGACATCGCCTCGTCTCTCGCAATCGTCACACTGGCCGCGCTGGTTCATGCTAGTTTTCAGCTAAGTGTGAGTGTCTTAACTTTGCTATCTGGTCATGCGATTGGCGCAAAGCATTCGCACGCGCGCGTACTTCGCCTCACTTTTGGGTTCGTTAGTGGAGTAGGGGTAATGACACTACTCGCCCTTTCATTTGTCTCGCTTATCTTCCTGCATATTTTTGGATATGACGCACCCCAATTTGTCTGGGCAATCGCCTGCGGACTGCTGGTTGGTGTCGGCCTTGCCGTCTGGATATTCTATTACCGCCGCGGAAAAGGAACTTCACTGTGGATCCCCCGCTCATTTGCGCATTATTTAAGTGATCGCAGCAAAGCAACCAAATCTAGTGCCGAAGCATTCAGCCTTGGATTAACCAGTGTCATCAGCGAGCTACCGTTTATCTTGGCGCCTGTCATCATCAGCGCCCTTGTTCTTATACAACTTCCTAGCAACTGGCAACTGGTGGGAATTGCGATATACACAGTCGTATCGCTTGTGACACTATTTAGCATCTGGGTGCTGATTAACAGCGGACACAAATTAAGTGCAATCCAAAAATGGCGCGAAGACAACAAACGCTTCCTGCAATTTGCCGCTGGTGGTGCATTAGCCGTCCTAGGCTTCTTCGTCTACGTCTGCAAGATCGTTAGTGATGCTTCGGGGACTTTCTAATGAGCGACGAAACGTACATCATTAAGCGCAAGGGACAACGACCAACCGAAACCTTTGATAAAGCAAAGTTACACCAAAGTATTACAGCAGCAACTCTTAGCGCACAAGCACCATCAGGCCAGGCAGATAACATTGCCTACGCAGTCACAAACTACGTCCTTGAATGGCTAGAATCTCGACCCGAGGTAACAAGTCACGATATTCGCCTGGTTGCCACAAGACACTTACGCGCACATCATCCCGACGCTGCATATTTATACGAACAACATCGAACGACATTATAAGGAGAATAACGCATGGCCCAATCCTCACATACATTTGACTACGACCTTATCGTTATCGGCAGCGGCGCTGGCGGAAGCGCTGCAGCGAGCATTGCCGCCCGAGCGGGGAAGCGAGTCGCCATTGTCGAGTCAGACACCTTTGGTGGTGATTCTCCAAACTGGAGCGACATCCCTACCAAAGCACTCCTTCATGTCGCCCATCTTTACGACGAAGCTCGTCACGGCGATAAATTCGGCCTCCGCACCTCTACCCTTGGCTATAACTACCCGTCTATTCGGGCATGGAAAGAACTCGCCGTTCAACGAACAGGCGCTGCGGGAAACCGTAAATTCTACGAGAATAACGGCATCTCTGCTTTTAATGCTACGGCCCACTTCTTAAGCCCTAATGAAATTAGTGTGAATCGTCGTCATTTATCTGCTAGCCACTTCTTAATTGCGACAGGCTCTTCATGGATGACCCCAAACGTACAAGGCTTGGCTGATATCTCCTTCTTCACTCCGCGCACTATCCTTGAAGCACTACGACCGCCAAAAAGCTTATTTATTATCGGTGGCGGCAGTCACGGTGTCGAGATTGCTCAACTGATGGCCACCTTCGGAACCAAAGTATACATCGCCGAGCAAGCAGCTCGCATCTTGCCAAAACAAGACAGTGAAGTAGGGGAGTTACTAGAAAAAGTCCTAACCGAGCAAAAAGGTGTCACTGTCCTCACCCACTCTCGAGTTTTATCGGTCGCAAAAGACGGTATTAGCAAAAAAATCCTCATCTCTCGTGGCGGTGTTGAAAAATACGTCAAAGCCGACGAAATTCTCGTTGCCGCAGGTCGCACCCCTAATCTAGACCTTGGACTTGAAAACGCATCCGTCAAATACACACCAAAAGGCATCGATGTAGACGACAATCTACAAACAAGCACCAAGCACATCTATGCGGCTGGTGATGTTCTTGGTCGCGACAGTCACACCCATACCGCCATCCTTGAAAGCCGTGTTGCTGCACACAATATGTTCCAAAAAGCCAAAGTCGTTCCCGACTACACCGCCACACCTGGGCTGATCTTTACTTCACCAGAAATTGCCCACGTTGGACTGTCCGAAGACGACTGCCGCAAGCGTGACTTGCCTATTAAAAAAGCAATTGCACCTCTTAATATTATTGCACGCTCAAACACAGCCGATTTTCGTGATGGGTTCGTCAAACTTATTACGGATAAAAAAGGTGTCGTTTTAGGTGGAACAATTGTTGCTCCTCATGCAGCTGAAATGATACACGAAATTGGTATTGCCGTAAAACACGGATTGACTGCCACACAAGTTGCAGAGACGCCGCACGCTTTCCTTAGTTGGTCAGAAGCAATTCGTGTTGCTGCCAGTAAATTAACTTAACTACAATTTAAAAATACGAGCTTTTGCTCTTTGACGCTGCGCTTCGTCCATGTGTCCAAACAATCTTTCTTCCTCGGCGTCTAGTGACGCGTCGAGTGCAATATAACTTGCTGAAGGCACATCCGAAGGTCCAACAATCGTACCACCTTTAAATTCAGGACCGTATTGCGACTCACGAATCCCTATAAACGCTAGAAACCTTTTGAGTACGCTACGGCGTGGTGCTTTTTCTTGCGCTGGATAATCTTCGTAGAATTCAGGTGACGCCATGTTACCCCTCGTTATTATCAATAATTCTATTCAAGTTAATTGTGGCACTGTGAATACGCGCCTGTGTTGCAGGATCGAGTCGACGCCTATTGCGAAGTTTCTCTGCGATCGCTCTATCTGAATCAGTCGGTTTGATGACCACGTGTGGCTCTTTGGCAAATAAAGGCATAGGCTGAGCGGCGATATCTTTTGCCTGTTGAGTCAGATCGGCAATCGTATCAATTGGTTGTGTTTCATCAAAAGGACGATCGAGGACCGCTACACTTGTGGCTATTTCACCTGAAGTGCCCGTCCCGTTTGCATATTCTGGCGCAAAAGAATTCTCTAGACCTTGTCCAGCATCATCGCGAATAGTTCCGTCTGACTCTTCCCAACTCATATACTAAAATAATGCGCTTTTGATAGGTGAATGTCAATTGCCCATATGCGCCTTGATAAACCCGATTACATCTGTTAAGATAGATGATGTATCGCGGGGTGGAGCAGCCCGGTCAGCTCGTGTGGCTCATAACCACAAGGTCGTAGGTTCAAATCCTACCCCCGCAACCAAGATTATTAAATCACTTCATTAATGAGGTGTTTTTTATTTCGCACCAAGAAGTATAAAACACAACAGATATTACCCATTCTCTTCATCCCACCCTGTGCGCTACGTCACACGTAAAACTTTCGGCGATTCAGATACCCCAAAATTATTTATTTTATTACGGTCGTATTCGAGTGATCAATCGCACAAATACTTAAAAAAGTTGCTATCAATTTAAAGTGTTAATTACATTGACGCCCCCACAGAACATACTATATAGTTCGCTGATGCAAGGTAAAAATTTCACTATCAATCTCGGCTCTCTCGAAGTAATAACTGAACGAACCATCAATGCGAGTGCAGCAAAACTTTTTAAGGATTACACTGACCCCCTTCTTATACCTAAGTGGTGGGGAGAATCATCCTGGGTAACCTCTGTTGATGCTCAAAACCTTCGGGTAGGAGGCTCATGGCGATTCTTACAGACCGATCCGAATAACACGTCATTTGTGTGGAGTGGTACCTACCAAGAATTCGACCAATCTAGCAAAATTGTTTCAACCTTTGTTCTAGAGGCACGACCTGAACATACATACGTCGGCACGGCTCTTTTTAGCCAGCTGTCAGATGGTACAACTCACCTGACAGAGACCATCAAATTTCTCAACGCCAGTGACCTTGGTCTCATGGTGGCAATGGGTATGAAGAATAAAACAAGTGAGAGATTAGATCGCTTTGCCTCTATTGCCGAGAACTAGACCTCTTATTCACTCTCAAAAGTAAAAGTCCTCATTCAAATGTACTCGGGTAACCATAATAATTCCGCAATAAATATCATCTCTACAAAAGAGATGATATTTAATTTTAGATGAATTATGAAGTACAATAGACAACACCCATAAAGCTTTAATTTCATCTGGGTTTGTGTCCTATGTCACATGTACGCCACAGGACAATTCAGACAATAGGAGTTTATTTTCTTACTTAAAAGTAAATTTCAGTGATTAATCGCACTAACAACAAGTAAGGAATCGATACCTCAAAAGCGTTAATAGCATTGACGCGTACTAGGGAATCCCATATAGTTCGCCAATGCTAGGAAAAAAATTTACAGTTAGTCCCGACACACTTGAGGTCGTGGCTGAACGAACAATAAATACAAGTGCAGCAAAACTTTTTAAAGACTACACAGATCCATTGCTAATACCAAAATGGTGGGGTGAAGATTCACTGAAAACTACCGTGGAATTACAAAACGTGCAAGAAGGCGGTTCGTGGCGCTTTATGCAGACTGAGTCCAACAATACGTCGTATGCATGGAGTGGTATTTATCAAGAGATTATCCAATCTCAAAAAATTGTTTCAACTTTCGTCTTAGAACCACAGCCTGGACATGTATATATTGGTACGGCCTTATTTAACGAGCTACCAAACGGAACGACTCACCTAGTTGAAAGAATTAAGTTTCTTAACATAGACGATCTTAGTCAAATGGTCGAGATGGATATGCAGCAAAAAACAGCAGCAAGGTTGGATCGTCTCGCCTCGGTTGTCGAAAACTAGTTTTATGCATTCAGAACTAGTAAAGAAATAACAGGTATATACTAAGGATATGCCCTCCTTTAAAGCTAATCCTTCCACAAGTCAGAATAGTCGGACAATTAGATCTTACTTCAACGACGGTCTAAGTATGGAGTTTGCGTCAGGAGACAATATTATTGGCGGTACAGGTGAACCAGACGGTGTGTACTTGATAAAAGAAGGTTTTGTGAAATCATATTCTACGTCTCATGATGGTCATGCGAATCTTTTACTTATTCACGAAGCAGGCGAACTGATTCCCCTACCTTGGGCACTGGATGGTAGCCATGAGACAGGATTGTTCTACGAAGCGATGAGTGATGTCTCCATTATAAAATCATCAAAAGATAGTTTACGCCTAGCGATGGGTAATAATATGTCGCTTATGCAGGAAGTACTAGATCAAGCTGTTAATGTAATTGCTATCTATACTCAGAGAATACAGATTTTAGAATTTCGTAGCGCACGAGGACGAGTAATTGCAGAGCTACTCTTTTTGGTTGAGAGATTCGGTGAGGTAAGTGATAGTAAAGTCACTATCGTAGCCCCAATAACACATCAAGACATAGCCGATTCAATAAACATGAATCGCGAGACAGCGAGCAGGGCACTTGGAATTCTTTTTAAAGAAAATCTCATCGATCAAAGAAACCATTTGTTCATTATCCCTGACCTCTCAAAACTATCAGCAGCACTCAAATAACTTTTCCATCTCACCAGTTCCGAACATATTAAGTTCCAATTCGAATATACCTGGGCAACCAAGTTTATTAAAAGAACCTCTCGCGAGGTTCTTTTTTGTTACTGAATCGTCACCGATTTCACGAACGAATTAACATCACTCTTTACCTGATCTAAAACCTGTTGTGCCTCTCGCTTAAACCTAGTGTCTGAATTTTCATCAGAAGCAATATACTCGACGCAGTTTCCGTTTTGGGGATAGGTAATTGTTTTATCGGTTGTATTAAGCAAGCCAAATATAATGTCCTTTTTAACTGCTTTAAGGTTGTCGTCAGGACCACATAGGTCATCGACATTCCCACCTAAATAATCGAGGAATTTCTTATATGCAACGTGAGTGATTTTCACATACTCTGGATTATCGAACTCTGTCTGCGCCAAAAATACTATATTTTTATTTGTTTTTATACCTGGATAGACAGCAGTCTTACCATTTGGAAGCGTCGTCGTAACAGTCGGTATTTCCTCTGTTTGTGTAACTTGGCTTGTTTCCGTTTGTTGAGTTGGTTTATCTTCTGCACGAAAGGAATTATTCCATGCAACATACACCAACCCGCCGACTACAAGAATGACAACTGCGGTGATAATTATTATTAATGCGCTGCCTTTTTGAGAGTTCTTCTTATTCATATCATTAGAATATCATAGGCACAGTAAAGAATTATTCCTCGACGAAGCTATGTTATGACTCAACCAATCCAGTCGTAGGACTCACAATCACAGCTATACGATATACTATACTCATGAATCTTCATCGAACCACAGGCAAACCAGACTGGTCATCAGTAAAACCAGCCGAATACAACTCTTTCCAAAAAATAGCTGCAGCGACCAATAGTATTATCACGCCAGCCAACGTCATTACGGTCATCGGTCTTGGCATCGTTATCTACGGATTGATCGAAATCCTTAACCAGCACTTTTGGATTGGCCTTATTGCGCTTGCTGTCGGTCGCCTGCTTGATATCGTCGACGGTGTCGTTGCCGAGACGACTGGCACCAAATCCCCTCTTGGTGAGATATTTGACGCTGCCGCAGATAAGATTGGGACGCTCCTGACTATCATCGTCTTGTTCGTCGCGGGTATAACCCACTGGTGGCTAATTGCCCTCCTTCTTATTCCCCAAGCCCTTATCCCTCTTGTCATTTTCTACAAACGCCAAAAAGGCATCAAAGTTCACCCAACACGCCAAGGAAAATTAAGCATGGCAGCTTCATGGGCCGCTATCGTTGGCCTTTTACTGACAAAAGCGCTGAATGATTCAGTTGTTCTTGCTTCGCTATCAAATGGTCTCGTAGCCATTGGTGTTGGGCTTGGCCTATACGCTTTATGGCAATACGCAACTGGTCGCGACCAAGACTAGATTGGTTCGTCTTTCAGTCCTAGCTTATAGCCAATGAAACTTGCGAGGATGTGTCCAATAAACCACACAACAAAAATCAAGAAATATTGCACTGGCGTTAATATCACAAAGAATAATGACACGATGACACTTCCGATAATGTAATCAAGCTGGTCAAACGGTATCCACTTACCACCGGATTTAATGCCTTGCTGTCGTTTAAAGAAGCTCTCGATAGCATCGCCGCCAAGGGCCCCAATCGCAAACAATGGGCCAAGAATAAATAACGGTAACATCGCGTAATCTACTCCACCAGAAACAAATCGAGCCCACTCAAAATTGGCAAATAAGATCTGTTGGATCCAAAGAATAAAGGTTGCCACAACAATACCGCTAATAATCCCTCGCCATGTTTTGTGTGCCCCAAATATTCGGTGACCGAATAGCTTTTTGCCACCATCAATTGGTGCATCAAACTTTTTTAAAAAAGGAATCTTGGCGCTAAAAACTGGTGCAGCATTCGATGCTGCCGCTGGAAAAAGAAACCATAGTGCAAATAATATGTCTTGAAGCATAGAATCAGTATACTAGAAGGATGACTTATACGACTATTGCCATTATTTACAATCCGAATAGCACTGGTTCTAGCAAGCAACTCGCAAAAGAATTTGCCGACAAAGTTCAGCAGCAACTTCCGAAACAGAAAATTGAACTCATCGCCACTACCCATGCAGGACACGCCGAAGAACTTGCCTACACCCTATCTAAAAAATCAAAACGTCCACTGATCATATCTTCCAGTGGTGACGGGGGCTACAACGAAGTCGTTAATGGCGCACTCAAAGCGCAAGAAGAAGGTCATCACCCCACTACAGGACTACTGCCTGCAGGTAACGCCAACGATCATTTTAATAATCTTCATAATGATGACTTGGTTGATCTTATTGTTGATGGGATTTCAAAGAAAATTGATGTCCTCAAACTCACCTATACAGCCGATGGCAAGGAAAACGTACGCTACGCACACTCATACATTGGACTAGGTCTTACCTCTGTCGTAGGGAACGAACTGAACAAGAAAAAGTTAAATCTTCTTAATGAGGTATGGATTGTCGCCAGCGCTCTTTTAAAAGTGAGGTCGATAAAATTAAAGATTGGCAAAAAAGCACACCATTACTACAGCGTTGTCTTTAGCAATGTCGATCAGATGTCAAAATACCTTAAAATATCGAAACCCTCGCGTGTCACCGACGGAAAGTTTGAAGTGACGATCTTTAGGCGAAGTAGTAAGTTAAAGCTTATTCTGCTTCTTTTAAAAGCATCCGTCGTCAATCTTAAAGAAGATGCTCGGGTTTCATCGTTTACTCTACAAACGATCAAGCCCACCCTTGTTCAAGCAGATGGCGAGATCTTCACCGTTGATGCACACAGCCGTGTCACCGTGACTGCCGAGAAGCAGCTCCTCAATTGTATCGTCTAGGTATTGTTTAAAAACAATCCAAGAATAATGAATCCAAGACCAGTAATTCCCAAGGAAATGTATCCTATCTTCTTGGCAGTCCTTTTTGATTTCGTCGTAACAATGAAAGCGATAATGACCGAAGCAATCGAAGTTACAGGGACCACAAAGAACTGAAAAAGATACAGGAACACAGCATTTATCGCACCTGCACCAAGCGATTGCTGTGATTCTTTAATTCCCGCTAATGTCACCCACAATATGGCGATTAAAATAGGGAATGGCAATGCCAAAATAAGCCCAATGACAGATAGGGCCATTTGTTCTCTTGGTACTTCCCCATCTAGCTCTTTGTCGTTACTAAATTGATGATCATCACCTGAATCAACCGATTCAGAGGTGAATTCAATCTTTAGCGGCTCACGATCTTCGTCATTCATGTCGTGCCCTATCTGCCGATACTTTTACTATAGCCACCGAATAAGAAGTTCACCCATTGTTCGATGTTTGAAGTTGTCGCGCCAGGGTTTGGCGTCGATGCTTTGGTCGTATCGGCTTTTATTGCCATTTCACTATTTGGCGGCAGCACCAAAGCTTTTTCACCTGGCAGTACAAGCCCTAGTGAATCTCTAATCGCTAACTCTTGATATTCTCTGGTTTGATAAAAATTCTTTTGCAAAGAGAGATTGTCACGCTGCAACTGCGTTAACTGCAGTTGTCGCTTTTTGTAATCAATATCCTTCTGTAAATTATAATTACGCTGCATAACCCCTAAAGATCCCCATATCCAACCAGCCGCTATCAAAAAAGCCGCCAATATAACAACGTTATTAAGCGTCAAATAGCGGTGGCGAATGTGATAAATTATTTTTTGTATGTTTATATTACGCATAACGTTTCCACTATTATAGCTCAGCCCTAGAAACTACACCATAAAGAAGCTATAATATCCTCTATTGGGGCTGTAGCTCATCGGTCAGAGCAGGCGGCTCATAACCACTTGGTAGAAAGTTCAACTCTTTCCAGCCCCACCAAACGTACGCAAAATTAAAAAGTCTCCAATCTGGAGGCTTTTTGTTATGATATCACTATGAGAACTATCAAAAGAGATATCGCGGGAGCCCTGTTATTTTCAAACGACGGGCATGTGCTTATTGGCAAGAACGTCAAAGGTGGCGTCTATGAAGACCTCTGGGTAGTGCCTGGTGGCGGTATTGACGAAGGTGAATCAAAAGAAGCAGCCATGAAACGTGAAATCCTAGAAGAAGTGGGTATTAACATTAATCAGGCAAAAATCGAACCAGTAGAACTTGTTCAAATCGGAACTACAGAAAAAACTCTAAGAGATACAGGCGAGCGTGTCTTGGTAGATATGACTTTTTATAATTTTAAAGTAATTATCGATAAACCCGCGCAGGATATTCCAATCAAACTGGAAGATGACTTTGGTCATGCTGAATGGGTACCAATTCAAGAACTTTCCAAAAGAATGTACTCACCCTCAGTCGAAGGCCTTCTTAAATCGTTAGAATTAATACCCTAGAACAACTAGGCGATTCGATGTCGGCGTTCTTCTTGTGCTCGCAGCAAAGCTTGTGCAGCAACCTGCGAGTAACCCGCTTTAATAAGACGCTCGGCTTTATCCATTAAAGATTCGGCGCGAATTTCTGCAATAATTTCACTACTATCACTTAGTTGACCTATCGGTGTTCCATTTTGATCAAAATCAAACAATGCATCAGCAGGAACGGATGGAAGTGGCTCGTTCTCTTCAACAGCAACTTCATGTTTAAAAGTAACAGGCGCACTGTGAGGCGTTACACCTGTACGAGAACCTCGGACAATAGCTTTGGCTTCATCAAAAGAGATTCCGCGACCACGGTCCATGAGTTGTTCGGCTTCAAGTAACTCAGCCTCGCTAAACCCATCAGCGTCGATGTTGTCGCTTGGAGTAGTATTCAATGACTCAGGTGATGAGGCCGCTGATTTCATAATAATATTATAGCACGAGCGGTATAAAAAGTCAATATACAGTTACGTTTGTCGGCTAGTGAGGATTGCATTCACGTAACGCTCTACTATCATTCGATTTCCATCAGCTAACTCATCAATACCCAAGTCCTCTTTAAAGCCTTCGCTGATCACCATGCGTTGCCACTGCTTAAAAGGGACTGACTTATACGCACGCCATATAGCCTCGATGGCGGCATCAAGCTCCTCATCAGGTATAATCTTCAAATTATCAAAGAAATGCCTAGGGCCAACATCCTCAGTCCCAGGAACAGTTCTTCTCCTCATCTCACGGGTTGTGCCGTTGACTTGCATCAAGTCAAAGTAATCTTTTGCAATCGCGCTACGTTGTTGTAACAGTAGCTGAGATTGGCCAGCTTCTATAAAATTCAATACTTGGTTTGTTGCATCCATGATGTATGCAATATCCTCGGGGTCATCAACAAAATTGCGAATGTCGTCAAGGTAATGACCGATTTTTTTACCATGAAATGTCGTTGAAATATCGATTTTACCAGCATCAAGCTCAGCCCCAATAAGACGAAAAGCCTCCTTTAGTTCGTCAAGATACACTTTCGCGGCTGGCGTCAGTAGATCCTCGGGATTGTTTACTGAAAAACGTGGTCGCTCGACATCACGGCCCAAAGCAAGGTCGCTCATTAATGCACGAGCGATTTCACCTGCCTGAGAAACAGATGGATCTGTGTCGGTGCCCTTCCTTCTTTTTGGAAGTTCAACGTCATCAGGCTGCGATGTAGTAATATCTATCATCTATTCCCAACGGAAGACGCGGAAAGCGATGATGTAGATAACGACTAGCCATGCCCCTGTGAGGCCAATCTGTGGAAGGATATCGATAAAGTGTTTTCCTTCGGTAGCAATAAGCCGAATTCCGTCAATGATTGGGGTAAGCGGGAGGAAGGCAGAAATATTCTGTAGCCACTCTGGCATAAGGAAACGAGGGAAGAATGTACCCGAGAGGAACATCATTGGGAAGACGATAATATTTGATAGCGGTGCAGCTTGACGCTCGTTTTTTGCCCAGCCACCAAGTGCTAACCCAATACCAAGAATCGTCACCATGCCTAACAGCAAGAAGCCAATTAGCTCGAACCAATTCCCTACTATCTCTAGATGGAAGACAAATATTGCTACTAAGAACAATGCAGCGAAGCTAATGACACCGATGGCTGCCTGTCCCACCATGGTAGCTAAGAAATATTGCCAAACACGGAGCGGTGTCGTACTAAGACGACGAAGGATCCCCATCTTCTTTAGTTCCGGGAAGACGTTGAGTGGACCAAAAATACCCATACCAATCAATGCAAAGCCAAGAAGGCCTGCGAAGGTGTAATCAAAGGCGCTGAGGCTATTCTCGTTGAGCTGTGTGCCCTTTACAGTGAATGGGGTGACCGTTGTGACAAGTTCGCCGTTGATGGCCGCAAACTGCGTATTTAAGACCGATGTCAGCGCAGACGCAGAGGCTTGGTTGTTCTGGGTGTAAATAACCTCAGCTTCACCGCTTGGGTATGCTTGCCCTGGTTGTACGTCACCAAAGTTTTCTGGAAGGATGATGGTCGCATCTAATTCTGAGCGGCTCATTTTGTCTTTAGCTGCATCAAGGTTCGTGACATCATTATTAACTTTTAAGATTTTGCTATCTTTTGACTGTTGCACAAAGTCGGTTGCAAACTGCGAGTCGGACTGGTTAATGATCGCAACGTTAAATGAAACGTTACCACCGCCGCTGTTAAGGCTACCGAAGACGAATAGGAAAATAAGTGGGAATACTAATGTAAAGAATAGTGCTAGGCGATCGCGGAAGAAGCGCTTGGTGCTGATGCGCACAAAAACGGCAACGGTATACAACTGCTTTCGAAGTGACGGTTTGTTCATTATGATCCTTCCCTCAAGCCTTTTCCTGTCAGGTCGATAAAGACATCTTCGAGGTTTGCTTGTTCGACTTCTTGAGACTTTTTGAAGCCACGCGCAAGAAGCTGTTTAATAAGGTTCTTTGGCGTATCAAGGGCAATGATCTGACCATTGTCCATGACAGCGATACGGTCACATAAGATTTCGGCCTCGTCCATGTAATGAGTCGTCATGATAACGCTGATGCCTCGGTCACGAACTTTTTCGATAAGCTCCCATAGGTTGCGACGTGCTTGAGGGTCAAGACCCGTGGTTGGTTCGTCGAGGAAGAACACTTTTGGACCATGAACCAGTGCCGTAGTAATGCTCAAGCGCTGCTTTTGACCAC
>Ga0247817_10001392_pt1 | contig 12700 bp, 11 predicted proteins | sample UWRJL212509R1_FD_178010 | JGI IMG/M metagenome (GOLD analysis project Ga0247817, IMG submission 178010) | Plant litter microbial communities from Arlington Agricultural Research Station in Wisconsin, United States - UWRJ-L212-509R-1 | ecosystem: Environmental > Terrestrial > Plant litter >... | reverse complement strand
AAACGTGGGAGAGTAGGTCGGTGCCCAATCTTAAAGAGAGCTCCATAACGAAAGTTGTGGGGCTTTTCTTGTTTTTAATCGGGTCGTAGTTCGTGATACCTTCCCTTACTATGAATCATGAACCAACAAACATGAAACATCTCCACATCCATCTGTTCCGGAACAGGTGAAATAAGGCGGAATAGCTGGCGTGATAAATATTTGTTTACCAGTCGATTAACTTTCATGGCGGAACAAACAGTCCAAAAGACTTCTTCGGACAAACAACTTATTCGTCAGGAAATGTAACTTTGAAAACTTGCTATTGTGTTGGTAGTCAGTATGTTTGTAAATTGAGTAGTTTGAGTCGTCAAAGCGTGGAACATGTAAACCTAATCAACCAATCACTAGTCAACAAATCATCTAACCCCTCATCGGCTTAAGCGCTGTACTCCATTTCACGAGTTCGTTAAGCATAGCCTGCGCTGATCTTCCAATTTGTTCATCCGGAATAAATTCTTCCTCGTCATTAATAAACTTGGTGAAAAACGGTATAGACACACTTTCTAATACCGGCACCATATTCAGCGCATTAAGCACGGGTTTAAGCATTTGTAATGATCGTACGCCAGCTGAAACGCCGCCATAGCTTACCATAGCCACTGGTTTGTGGTTCCATTCTTTGTATAGGTGGTCTAAAGCATTTTTTATCGGAGCCGGGAAACCGTGGTTATATTCGGCTAATACAATAATAAAAGCATCGGCGCTGCCAATAATTTCGCTCCATTTTTTGGTGGACTCGTTTTGATATTGCTGTAAACGGGGGTGATTAGGCTCATCCATCAGCGGCAGATCAAAGTCGGCCAGGCTGATCAGTTCTGCATCAAACCTACCATCTTGTTTAGCCAGTTGCGTTATCCAATTAGCAATAGCAATCCCTTTGTTGCCTTGGCGGGTAGTTGAAGTAATTATTTTAAGCGTTTCCATAATGTATCGTATCGTTGTTTTATTCTATATCAATAATGAAAATTATTTAGCACACTTTCCTCATAAATATTCAAACCTTAATCTTCAATGACTAATCTTTACTACAAATAACCCTACTTTTGGAAACATCATTTAATTACCTATCTTAATAGCCCGCGACAGCGATAAACCGCATGTTATCAGAATCAACATACATACCAGCCCGAGTAGTGGCACCGACCATTGAAGCACATTTTGCCACGCACCTGGCCGACGCGCGCGAGCAAGGCGCCCGTGATTTGGGTTGTGAGCCATCGGCGGCCGTTATTGAGTCGGTAATTGATATATGTTTTTGGGCGAGTCTGCGTAAGGAAGAAGGAAAATCGCCTAGAATTTCGCTGGCGCTGTTACCACCTGATCAGGCTATCCACCCTTTGGTTTTTGGTAATAGGCTTCGGTTAACGCCCCACAACCTAACCAAACTGGCTCCTGCGGTTGAAAGCCCCGGCATTCACTTAGGTGTTTGGTATGATGGCGACGAGCTATACGTTTGGGGTACTACACTTGCCATACCCGGCATTTGTCTGGTGTTGGAGGTTATTGAACCGGGCATGCTGGTGGTTAAGCACAGCCGTATTGATGGTTTTGGCAAATTTGTAAATATTGCCGTGCTAAAAGGTGATGAAATAAAAGTTATAGACGAGCAAAACACTGGTCTACTACATTGCCCCGGATTGATAACATCGCTGGCTAATATGCCATCGTTTTTACTGGAAGAATCGGTTAATATCATTGTGGAGCTGGCTACCGCTATGAGATCGCATAAACGTGGTGGATTGGTGCTTATCGTACCCTCGTACACCGACACTTGGATGCAATCAATAGTTCAACCTATAGCTTACCCCGTGACTCCGCCTTTTACCGGCGTTACCACATTGATGCACACCAATGCTGAAGAACGCCAACGTGCAGGATGGCGTGACGCCCTGCGCCGTGCTATTGATACTGTTGGTGGTTTCACCGCAGTTGACGGCGCTACCATTATTAACCGCGACTACGAAGTAATGGCATTTGGTGCTAAAATAGCCCGTGCCGAAATGAGTTCGCCGGTTGACGAGATAATTACTACCGAGCCGGTTATTGATTCGGTACCGCGCAACGTGCATCCCAGCAAAAGCGGCGGTACAAGGCATTTGGCCGCAGCCCAGTTTGTGTATGATCAGCGCGACGCTATCGCCTTGGTAGCTTCCCAAGATGGGCATTTTACTGTTTTTGCCTGGGCGCCAGATATGGAGATGGTGCATGCACATAGGATTGATACGCTGTTGTTGTAGCCATCGTTCAACAAATACTACAAGAAATCCTAGCATCCTTAAATCCTAAAAATCATAGTTCAGACAACGGTGGCGCTTAATTATTTGTTCTTTTCCTTGATGAAAAGAACCAAAAATCAAGTCAGCCACGATGCTTCTTTTCGCTCGAGGCCTTTGCCTACGATCAGGTAAAACCACGGGCTGTAAAATTTTGCCCTGCTGTCGCACCCGCAGCCCTGCGCTTCGGCAAAAGTTACTATGCCCCTTCCTTCGCACATTCCGGCTGTTTTACCTGCTCTTTTCCGAAGCTGCGCGGCTGACGAATTCAACTAAGCAACATCATACTGCATAATAAAATAGTTAAAAAGAAACGCAAGATTATTTATAGAAACGGAATCCGTCAGCAGATAAGCTTCGGGCGAAAACGCAATGCGCTGGTGGCCTGTGTGTAGGGAAAGGCATCAGGAACGTTGCGGTTACAGGTTAATGAAAAGATATGTTAGTCCGCCGCAACGTAACGTAGCCGTGTCGAATTGCGTTTTGCAGGGTAAAGGCCATGTGCGTCAAAGAAGCATTTCTGCTGACTTGATTTTTGTTTCTTTTTATCAAGAAAAAGAAAAAAGGCCTCCGCGGCCTTAGCGGGGCAAGCCAAGCGCGTTTGGCTTTTTGTTCATTGTAGAATGTTCTTAATGAACCACCAATCTTCAATTTTCCTAACCAACACCCAATCTTCAATCACAATCTTTTAAAACAAAACGAAAAAAATCCTAAATTCCTGTAACCAAATATTTTTGGTGGAGTTTATAAGGACAATAACACAATATATTAATTGGACACGCTTACTGATAACGCCATTATGCTGAAAGTAAAAACAGGTAATCTTGACCTGATGGGGCTGTTGTTTAAACGCCATCACAAGGCCCTGTTCAACTTTCTGTATCACATGACCTATCAGCGCGACGTTGCCGAGGATCTGGCACAGCAGGTGTTTTACCGCATGCTTAAATACCGCGACAGTTTTACCGGCAGCGGCGAGTTTGTGCACTGGATGTACACCATTGCCCGCAATGTGATAAAAGATCAGGGCAGGCGTCGTAAGCTGCCAATGGCAGGCGCCCATATTGATGATATTGTAGATATGCTACCGGGCCATACACATGTGGAGGAAGCCCTGGAGAAAAAGCAGGCAGCCGAGCAATTGCGCAAGGCAATAAGTACGCTGAACGATGCAGAGCGCGAGATACTGTCGCTAAGCAGGTTTCAGGAGCTGAAGCACCAGGAAGTGGCAGAACTGTTAGGCATAAGCGAAGGGGCAGTAAAAGTGCGGTTGCACAGGGCCATGCATCAGCTTAAACAGGTTTATTTAACAACATTAAACAAAGAGCGCTATGAAATGTGAGCATTATGAAGAATTGTTTATAGGAAAATTACAAAGCACATTAACCCTTGAGAAAAATGCCGGGTTAGGGCAGCATTTAAAAACATGCCCTGCTTGCCGCGAAGAACTGGCAGCACTAACCATAATTTGGCAGGATATGGCTACTATTGAAGCGCCGGAACCATCTGCAGATGCGGAAGTAAACTTTAATGCAATGCTGCAAAACTTTAAACAGCAAGAGGCCAAACAAAGTGCAGGCGCAGTGCTGCGTAAACGCCTGCAGCAGTTGTGGCAAAGGCCTTTGGGATGGCCATTAAGCTATCAGCTGGTTTTGGTTGTGATGAGCTTTTTCTGCGGATATATGGTGTTTTGGCAGGGAAAGGGTGCGCAGCAGGACAAACAATTGGCCGAACTTAGCGGACAAGTGAACGAACTAAAACAAATGACCATGCTGGCCATGCTGGAAAATCCCTCGGCATCTGAACGTATGAAAGCGGTAAGTTATACTAATGAGCTGGACAATGCGGATCAACAAGTTATTGCAGCCTTGCTAAGTACTTTAAATAATGATGCCGATGTTAATGTACGCCTTACCACATTAGAGGCGCTGGCCAAACTTGCCGACCATCCGGAGGTTAGGGAAGGATTGATCAGATCGGTAACACAGCAGGAATCACCTTTGATGCAGTCGGCCATTGCAGATATAATGCTGAAACTGCAGGAGAAACGAGCAGTAAAACCGTTAAGAAAACTACTTAAAGAGCCCGGCTTAAACCAGGGCGTACGGGATAAGGTAACAGAGACTATCAACAGTTTAATTTAATCCATTACAACACATGAAAAAGATATTATTGATCCTGCTGATAGCAGGGTGGGGCAGCGCTTTTGCCCAAAAAAATAGCCAGTTTAGCGCCATAGACCATATCAGCAAGCAATTTACACTGAAAAACGCGGCAGCAAAAACCACGTTCGCGCTTTACAATACCTGGGGTAGCATAAAAATAGAAGGTTACAACGGCAACGAGGTGATAATTGAAGCGGAAGAAATTATCCATGCGGAAACAGCTGAAGATCTTGAAAAAGGTAAAAAAGAATTTAAACCCGGTTTTATTCAAACCGCCGATAGCATAATAGCTTACACCGCCGCGCCGATAAATAATCGCCCTGAATTTAAAAGCGAACGTGAACGTAACAGAGAAAGGCCGGGATATTATGTAGAGTTGAATTATACCGTAAAGGTGCCCAACAATATCAACCTGCAAGCCAATACTGTAAATGGCAGCATTAACAGCATTAATAATGTATATGGCCTGTTAAACGTAAACAATGTTAACGGCGCCATTGCCATAGCCAATGCAAAGGGAACTACGCATGCACGTACGGTTAATGGCAGCCTTACGGCAACTTATATTGCCACACCTGTTGAAGCCTGTAGTTACAGAACGGTTAACGGCAAAATAGATATTACCTACCCGGTAGCTTATGCAGGCGATGTGCAGTACAAAACCTTGCACGGTAGTTTTTACACCAATTTTGATAATACGGAAGGCGTAGCTGCGCAACCACAGGTAATCAAAACTACATCTGGCAGCAGCACCACTTACAAGCTTAACAAAGGCAGTAATTTAAGGATAGGAGGCGGTGGCAGGTTAACCACTTTTGAAACCTTGAATGGCGATATCTATCTCAAAAAATCATAACATAAAATTTATTAATATATTTAATACGCAAATAGCATGAAAACTTTAAAAACTATAATGGTACTCTTGGTAAGCATTGCGCTTTACCAACCTTTAATGGCTCAAACTATCAATCAAAATCAACTGGTTATACCCCTTAGCGAGCCGGGAAAACCCTTTAAACTTCAGGTTGATCTTTTGCAGGGATCTATCTACGTAACAGAATACGATGGCAAAGATGTTGTAATAGATATGGGATCTGATGGGGAAAAACGCAGAGCTACTGAAAATACAAATGGTATGAAACGTATTGGTGGTGGAATTAATTCCGTATCAGCAACAGAAAAAGGCAACCAGGTATCGGTAACCTCTGGCCCAACGGGTAGATTCAGTAACTTAAAAATAAAAATACCCAAAGGTGCCAGTGCAATCAAACTTTCTACCGTTAATGGCGGGGGTATTACTGCCGATGATATAAGCGGCGCTATCGAGACGAATAACACTAACGGCGGCATAAAATTGAATAATGTTTCCGGCTCGGTAATGGCTAATACAGTAAACGGTAATATTACAGTGGTTTTCAAATCTATTGATGCGAAAGCACCTATGGCATTCAGCAGTTTTAACGGAAAGGTTGATGTTACACTGCCGGCTACCTTAAAGGCAAATGTTAAATTACATAGCGACAGAGGCGATTTGCTGAGTGATTTTGATGTGGCAGTTGATGCCAGCACGCCAAGCGCAACCAAAACCAAAGATGGCACCTACCGTTTTGGGGATGCAGAATGGACAACCGGCAAAATAGGCGGCGGCGGCCCTGAGTTGATGATGAAGACCTTTAACGGCAACATCTACATACGCAAGGCTAAGTAAGCAGGCAGGCAAACACCACCATCTTTATGAAAACAAAAATTTTCGCTTTTTTAAGCGCGTGGATTTGCTTTGCCCTAACTGTAGCGCAGGCACAAACAACCCCAGGCAAAATTACCGGCCTGGTGCGCGAGGCTGGCGGTGAGCCATCAATAGCCGCTACTGTTAAGCTTAGCCGCGTAACAGACTCAGCTGTGGTAGCAAGTACGCAAACAGATATTACAGGCAGGTTTACTTTTAATGACCTAAACCCCGGAAGTTTTAAGGTTGAAGTTAGCGCCGTAGGTTTTAAGGGTTATAGCAGTGGGCCAATCCGGGTAAGCGCCGGGTTAGTCGCTGCAGACCTGCCTGTTATTACATTACAAAAAGATGCTGTAAGCCTTAACCAGGTAGAAATAGCCGCGCAACGCGATGTTATAGAGCAAAAAGTTGACCGTACGGTGGTGAACCTAGGCTCGTCCATATCAAGCACAGGGGCAAGCGCATTAGAGGTGTTGGAAAGAATGCCCGGCGTACTGATTGATCAAAGCGGCAACATCACATTTAAAGGCAGAACCGGCGTGATGATTATGATTGATGATAAGCCTACTTATCTATCAGGCGATAACCTGGCTAATTATCTTAAATCGCTGCCAGCATCGCAGTTGGAGCAAATTGAATTGATGACCAACCCGCCTGCACGTTACGATGCATCTGGCAATGCGGGGGTTATCAATATCAAAACAAAAAGATCAAAGGCCGCAGGTTTTAACGGTACCATTAACTCATCGGTAGGTAAAGCCGCTTATCTGTTTACCAATCATAGTTTGGCACTGAATTACAGGCAAGGGAAGCTTAGCTTTTTTACCAATGTAGCTTATGATCTTAGAAATTTTTATCGCCGGTTGGATCTGGTGCGCAGCTATTATAACAACAGCGGCGTGCAAACGGGTAGCTATACCGAGGAGGCTTATTTTCATCAGATTAATTATAACCCGAGTTTAAAATTTGGGGTCGGTTATGATCTGTCGAGCAAAACTACCATAGGTATAATGTTAAACGGCGGTATTAATACCAGCACTAACCCTAACCCGGTAACGAGTACTATGCGCAATGGCGTGGGAACAATTGATTCTATCATCAGAGCCAACAATGCAAGTGATGCCACATTTAAAAATGGCGGCATCAACCTTAATATGCTGCACCGTTTTGATAGTTTGGGTAGGTCGTTAAGTTTTGATCTTAACTATTTAGGATATAATAACATGCGTACACAGGTGTTTCAAAATACGGCCTACAATAAGTTAGGCGTCCCTGCTGCGTCGCAACATATTATTGATACGCTGCCTACCCACATTAATATTTACACCGCCAAAGCAGATTATTCGCATCCGCTGAGCGGCAAGGCAACGCTTTCGGCCGGGGTAAAAACCAGTTATGTTAATACTGATAACGCCGCTTACTATTACAACATCGCCAACGGTAAAACTACTGTTGATGATGGCCGTACCAATCGTTTTTTATATAAAGAGAACATACAGGCCGCTTATTTAAATTTTAATAAAGAATGGAAACGCCTGTCGTTCCAGAGCGGTTTAAGGATGGAGTATACCAACGCGCGTGGGCACCAACTGGGCAATTCAAAAGGGGCTGACTCATCATTTGTTAACCGATATGGAAGCATATTCCCAACGGCTTATTTATTGTACAAATTAGATACAGCCGGAAGTCATTCGTTAAAAGCATCATTCGGCAGGCGCATAGATAGGCCCAGTTATCAGGATCTAAACCCGTTTGTGGTGATACTGGATAAATACAGCGCCTTTGTAGGCAACCCTTTTCTACGACCACAATATTCAAATAATTACGAGCTGACGTATAGTTTTAAAAAGCTGATCTCGGTATCGATGGTATACAGTTTAATGACTGATTACCAGGTAGAGCACGACTACCAGCAAGGTGACATTTTTTTTGCCAGCTCTATTAACCTGGGTACAACCATTTCAAAAGGGATAAACGCTAACCTTACACTTTCGCCGGCCAAATGGTGGAACTTTAGCTTGTACACCCAGCTTTACCGTAACAGTTACGAAGGGCAGCTTAAAAACTCTTACTTAACTGCTGCGCGCACTTTCTTTTATACCACAACCACTAGCCAGTTAGCTTTTGGTAAAGGTTGGACGGGCGAGATCACTGCGTTTTACCAGTCAAAAAGTGTTTGGGGGCAGTTTGCCAGCCAGGCGCGTAAACAGGTGAACATCGGCCTGCAAAAAAAGGTGTTGAACAATAAAGGCTCCATAAAAATAAGTGCCAGGGATATCTTCCGCGGTAATTTTTCGGCAGGCGATATCACCAACCTGGGCAACGTAAAAGCAACCTATCATAATGATAACGCCAACCGGAATGTAATAGTAGGCTTTAGCTACAACTTTGGTAGCAGCGCTAAAAATCAACGAAAACACGATAGCACCGGTGCTGAGGCAGAAGCAGGAAGGGCAGGGAATTAAGGCATCGCGTTATTGGGTAGTGTAAGACTGTGCCAAATTTTTACGGCGCAGTCTGATCTACTTTAACGGTTACTTTTTTCCAGATCGAATATACTCCTAAAATGAAGATGGCTGCAATAATAGCGTATACCCATGGCGCTATATTGCGGCCAACTATCATAATGTAGGTATACGGAACGCAAAAGCTAATGCCTGCAAAAAGCAATTGCTTTACAAAAGGTTTTTTTAGGCGGATGTTATTAAGTGCCCAACCCAGGCAGGTAAATAAGCTAACTTTGCTGCATAAGTACAGGCAAAATATAAGCAAGGGGTCAACTCCGTGCTTGTCGCCAAGGTCAACTACCCAATCTTTAATGATGTTAAAGAAATCCTGCATAAGTGCAAGATAGCGAATAACAGTTGAATGATAAGTAATTACTTACCGCGCAGCCAAGGCTTCCCCTTCAAAAACTATCCCATCCCACCCATGGGCCATAAACTGCCTTATGTTTTGATGATCTGTGCCGGCGGGCGTGGCTAATACGGCCTGGTAATGTTCTGCAAAAAGATAAAGTGTATCTGCCGCACTCAAACTATTAAGCTTTGCGAAAGCGAACACGCGTGCGCTGCCTTGGTTTTGGGTAGCCTCGTTGTAATTATCGCCGTTTTTAAACGCGGTGGGTTGGTGCTGGTAGTTGGCATCAATAAATTCAATAACCTTGGCAAAAGGAGTGTCGTTTGCTTTTAATGATGTTAGCAAGGTTTGCAGTTGTTCTTTCATGCGGTAAAATTAACAATGCAGCTCGGCAAGCGAAATTAAAATGTAAATAGGAGCAATTACAGTAGTCCGCATGGTAATTATTAGGGGATTTGCTACCCATCCATTTGTTAAATAGAAAATTACCTGTCTCTAAATCAGGCAGTTTTAAATTAGTGTAAGCATGGTATAAAAAAATTGAAAAATATTATTGCGAATTACGTCATAAATACTACTTTTGCACACTCCAAACCAGATAATACTCCTGAGTAGCTCAGCTGGTTAGAGCATCTGACTGTTAATCAGAGGGTCGCTGGTTCGAGCCCAGCCTCAGGAGCCTAAAAATCAATGATTTAACCCCACTCTGGCGAGTGGGGTTTTTTTATTCGCATACTTTTCGCATACTTTTTCATCATTTGCATACTCAGACTGGATATTGGTTTAATCGAAATGGCCTACTAATTGAAAATTTGACCACTAGATTTGATTATATCCTTAAAAATTTTGCGCTATATCTATCCATCCTTGTTCCGATTTATTACGGATGGTTTGATTTTTCTACTGGCCGACTCGTATGACCTTGGACTATTCAACAACCTCTGTTGAATTTTTTACTTTGAATAGGTCAGCACAAGCTGGGACAAGCTTGATTTTGCGGTAAATATTACCCTTTAGCATTACGATAGCTGATTTATGCGAAGTAAACGCAGCAGTCGATGTGGAACAAATACTATTGGAATTTTAGGAGGAAAAAGCTTTCTTGTGCCAAATATCTACCAGATATAAATTGTCCCTTCATAGCCTCGTATCCGAGTAATTTATTCCGGCCATTGGAACTGATCAAGCCGGCTGTAAGATTGATAATTTGTGAAAGTCGTATCGGTAGAAATGTAGCCGTCCTGCACAGGCTCCTCTTTCATAAGGTCAGTGCTTAAATATTTTTTGTTGCTATCGCATAGCAATGTAATGACAGTAGCATTTGGTCCCAATTCACATGCAAGTTTGATTGCCCCGATTACGTTGGCCCCAGACGATATGCCAACTGCCAGGCCTAATTCCCTGGATAGCTTTTGCGCCATAATGATCGCATCTCCATCGTTTGCCTGTATAACAGGATCTAGTTCATTGAGTTTAACTATTGCCGGGATAAACTCATCAGAAATTCCTTGTATCCGATGGCTCCCAACTTTATATCCGGTTGTTAACGTAGGCGATTCGGCAGGTTCCAATGGACAAACCAGAATAGACTTGTTTATTGATTTAAAATAGTTTTTTACACCCATAACTGTACCGCCCGTTCCTACTCCTGCAACAAAGGCGTCCGGTGTGAGCCCTTCTTTGCCTAACTGAGCCCAGATCTCTGGCGCGGTAGAGCGCTCGTGCGCTTCGGCATTGTACAGATTTTCAAACTGCCGTGGCAAGAAAACGCCTCCGGCAGCCGCCAATTCTTCACTCAAACGTATACTGCCCAAAAAGCCTCCCTGTGCTTTGCTTATCAATTCGATCTCAGCACCAAGCGACCTGATGATGTCTTTTCTTTCCTGGCTCAGCCATTCAGGCATGATAATCTTTACTTTGTGTCCTAATGATCTGCCGATCGCTGAGAAAGCTATTCCGGTATTGCCTGATGTGGCTTCAATGATGGTGTCGTGCTCTTTTATCTGACCCTGCTGGTAAGCATGATACATCATATAAAGCGCCATACGGTCTTTTATACTGCCGGTTAAATTATAGTTCTCGCATTTTACAAAAACGTGCCCTGCTTTACCTTTAAATTGATAGTTAATTTTAAGTAAGGGTGTATTACCTACTAAGTGCCAAAGATGATCGAACTTCTGTTTCAAAGGCTTCGCTGATATCAAATTCATATTATTTTTTACAGTATCAAATCTCCATAATTCCAGAAAAAGCAACAATAGTTAGTGGTTAAACCCGGAAATTATATAGCTTTTAAAGTTATTTATTAGTTTATTTTCGAAAACAAATACTAAATTAGTCTCAAACTTTAATTATTGTTTATGTTCAATCCCGATAAGACAGACCAAGACATTATGCGTATGCTGCAACAGAATGCAGATGTAACCACAAAAGTATTAGCCTTTGATCTCCGAAAATCTTTAGCCACGGTTCACGATCGTATAAAGCGCTTAAAAAAAGAAGGTTACATTAAAAGAACAGTTGCCATTTTAGATCGGAAAAAGATCAATAAAAACTTGCTGGCATTTAGCCATGTTCTTTTAAATGACCACACATTTGAAACCCTGAATACGTTTGAACGCGAAGTTTCCAAGTTCCCCGAAGTAATGGAGTGCTTCCAAATGACCGGAACATTCGATTTTATCTTACGTATAGCTACAGAAGATATGGAAGCTTATCATAATTTCTACAGACATAAGTTATCTACTTTGCCAAATATCACAACGGTTCAAAGCTTTTTTGTTATGTCAGAGATCAAAAGCGTAACCGCTTATCCTATTTAAAAGTTAAGCACCCTGCTTCGACAGGTGCTTAATTAACTATTAGCTGTTATCAACAGAAAAACAAGCAGGGTAAGAACGATTGAAGACTTGTTGCAATAGTTTATTTTTTAAAGGCCGAAAGGCCACTGTCTAAATATTTCAGATATTCTGACACAACGTAATTGGCTCCTTCAGGTGCCACTATAGGTTGTTCGGTTTCCGGGTCAAGCAGTACATAGAAAGGCTGCGAATTGGCTCCGAATTTACTGGTTTGTAAATAGCTCCATTTACTGCCTATTGTTTTGATCGATTTTCCACCCGGTGTGGTGAATTGCTCACCCGAAGCAAGGTCAGTTTTGTCGTCAACATACAACTGCACCAATACATAATCCTGGTTTATCCGTTGGTTAACATCCTTGTCAGGCCAAACATCCGCCTCCATTTTGCGGCAGTTTACACATGCGTGCCCTGTAAAATCTATCATCATCGGTTTGCCCACCTTTTTAGCATAGGCAAGCGCCTCGTCATAGTCAAAGAATGGATTAAAACCTTTTGGCTTGTCAAATAGATCTACATATTTTTTGGGTTGAGCGTCATTAACGTTAACTGCACTGGTAGAAGTAACGTTACTGAGATCAAAGTCCTGTGTTGCCATTGGGGGTAAAAAGGCACTAATTGACTTTAAAGGTGCTCCCCATAAACCGGGAATCATATAAACAGTAAAAGCAAATGTTATAATAGCCATAAATAAACGTGGTACGCTTATAAACGGAACTTGGCTGTCATGCGAGAATGTCAATTTACCCAACAGATAAAACCCCATTAAGGCAAAAA
>Ga0247817_10001391_pt1 | contig 12706 bp, 9 predicted proteins | sample UWRJL212509R1_FD_178010 | JGI IMG/M metagenome (GOLD analysis project Ga0247817, IMG submission 178010) | Plant litter microbial communities from Arlington Agricultural Research Station in Wisconsin, United States - UWRJ-L212-509R-1 | ecosystem: Environmental > Terrestrial > Plant litter >... | reverse complement strand
GATCAGGTCGTCGCGCTCGTCGAGCGAGAGGAACGACGCCGCCGCGGCGTTCAGCTGGAACTGGGCGAGGTCGTCGAGCGTGTAGCCGAACTCCTCGGCGAGCAGGTACAGCTCCTTCGACAGGCTGGTGTTGCTCATCAGCCGGTTGTCGACGTTCACGGTCACGCGGAAGCCGAGCTGGTAGAGCAGGTCGAACGGGTGGTCGGCGAGCTCGGTGCCCCACGCGTTGGTCTGCAGGTTCGACGACGGCGCGAGCTCGAGGGCGATCTGGCGGTCTTTGATCCACTGGGCGACCGGGCCGAGGGCGACGTAGCGGCCCTCGTCGTCTTCGCTCGTGGTGGTGATGTCTTCGGCGACGCGCACGCCGTGGCCGATGCGCAGGGCGCGGCCGTCGAACAGCGCGCTCTTGATCGACTCGAGGCTGTCGGCCTCGCCGGCGTGCACGGTGACGGGGAGGAAGTTCTGGGCGAGGTAGTCGAACGCGTCGGCGAGCTTGCTGGCCGGGAAGCCCGCCTCGGCACCCGCGATGTCGAAACCGGTCACGCCGTTGTCGCGCTGGCGCACGGCGAGCTGGGCGATCTCGAGGCCGCGGTCGGCATGGCGCATGGCGCTGACGAGCTGGCCGACGCGGATCGAACCGCCGGTCTCCGCGACGTCGGCGACGCCCTGTTCGAGCCCCTCCTGCACGGCTTCGACGACCTCGTCGAGGCTGAGGCCCTTGGTGAGGTGCTGCTCGGGAGCCCAGCGCACCTCGCCGTAGATGACGCCGTCGGCGGCGAGGTCTTGCACGAACTCGCGGGCGACCCGGAACAGGCCGCCGCGCGTCTGCATCACCGCGATGGTGATGTCGAAGGTCTTCAGGTACTCGACGAGCGAGCCGCTGCCCGACTGCGACTCGAACCACGTCGCGAGCTCCGTCGCATCCGTCGTCGGCAATTCGTACCCGATCTCGGCGGCCAGCTCGATGATCGTCTGCGGGCGCAGGCCACCGTCGAGGTGGTCGTGGAGGGAGATCTTGGGCAGCGCCGAGATCGAAGCGCCACCACCCGGAAGAATGTAGGTTTCGGCAGCGGAGTTCATACCGACAAATCTACCCTGCTGTTGCTGCGGGGCGGGTGGCCGGAGTCAGCCGATGCGCCCCGCGATGAGCGGTTGCTGGGCGGTAGGGGTTCTCATCGCAAGCGCATTCGTGGGCCGCCCGATCGATGTGGCGTTCGGCATCCAGAAAGCCATCTCGACAAGGATGCTATCGATCATCACGATAAATGTCTGCGCCCCACTACTGGGGTGGTGGGCGAAAATCCAGTCGTTCCCTGCCCAAATAGCACGCCGTCGGCCTGGAAGACTTTATAGGCCAAATGAAGCACAGAACATGTGCAATACTCTCAAAATTATGTCAATTACTGAGCCGGGGGCTGGCTCGCAGCCTATTCCCCCATCATCCCCGTCCCCTCTTCCTCCTGTCGCCGACGAGAACGCGCCTATTCTTCAAGGGCCTCCCGCTAAACGGCAGCGAAACGTGCTCGCGCTCGTGGCGATAATCGTCTCGGTCGTTGGGTTCATTTTCGCTTGCGTGCCCGGGGCTCTGCTCGTGGGATGGATCTTGCTTCCAATCGCCTTCGTTCTGGCTCTCGTATCGCTGTTCCTCAAAGGCCGCGGTAAAGGTCTCGGAATCGCCGCGCTGATTGTGAGCATCGTTGGCACGATCGTGGGAGCCGTCGTGTTCTTCAGCGTAGTCAGCGACTCTTTTGAAGAGTCGTTCGGTGGGACGGATGTGAGCGTGGAAGACCCCGCCGCGTCCGACGAATCTGCGGGAGAAGCGGCCCCTGAAGCACCTGCATCGGCGGATGGCTCTCGCGACAATCCTGTGGCCATCGGTTCTTCGATCAGCAGCGCCGACTGGACTGTGGTGGTCAACTCGGTGAATCCTGACGGGAACGCGGCAGTAGCAGAAGCTAACCAGTTCAATGAAGCAGCTCCGGCAGGGTCTCATTACGAACTCGTGAATTACACGGTGACCTACAACGGCGCGGACTCGTCATACGCCGCGGAAGTAACAGTCGATATGGTCACAGCATCCGGAAACGTAGTCAACGGCTTCGACTCGATGGCGGTTCTCAGCGACTCGTTCGGATTTGACGAGCTCTTCGCGGGTGCTTCGTCAACCGGATCCGCGGCGTTCGTCGTTCCGGATGGCGAAAGCCCTCTTGTCCGTGTTCAGCCCGGCATTCTAGCCGACGAGGTTTTCGTCAATACCAAGTAGCTCGACACGAAGGCGGCCCTGCGCGAATACTGCGACGGGTCGCCTTCTATCTGCTGCGGGGCGGGTGGCCGGAGTCAGCCGATGCGCCCCGCGATGAGCGGTCCGCCGGTTTCGACGGGGTCGCCGACGTCGCCGATGCGGTAGGCGCCCTCGAGCGCCTCGAGCGCGCGCTCGAACCGCTGCGGCTCGTCGGCGCTGAGCGTGAACAGCGGCTGTCCGGCCGTAACCGTGTCACCGGGTTTCGCGTGCAGGTCGACTCCGGCCGAGTGCTGCACCGGGTCTTGCTTGCGCGCGCGACCTGCGCCGAGACGCCAGGCCGCGATGCCGAACGGCAGTGCCTGCTGTTCGACGAGCACTCCGTCGCGTTCGGCGACGACCACGTGGGTCTCGCGCGCGACCGGCAGCGCGGCCGTCGGATCGCCGCCCTGGGCGCGGATCATCGCGTTCCAGGTGTCCATCGCGCGGCCGTCGGTCAGTGCGGCCTCGACGTCGGCGTCGGGCCGGCCGGCGAGGGCCAGCATCTCGCGGGCGAGGGCGACGGTGAGCGCGACCACGTCGGCGGGCCCGCCGCCGGCGAGCACCTCGACCGATTCACGCACCTCGTTGGCGTTGCCGATCGCGAGGCCGAGCGGAACGTTCATGTTCGTGAGCAGCGCGGTCGTCGCGACGCCCGCGTCTGTGCCGAGCGCGACCATGGTCTCGGCGAGCAGCCGAGACTGCTCGATGTCTTTGAGGAACGCGCCGGAGCCGAACTTCACGTCGAGCACGAGCGCGCTCGTTCCCTCGGCGATCTTCTTGCTCATGATCGACGACGCGATGAGCGGGATCGACTCGACGGTGCCGGTGATGTCGCGCAGCGCGTAGAGCTTGCCGTCGGCGGGCGCGAGTCCGGAGCCCGCGGCGCAGACGACCGCACCGACGTCGCGCAGCTGCCGGTGGAACTCGTCGTTCGTGAGCGACGCGCGCCAGCCGGGGATCGACTCGAGCTTGTCGAGGGTGCCGCCGGTGTGGCCGAGGCCGCGTCCGGAGAGTTGCGGGACCGCGACGCCGAAGGATGCCACGAGCGGAGCCAACGGCAACGTGATCTTGTCGCCCACGCCACCCGTCGAGTGCTTGTCGGTGGTGTTCTTGCCCAGACCGTCGAACGACAGGGTCTCGCCGCTCGCGATCATGGCGAGGGTGAGGTCGCGGATCTCCTCGCGGGCCATGCCGTTGAGGAAGATCGCCATGGTCATGGCGGCCATCTGCTCGTCGGCGACGTAGCCGCGCGTGTAGGCGTCGACGAGCCAGTCGATCTGCGCGGTGGTCAGCGCACCCCGGTCGCGCTTGGTGTGGATGAGGTCGACGACGTCGAACTGCTCGACCATGATCAGTCGGCCCGCGCGTACTCGACGAGCTGGCGCGGGCCGAACGCGTCGGGCAGCACCTCGTCCATGGTCTTGATGCCCGAGACGGTCTCGAGCAGCATGCCCTCGGCCGAGAACTCGTTGAGCAGCTGCCGGCAGCGGCCGCACGGCATCAGGATGTTGCCGTGTCCGTCGACGCAGGTGAACGCGACGAGCTCGCCGCCTCCCGACATGTGCAGGGCGGAGACGAGGGCGCATTCGGCGCAGAGCCCGACACCGTAGGAGGCGTTCTCCACGTTGCATCCGGAGATGATGCGCCCGTCGGAGACGAGCGCCGCGGCTCCCACCGGGAACTTCGAATACGGCGAGTACGACTTCTGCATCGCTTCGTTGGCGGCGACGCGCAGGGCGTCCCAGTCGATCTCGACCATCGGGGTTCCTTACTACTGCTTGACGTACGGCTTGCCGGCGGCTGCCGGGCCCACGACGCGGCCGACGAGTCCGGCGACGGCGACGAGGGTGACGAGGTAGGGCACCATCGCGATGAGGTCGGGCGGGATGTCGGCGCCGGTCTGCCCCGCGAAGATGCGGAAGTTCTTCGAGAATCCGAAGAGCAGCGCGGCGAGGGCGGCGAGCCACGGGTTCCAGCGGCCGAGGATGACGCAGGCGAGGGCGATGAAGCCCTGGCCGGCCGACATCTCGCGCACGAACGCGCCGACCGAGCCGAGCGTGAGCGCGGCGCCGCCGAGGCCGGCGATGGTGCCGGCGATCGAGACGGTCCAGAAGCGGGTGCGGTTGACGTTGATGCCCACCGTGTCGGCGGCGAGGGGGTGCTCGCCGACGGCGCGGATGCGCAGGCCGATCTTCGTTTTGAACAGGATGAACCAGACGAGCGGAACCAGCACGAACATGAGGTACGTGGTGATGCGCTGGTCGAAGAGCACCGCGCCGATGACGGGGATGTCGGAGAGCAGCGGGATCGGCAAGAACGGGAGGGTGCCCGGGAAGTTCGTCTCCTGCGAGTTGTCGTTGAGCACGGCGGCGTAGAAGAAGTTCGTGAGACCGATGACGAGGGCGTTGAGGACGACACCCACGATGATCTGGTCGACGAGGTACTTGATCGAGAACGCGGCGAGCACCATCGAGACGAGCGCTCCGCCGATGAGGGCGGCGACGAGGCCGAGGGTGAGGCTGCCGGTGATGCTGGCGACCACGGCGGAGACGAAGGCGCCGGCGAGCAGCTGGCCCTCGATCGCGATGTTCACGATGCCGACCCGCTCGCCGATGACACCGGCGAGAGCGCCGAACACCACGGGGGTGGCCAGTGCGATCGAGCCGCTGATCAGGAAGACCACGGGCACCTTCGAGCCGGCGCCGGTGAACACGACCAACGCGGTGAGGAACAGCACGGTGAAGACGATGACGAGCCAGATCGGCACCTTGCGGCGGCCGAGCGTGTACCAGACCGAGATCGCGGCGATCACGAGCAGCAGCACACCCACGACGAGGCAGAGCACCTGCGAGGTGACGGGCACGTTCGGGATCACGATCGCGTCGGTGGCCTCGGAGAAGACGATGAGCGAGGTGCGGTCGTCGCCGAACAGGCCGAAGACGAAGAATGCGACGACGGCGAGGACGCTGAGGACGCTCGCGATCTTCCACTTGCGCGGAATCTCGGTGACCGTGTGCACGACGGGGGTGGAGACTGTCGTCGTCACTTCACGCCACCCTTCTTTGCCGAGCGGCGCGCTGCGCGTTTCTGGGCGATCTGAGCCGATGGAGACGGCAGTCGGAAAATGGCCCGCACGAGCGGGGGCGCCGCGATGAGCAGCACGATGAGTCCCTGCACGACGCCGAGCAGCTCGGGTGGCACGTCGGCGATCTGCATCGACGGGCCTCCCGCCTTCATGGCGCCGAAGAGGAGTCCGGCGAGGAAGACGCCGCCCGCGGTCGAGCCGCCGAGCAGCGCCACGGTGATCGCGTCGAAGCCGATTCCGGCGTCGACCGTGGGGGTGAAGCCGGCCGTGCGGCCGAGCGCCTGGGTGACGCCGGCGACGCCGACGAAACCGGCGGAGAGCGCCATGGCGACGATGTAGATGCGGTTCACGTTGATGCCGGCCGTGAGGGCGGCGCTCGGGTTGAGGCCGACCGCGCGGAAGCGGTAACCGAGGGTCGAGCGCTCCATGAGCCACCAGAACAGCACGGTCGCGCCGATGACGAGGATGAAGCCCCAGTGCAGGGCCGAGCCACCGCCGAACAGCGACGGGAGCTGGGCGCTCACGTCGGGGGCGGGGGTCTTCGGCGTTCCGCCGGCACCCGGGTCCTGCAGCACGGGTGTGCGCATCAGGTAGGTGATGAGGTAGAACGCGATGTAGTTGAGCATGATCGTGACGATCACCTCGTTGGCGCCGGTGCGGGCCTTGAGGAACCCGACGAGGGCGCCGTAGGCGGCGGCGCCGAGGATGCCCGCGATGATCGCGACCAGCAGGTGCAGCGGGAACGGCAGGTGCAGGTTGAAGCTGACGAAACCGGCGAATCCTGCTCCGAACAACAGCTGGCCCTGGCCGCCGATGTTGAACATACCGACGCGGAAGCTGAGCGCGATGCCGAGTCCGGCGGCGATGAGCGGTGTCGCCAGTCGCAGGGTCTCGGTGAACGGACGCACGACCTCGGCGAACGTGTCGCCCTGCAGGTTGAGGATCGAGCCGCGGAACAGCGCTCCGTACCCGTCGACGACCGCGTTCACGGCCGCCTCGACGGCGTCGCTGGGGCGGGAGAAGATGTAGCCGACCGACTCGAGGAAGTCCTCGTTGGTGAGCACGATGAGCACGGCTCCCACGACGAACGCGAGGACGATCGCGAGGAACGTGCGCAGCGGGCTGCCCGCGACGATGTCGCGCCAGGCGACGGCCCAGCGCGAGGGCGGGGTCTCCGGCTCGAGGTTCGGCGTCACCATGGTCGGTGTCGATGCCTGATCGGTCATGCTGCGATTCCTGCCATCATCTCGCCGAGGGTCGCCCGGCTGGTGTCTGCGTCGACGATGCCCACGATCTTGCCGCGGTACATCACGGCGATGCGGTCGGCGAGGCCGATCACTTCGTCGAGCTCGGTCGACACGATGAGCACGGGGATTCCCGAGTCGCGCGTCGCCACGATGCGGTCGTGCACGAACTCGATCGATCCGACGTCGAGGCCGCGGGTGGGCTGCGACGCGATGAGCAGCCGCAGGTCGCGCGACAGCTCGCGGGCGAGCACGACCTTCTGCTGGTTTCCGCCGGAGAGGCGGCCCGCGAGGGTGTCGGTGCCCTGCGTGCGGATATCGAACTCCTTGATCGACTTCTGGGCGAAGTCTTCGCGGTAGTCGAACTGGATGTTCATACCCTTGGCGAACGGCTGGCCGACGCTGCGGTCGAGCATGAGGTTCTCGGCGACCGAGAACTCGGCGACGAGCCCGTCTTTTTTGCGGTCTTCGGGCACGAAGCCGATGCCGGCGTCGAGCGTCTGGCGCACGGACGCGCCGACGATCTCGTTGCCGTCGAGCATGACGGAGCCTTTGACTCCGCTGCGCAGCCCCAGGATCGCCTCGGTGAGTTCGGTCTGGCCGTTGCCCTGCACACCGGCGACCGCGAGGATCTCGCCCTCGCGGATGGTGAACGACACGTCGTCGAGCAGGCGCTGCCCGTTCGCGTCGAGCACCGTGAGACCGGCGACGACGAACGACTCGCCCCCGAGGGTCGGCGGGTTCTTGTCGACGGTGAGGTCGACGGCGCGGCCCACCATGAGGGAGGCCAGTTCGGTGGTCGACGCGGATGGCGAGGCCGTCGCGACGATTTTTCCCAGCCGCATGACGGTGATGCGGTCGGCGACCTCTTTCACCTCGCGCAGCTTGTGGGTGATGAAGACGATGGATGTTCCGCCGGCGGCGAGCTGCTTCATGATGATCATGAGCTCGTCGGTCTCCTGCGGGGTGAGCACCGCTGTGGGCTCGTCGAGCACGAGCACCTGCGCGTCGCGGGCGAGCGCCTTGATGATCTCGACCCGCTGTTGGGCGCCGACGGGCAGATCGCCGACGACGTCGTCGGGGTCGATGTCGAAGCCGAAACGCTTGGAGATGTCGGCGACGAGCGCGCGGGCCGCGGGGAGGTCGAGCACGACCCCGCCCTTGACCGGCTCGTGGCCGAGCATCACGTTCTCGGCGACGGTGAAGACCGGGATGAGCATGAAGTGCTGGTGCACCATGCCGATGCCGGCGGCCAGGGCGTCGCCGGGGCTCAGGAAGCGCACCGGCTCGTCGTCGAGCAGGATCTCGCCCTCGTCGGCCTTGTACAGGCCGTAGAGCACGTTCATCAGCGTGGACTTGCCTGCGCCGTTCTCGCCGAGAAGACAGTGGATCTCGCCGGGCTCGACGGTGAGATTGATGCGGTCATTGGCGACGAGGGCACCAAAGCGCTTGGTGATGCCGCGGAGTTCGAGTTTCATCGTGTCAAGATTCTGCCAGTAAAACGGCCGGGTAAGAGTATCGGGCGGCGAACGCAGAACGCCGGGGTGGCACTCGGCCACCCCGGCGTTGCTGTTCGCTGTGTGAAAGAAGCGAGACCTACTTGAGCGGGTCGATGCTTCCGTCGATGATGCCGGCCTTGAGCTCGTCGAGCTTGGCCTTGATGTCGGCGTCGATCTTGTCGTCGAAGGTGCCGAACTCGGCGAGGCCGGTTCCTTCGTTCTCGAGCGTTCCGACGTACGGGGTGGCGTCGAACTCGGCGCCTCCGACCTGCTCCTCGATGACGTCGTAGACGGCGTCGGTCATCTTCTTGAGGACCGAGGTGAGGACCTGGTCGGCGTACTCGGGGCTGGTGACGGCGATGTCCTTGTCGACACCGATGAAGGTGACGTCCTTGCCGGACTCGTTGATGGCCTCGGAGGTGGCGCTGAACAGGCCGCCCGCGACGGGGAAGAGAACGTCGGCGTCGCTGGCGATCTGGCCGACGCTGATGTTCTTCGCACCCTCGGAGTCACCGAAGCCGTCGGTGAACTGGCCGGTCGCTGCTGCCGGGTCCCAGCCGAGCACGGTCACGGCGGTGCCGGTCTCGGTCTCGTAGGCCTTCGCACCGTTGTAGAAGCCGGTCATGAAGTCGGTGACGGCGTCGATCTGCAGTCCGCCGTAGGTGCCGACGACCTTGGTGGTCGAGTATGCGGCGGCGAGGTAGCCGGCGAGGTAGCTCGACTCGTTCATCGAGTAGATGATCGGCTTGAGGTTCGTGGTGCTCTCCTCGGCGACGTAGCCGTCGATGGTCACGTAGTGGCTGTCGGGGTTGGCGACCGCTGCGGCGTTGACCGCGTCGATGAGGTTGAAGCCGACAGCGAAGATGATGTCGCAGTTCGCGGTGACCATGGCCTCGAGGTTCGGCTCGAAGTCGTCGATCGACTGGCTCTCGGCATCGTCGGTCTCTACACCGAGCTCGTCTGCTGCCTTGGTGAGTCCGCCGTAGGCCGCCTCGTTGAACGACTTGTCGTTCCAGCTGCCCTCGTCGGAGACGGCGCAGGCCTTGAAGTCGCTGGCGCCTTCGACGGCGTCGCCCTCTTCGGGTGCTGCGGCACAGCCGGCCAAAATGAAGCTCGCTGCGCCGACGAGCGCCAGACCAGCGAGACCACGCTTGCGGGTGATTACGTTCACTAGATTTCCTCCAGATGCATGCCTTGGCGATACCAGGGCGGATGCCACCCAGATTACCGATTGTGTCAATCGGGGCGGACGAAAATCGGCCAGTGTGCCTCAGACGTTACAAAGCTGGGATGCTGCCGAAATATCTTGGAAATGCTCGCGCGGGTCTGCTCAGGAAAAAGGCCGGTCGGGCACGGTCGGCGTCGACAGCAATCCGACCAGGTATTCGGAGAACGCGGCCGCATCGACGCTCTCCACGACGGTCGCGTTCGCCGCCAGCCCGTGCGCTCCCCACGACATCGCCGCGTAGCCGCGGGTGAGGGTCGACCCGGTCTCGATGTCGACCGCGTACTCGCCGCTCGCCGTGACGAGCTCGGGGTGCAGCAGCACCGCGGCGGTGAGCGAGTCGGGGTGGGTCGAACCCGCGATGCCGACGCTCTCGTTGAAGCCGAGCGTGGTCGCGGTGATCGTCGTGTAGAAGCGGGCGAGCGGGGTGTCGATCGCGGCGATGCGGTCGAGCTGCTCGCGCGGGAAGACCCCGTCGCGCAGGGTGACCGGCGCCCATGGCAGCACCGTGATCGAGGCGAACCCGGCCTCGAAGACGGTCTTGGCGGCCTCGGGGTCGACGTAGAAGTTGTATTCGGCCGCCGCCGTGATGTTGCCGCGCGCGTTGTTCGAGCCGCCCATGATCACGAGGGCCTTCACGTTCGCCACGAACGACGGGTCTTTGATCGCCGCCATCGCGATGTTGGTCAGCGGGCCGATGCAGACGACGGTGATCTCGCCGGGAGCGGCGGCGGCGTGCGCGATGAGCGCGTCGACGCCGTGCACGGTCTCGGGCTCTAACCCGTCGAAGTCCATCGAGAGCCCGCCCGCGCCGTCGCCGTGCACGTACTCGGCAGACACCCACTCGCGAACCAGCGGGCGACGGCACCCGAGATACACCGGCACCTGGCCGAGCCGGCCCGCCACGCTCAGCGTCATATGGGCGTTGAGGATCTGCCGCTCGAACCCGACGTTGCCCGCGACCATGGTGATGGCACGCAGGTCGGCCGCGGGGTCGAGCAGCCCGACGAGCAGCGCGACACAGTCGTCTTGTGCCGTGTCGGTGTCGATGATCAACGGCACGCGGGCGGTCATGTCGCGTGTTCCGGTCGGCACTTACAGGACGTCGTTGCGGCCGGACAGCTTGAGCGCGTCGACGACAGACTTCACGCGCTGGGCGTTCGCGGTCGTGGTCACGAGCAGCGCGTCCGACGTGTCGACCACCACGATGTCGTTGACACCGATGAGCGAGATGAGACGGCCCGTCTGGCTGATGACGACGCCGCTCGACGAGTCGGCGAGCACACGCGCGTTCTCGCCGAGGATCGCGAGGTCTTTCTTGCGTCCGCCGGAGTGCAGCTTGCCGATCGCGGCGAAGTCGCCCACGTCGTCCCAGTCGAAGTCGCCGGGAACGACGGCGAGGCGGCCGGCCGCTGCCGCGGGCTCGGCGACGGTGTAGTCGATCGCGATCTTGGCGAGGCCGGGCCACACCTTGTCGACGACGGCGCCGCGCTGCGGGGTGTCCCAGGCGTCGGCGAGTTCGTTCAGGCCGGCGAGCAGCTCGGGCTGCTCCTGGCCGAGCTGCTCGAGCAGCACGTCGGCGCGCGAGATGAACATGCCGGCGTTCCACAGGTAGTTGCCGTCTTTGAGGTACGACTTCGCGGTGGCGAGGTCGGGCTTCTCGACGAACTTGTCGACATAGAGCGCGCTCGGCGCCCCGGGGATCTCGAGCGCCTTGCCGCAGTGGATGTAGCCGAAGCCGATGGCGGGCTCGGTGGGGTTCATGCCGATGGTGGCGATGTAGCCGGCGTCGGCGAGGGCGACGGCCTCGACGACCGAGCGGCGGAATCCACGCTGGTCTTTGATGACGTTGTCGGCGGCGAACGAGCCGATGATCACGTCGGGCTCGCGGCGCACGAGGATGGCGGCGGCGAGACCGATGGCGGCCGACGACTCCTTCGGCTCGCTCTCGAGCACGACGTTCTTGTCGGCGAGCTCGGGCAGCTGCTGCTCGACGGCGGCCCGGTGGGCGCGGCCGGTGACGACCATCACCCGCTGCTCGCCGGAGAGGGGGACGAGGCGGTCCCAGGTGTCGCGCAGCAGGGTCTGGCCGCTGCCGGTGAGGTCGTGCAGAAACTTGGGGGCGTCGGCTCGCGACAGCGGCCACAGGCGGGATCCGATGCCGCCGGCGGGGATCACGCTGTAAAAACGCTCGAGGGGTTTGGTGTTGGCGCTCATCCGACCAACCTAATACCTCCCGCCTGCACACGAGCTTCACCCCGCATTCATCCCCGCGACATACCGCGCTCCTAGCCTTGGGTCAGGCCACGAAGCGGGGTATCTCGAATGCGTATAGCGATCGTCACCGAAAGTTTCCTCCCTACTGTTAACGGCGTCACGAACAGCGTCTGCAAAGTGCTCGACCATCTGCGCTCCGAGGGACACGACGCGATCGTTATCGTGCCGGCCGCGGGCAGCCCGCGCGAGTACGCCGGGTTCCCGGTGCACCAGGTTCCGGCGCTCGCCTACCGGCAGTTTCCGGTCGGCCTGCCCAGCCCGCACGTGCAGCGCCTGATCGCCGCGTTCGCGCCCGACGTCGTGCACGCCGCCTCCCCCTTCCTGCTCGGCGCGCAGGCCATCGCCGCCGCCGGCCGGCTCGGCATCCCCTCGGTCGCGATCTTCCAGACGGATGTCGCCGGCTACGCGCGCCGCAACCACCTGGGTGCGGCGACCGCCTTCGCCTGGCGGGTGGTGCGCTGGATCCACGAGGGCGCCGCACTCACCCTCGTGCCGTCGAGCGCGTCGATGGCCGACCTGACCGCGGCGGGCATCCGCCGGCTCGCACGCTGGGGTCGCGGCGTCGACCTGGTGCGCTACCACCCGTCGAACCGCAGCGACCCCGCGACGGTGGCCCTGCGGGACCAGCTCGCCCCCAACGGGGAGGTCGTGGTCGGCTACGTCGGCCGCATCGCGCCCGAGAAGCAGGTCGAGCGCTTCCGGGCGCTGCGCGGGCTGCCCGGCGTGCGCATCGCCATCGTCGGCGACGGCCCGTCGGTGCCGTCGGTCAGGCGCGCCCTCGCCGGTATGCCCGTCACCTGGCTGGGCCGGCTCGGCGGCGCCGAACTCGCCGCCGCCTACGCGAGCTTCGACATCTTCCTGCACACCGGCACCGAGGAGACCTTCGGCCAGACCCTGCAGGAGGCGTTCGCCAGCGGAGTGCCGGTCGTCGCGCCGCGTTCGGGCGGTCCGATCGACCTCGTCGAGCACGGCGTCGACGGATTCCTGTTCGATGCGGCGGATGACACGGGGATGCGTGAATTCGTCGCGGGGCTGTCCGTCGACCGGGCCGCCCGGTTGCGGATGGGCGAGGCCGGCCGCCGCTCGGTGATCGGC
>Ga0247817_10001390_pt1 | contig 12717 bp, 10 predicted proteins | sample UWRJL212509R1_FD_178010 | JGI IMG/M metagenome (GOLD analysis project Ga0247817, IMG submission 178010) | Plant litter microbial communities from Arlington Agricultural Research Station in Wisconsin, United States - UWRJ-L212-509R-1 | ecosystem: Environmental > Terrestrial > Plant litter >... | reverse complement strand
GCCGCATCATCGAGCGCGGCAGCGTCTTCGATGTCTTCTCCAACCCGCAGACGGATGCCACCAGGCGTTTCGTCTCCACCGTCGTGCGCGCCGTCCCCGCGGACGACGATCTCGCTGCCCTCCGCGTGCGTCATCCCGGCCGCATCGTCACGCTGTCGTTCAACGACGGCAACGTCTCGCAGTCTGCGGTGTTCGTCGAACTCGCGGAGCAGAAGGTCGGGTTCGAGCTCATCTACGGCGGCATCACCGACATTCAGGGCCGAACGTTCGGCCACCTGACCCTCGCGCTGACCGGCGTGGATTCCGATATCGACCGGGCCCTGGCATCCGTTGAATCGATCGTCACCGTCACGGAGGTGGCATAAGCATGGATCGTCTGCTCGAACTCCAGCCGCAGTTCTGGACTGCCGCCGTCGAGACGCTGTACATCGTCGGACTCTCGCTGCTCTTCAGCGGCATCATCGGCCTGCTGCTCGGCATTGGCCTGTACACGTCGCGCCCGGGCAGCCTGCTGCCGAACCGGCCAGTGTCGGTGACGATCAACTTTCTGATTAATACCTTCCGTCCGATTCCGTTCATCATTTTCCTCGTCGCGTTCCAGCCGGTCGCGCGGGCCATCACCGGTACCGGCATCGGCAACGCGGCGATCATCTTCACGCTGTCGCTCGCCGCGTCGTTCGCGGTCGGTCGCATCGTCGAGCAGAACCTGCTGACGGTGAACCCCGGCGTGATCGAGGCCGCGCGATCGGTGGGGGCCGGGCGGTTCCGCATCATCGCGACGGTGCTGCTTCCCGAGGCGCTCGGGCCGCTGATTCTCGGTTACAGCTTCATCTTCGTGGCGATTGTCGACATGGCCGCGGTGGCCGGTGCTGCCGGCGGTGGGGGCCTCGGCGCCTTCGCGCTGCTCTACGGACACCGCCAGTTCAACCCGACCGTGACCTGGGCTGCCGTGATCGTGATCATCATCCTCGTGCAGGGTGTGCAGTTCTTCGCCAACTGGCTGGCCCGGAAGGTGCTTCGCCGCTAGCTCTTCGCCCGCCCTGCGCCCCACCCTGTCGGATATTCAGGACATGCCCCTCAAATCCGCCCATTTCACGCTGTTTCAGGCCCGGCGCGGGCGGATGTCCTGAATTTCCAACGGGTCGCGGCGAAGGGCGCCGCTATCCACCGCGCAACCCCCGCGGTGAAGTGACGAAAGATCAGAGAGGTATGCTCGCGGGATGACTTTCGCCTCGTCTCGCTTCGCCGGAATCGGCGTATTCCTTCCGGAGACGAGGCGCACCACCCCACAGACCGAAATCGATCTGCGGGCGGCGAACCCGTCGCTTAAGCTCGCCACCGGGCTCATTCACCGCCTGACCGGCGTCAATTCCGTTCACATCCGTGACGAGGGCTGGCAAACCTCCGACCTCGCCGTCGCCGCCGCCCGAAAGGCCCTCGACGAGTCACCCGGACCGATCGACCTCGTCATCTTCGCGAGCGCGAGCCAAGACCTCATTGAACCGGCGACGAGCCACATCGTCGCCGCCAAGCTCGGCCTCGACTGCCCGGTTATGGACGTCAAGAACGCCTGCAACAGCGTGCTCAACGGCCTGCAGGTCGCCGACGCGCTCATCGCGAGCGGCCAGTACACCCGCGTGCTCGTGGCAAGCGGCGAAGCCCCGACGAGCGGAGTCCGCTGGAATCTGCGCGACCACCAGCAGTTCATCCGTTCCTTCCCGGGCTTCACGATGAGTGACGGGGGAGCGGCGATCATCCTCGAGAAGACAGACGACCCGGCCACCGGCATCCTCGACGCGAAATTCCTCGCCGTCTCGTCGCACTGGGACATCGGCACGCTGCCGACGGGCGGCTCGGTCAATCCGCGCGGCGGCGACGATAGCTTCTTCGACATGGACGGCGCCGGCCTCCAGGCCGCCTTCATGGACCTCGGCCCGCAGCCGGTCATAGACCTGCTCGAGCGCAACAACCTCGAGTGGGACGACTTCGACCTCGTCGCCATCCACCAGGTTGCACTGCCGTACCTTCCGCCGATCTTCGAGCGCCTCGGCGTCGCGGGCGACAAGTCGGTCGTGATCGTCGGCGACCACGGCAACCTCGCGTCCGTCGGGCTTCCGCTTCAGCTGCAGCTCGCCCGCGAGCAGGGAAAGATCGCGCCCGGAAGCCTCGTGCTGCTGATCGGACTCGCCGGCGGGATCAGCCTCGGCCTCATGGTGGTGCGATTGTGAGCGAGTCACCCGTGCAGCACCGCCTCGCGATCGGGGTGCCGGTCTACAACGAGGAGCACGGCATCCGCCCGACGCTCGATGCCCTCGCAGCGCAGACCGACACCGATTTTGACGTCTACTTTGTCGACAACGCGTCGACGGATGCCTCTGCCGCCGTCCTTGAGGACTACGCGCGCGAGCACAATCTCAGCCGGTGGCGAGTGCTCTCCGAGTCCCAGAAGGGGACGGGTGCCGCGGCCGACACCGCGCTGCGCGCGGCGATCGCCGGCGGGGCAACGCTGCTCGCCCGCACCGACGCCGACTGCCTTCCGCGCGCGGACTGGACCGCGAGAGTGCGCGCGGCTCTCACCACCGATGGGCTGCGGCTCGTGGGCGGAGAACTCGTGCCGCGCCTCGACGAGGGACTGCCGTGGCGCACCCGTGCTCTATTGCGCGGTGCCGTCTACCTTGCAGAAGCGTTCGGACGAGTTCGCCCGGGCAACCGCGCCGAGGGCTACCTCGGCCCGTACATGATGGCGGCCGGCTGCAACATGGCGATCACCGCCGAGTTGTATGAGGCCAGTGGTGGCTTTCCGCGCACGAAAATCGAAGACCTTCACGAGGATCGCGCACTCGTGAACGCCGTACGCAAGATCACCGGCGACTACGCCCGCCGCCGCGACATCGTGGTCTACGGCTCGTCGCGCCGGGTCGAGGCGTGGGGGCTGAAGAACACCCTGCTCTGGTACAAGGACCACGCGTATCGTCCCGACCATGTGGATATCCGATGATCCCGGCTCAGGTTGACCTCGGTCGCAGGCTCCCTCGGCGCTGGGGTCGCACAATCGCTGGCGCGATTGTTCATAGCTCCACCGCGCCTGACCATGTGGATATCCGATGACCACACGGCCAGCACCCCTCGCCGCCAAGTGGGAAGAGCGCGTCATGCGCGCCGCCCACCCCATCGCTTACCCCGCGCTCAAGGCCGCTCGCGGCCCGGTCGTTCGTGTGCCAGGGCTCGGCGTGCTCGTGAAGGACGCCGCCCTCCTGCGGTCGACCCTCATGGACACCGAGCACTTCACCAAGAACGGCCCAGGCGCCCCGAGCGACCTCTGGACTCCCGTGCTCGGGCCGAGCGTCCTGCTTAACATGGAAGGCGCCGACCACCTGGCGCTGCGCCGCAAGCTCGGCGCGCTCTTCGCGCCGGCGTATGTCGATGCGCTGGCGTCCGCGCAGCTCGCGGGGGCGGCATCCGCTCTCACCGAGCGCCTCAAGAACGGCGAGAGCGTTGACGTCGTCGCCGAGGTGCGTCGCTACGCGAGCATCATGATCAGTCAGCTCGTCGGGCTCGACGTGTCGGTCGTCGACGACGACCTGTTCACGCGCGTGTCGTCGATCACGGGGTTTGTGCGGCTGTCGCGTCCGAAACTGACGCCTCCGCAGCTCGCCACGGCGAAGTCGATCCTGGCCGAGCTCACCGAGCACGCGCAGGTCGCCTACCGCGCCGGCGACGAGAGCACCGTGCCCGGACGCATGCGGTCGCTCGGGCTCACCGAGCAGGAGGCCATGGGAGCCGTCGGCGCGTTCGTGTTGACCGGAACCGAGACGCTCGTCAGCTACATCCCGCGCCTCGTTGCGCTGCTCGTCGACAGCGGCTGGTTCCCGGCGATCGCGGCCGACCGCGCCCTCGTCGAACCGGCCATCGCCGAGGGGCTGCGCGTGACGACGCCGTCGCCGGTCATGCTGCGTTCGGTGGTGTCGGATGCCACGATCGGCGACGTCGCGGTGCACACCGGCGACCGCGTCATCCTCGCCACTTTCGCCGCGAACCGCGCCCTCGGGGCCTTTGACCCGTCCGCCAATGTCGCCGCGACCCTCAAGCAACTCTGGTTCGGTGCCGGCACCCACTTCTGCCTCGGGGCACCGCTCGCGATGGCGCAGATCCGCATCACGATCGACGCGCTGCTCGATGCCGGGCCGCTCCAGATCGAGAAGCGTTCGGCCGCCCGCGGTGTGCTCATCCCGAGTTACCGCGAGCTCGTGGTGCGCGCGTGACCGACATTCTTGCCGCCCTCCTCGACGCCTGCGAGCGCACCCCGAACGCCGAGGCGATGACCTCCGGCGCCGTTACCCTCACCTACGGTGACTTGCGCCGCCGCGTGCTCACCGTCGCCGCGTCGCTCACCGGCGAAAGGCTGAAACCCGGCGATCGCGTGCTGTTCTCGGTGCGACCCAACCTCGACGGCATCAGCCTCGCCCTCGGCATCATCGCCGCGGGCGGCACGGTCGTTTTCGCCGATCCCGGGGCCGGCGAGAGCATGTTCCGCGCGCGGGCCGGGCTCGCCGCACCGCAGTGGGTTGCCGCCGAGTCCGTGCTGTACCTCGCCTCGACCCCGCTGCTGCGACCGCTGGCCCGCCGCCGGGGCCTCGAGCTTCCGTCGTACGGATCGGTTGTTCCGGATGCCCGGCACATCGTCGCCGGACGCTGGCTGCCGGGGGTGCCGCGTGGGTCTCTGCGAGTGGACGGGCTTCTGGAGGGGGAGGCGGCATCCGCTGTTCTCGGCGACCCGTCTCTCGAAGCGCTCATCATCTTCACGAGCGGAACGACCGATCACCCAAAGGCCGTCGTGCACTCGCGGCTGTCGCTCGGAACCGGCCTCGCCGATTTCGCCGACCGCGTCGGCTTTGCACCGGGCGAGCGGGTGCTGACCGACCAACTCATGGTCGGCATCCCCGCGCTCATCTCGGGCGCGCACTGGCTGCTGCCGCCGCACGGCGCGAACCCGGGGGCCGAGCCATCCGCCTATCTCGACCTGATTCCGGATGCCGATGTGCTGTTCGCCGTGCCCGCCGCGTTGGGTTCGATCCTGACGTTGCTCGAGGCGCAGCCGCACCGGGCGCCGCACTTGCGGGCCATCCTGCTCGGGGGCGCGCCCGTGCTTCGACCGTTGCTCGAGCGCATTGCACAGCAGCTGCCGGAGACGACGGTGCTGGCCATCTACGGAATGACCGAGATCCTTCCCGTCGCCATCGCGGACGGCGCCGACAAACTCGCCTACGAGGGCGTCGGCGACTTCGTAGGCGAGCTCATGCCGACGATCGCCGCACGCATCGACGCCGACGAACTCGTGCTGGGGGGTGAGGGGCTGGCGATCGGGTACCTCGGGTCCGGCCCGCTCGACGAGCTGCGCACCGGCGACCTCGCGCGCCTCGAGCCTGGCAACCGCCTCGTGCTGTCTGGGCGGAGCAAAGACATGTTCATCCGCGGGGTGACCAACGTGTATCCCGGGCTGTATGAGCCGGTCATCGCCGGAATCGACGGTGTTGCCGATGCCGCGATGGTTGGGTTGCCCGACGCCATCGGCGACGACCGCCTCGTGCTGGTGCTCGTGCCGTCCGCGTCGATCGCCGGGCTCTCGAGGGAGCATCCGCTCATCGGTACGGTGGCGCGGATCCTGCCGGGCCTGATCGACGCCGCCGTGCTGCCCGACCTGGTGATGGTCGCCGCGGACCTTCCCCGCGCCGGCCGCAGCCAGAAGCTCGACCGCGCTGCCCTGACTGCTCTGGTCGCCGAGTTCGTGGGGGCGTCGTGAAGATCGCCGTCACCGGAGCGAGCGGTTTTGTCGGGGGAGCCGTCGCCTCGGCGCTCGCCGCCCGCGGGCACGACGTCACCGGTTTTGGGCGAACGCCCCTCGGCTGGTCGGGACCATACCGCGAGTGGGACATCACGACCGGAGTGCTGAGCGGTCACGGCGACTTCGAGGTCGTCGTCCACGCGGCGGCGCTCGCCGACGACTGGGCTTCGCTCGCGCGGGCGACGGCCGTGAACGTCGACGGAACCCGCGCCGTCATCAACAGCTTCGCCGACGCCCGGTTTGTGCACATCTCGACGTCGAGCGTCTACGACGCGTTCACCCCGACCGTCACGGCGCGAGAGTGCGACGGGCCGTCCGGCCGCTTCCTGTCGCACTACTCGTCCACCAAGGCGCGGGCCGAGGCGCTGTTCGCCGGGTTGGATGCGATCGTTCTGCGTCCGCACGCGGTCTATGGCCCGGGAGACACCACACTGCTGCCGCGCATCCTCGAGGGTGTGCGCGGGCGGCGGCTGGTACTCCCCAACGGAGCGCGGGTTGCACACACACTCACCCATATCGACAACCTGGTGGATGCGGTGGAGGTGGGGGCGGCATCCGGAATCTGCGGTGTTTTCAACATCGGCGACGACTCCGCGGTGCAGCTCGACGAGATGCTGCTCGAGTTGCTTGCAAAAAAGGGGCGGTCGGATGTCACGCTCTCGTCGATCCCGTACCGAGCCGCCCTCGCTGCCGCCGGTTCACTCGAGGCGCTGGCCCGGGTCTCCGGGCGACGGCCGCGACTGACGCGCTACGCCGTGAGCCAGCTCGGCCTCGAGCGCACCCTCGACCTGACGGCCGCCCGCGACCGCCTCGGCTACCGTCCGCGCCCCACGTCCCTCGCCGGGGCCGAGCGCTGGTAGCGTGGCGCGCACTTCGCGTCCCCTTCGCAACTCAGGCAATCCGCACCCGCCCCATACGCAACTCAGGCACACCCGTTCCCCATCCGAACGCAACTCAGGCAGCGCCCTCTCGAAGAAGTCGGAAATTCAGGACTGAAGGCCCGCGCTAGGCCCTTCGTTGCGAGAAGTCCCGGTCAGTGGGGTGCCCGTCGGGTGTTGTCCTGAATTTCCGACATGCTCACGGTGGCGAAGGCGGCAAACTGCCTGAGTTGCGCAAGGCTCGCTCGTGCGCCGGCGGCCAACTGCCTGAGTTGCGAACCCCGCCGAGCACCGCCAGCACCGCCGCGAGGCCTCAGACCTTCTGCACCACGAGCGATTCGTACGCCGGAATCAGCACCTTCTTGCCATACCGCCGCGACACCACGCGGAACGGCCGCCCGTCACCGATGAGCAACTCGACGATCTTCGTGAGTTCTGCGCGCGCGAGCGGCCCGCCGAGGCAGAGGTGGCGACCAGCGCCGAACCACAACTGCCGGTTCTGCGGCAGGTAGGGGCGGTCGATCTTGAAGGCGCCGGCCAGGTTGTTCGCGGTCCAGGTCAGCACGACGATGCGGTCGCCGGCCTTGAGCGTCCGTCCGCCGATCTCGAGGTCGGCCAACACCGAGCGACCGATGATGGGCGCCGGACTCGTCACCCGCAGAGCCTCGCGCACGGCGTCCTCCATGTGCTTCGGCGCCGCGATCAGCCGGTGCTGTTCCTCGGTGTCGAACAGCAGCGCCGCCGTTCGGGACATCGCGGATGCGGCCGTCTCCGTCCCCGCGACCATGAGCAGCGTCGAGAGTCCCTTGGTCTCCTGAACGGTGAGTCCGAGATCGCGGCAGCGCCCGATGATCGTGTTCGTGTCGGCGGTGGCGAACGCCTCGTCGAAGTGCGACGTCAGGCGCTCGACGATCGCACGCGCCCGGTTGATCTTGTCGGGTGGCAGCACCGTGTCGGCCGTCGTGCCGAGAGCGATGGATGCCAGTTCCTCGCCGGTCGAGAAAATGTCGCGGTAGGCGTCGTCACCGCGAGACTCGTCGACCGGCAGCCCGAGCAGCGTGACCACCATTTGCCCGACGAGGATGCGGCTGAGATCCGCGAGGTCGAGCTCCTCTCCCGCCTCGAAACTCGCGCGGGCGATCTCGATGCGCTCGCCCCAGGCGTGCTCGACGAACTGAAAACTCGTCTTCTCGGTGAACAGCTCGCGGCTGCGGGTGCGCAGGTCGTAGTGGCCCGGGCCATCGAACAGGTCGTAGACCCAGTCGCCGAGGATCTGCGCCCAGAGGTGCCCGACCCCGCCCTCGCTGAGCAGAGTGAAGTGTTCCGGATCGTTGAGCACCGCGCGTGCCGTCAGTGGGTCGGCGGTGATCCAGCCGAGCTTCGGCACTTTCAGCAGCGGCTTGGCAAACTGCCCGAGCCAGTTCAGCACGGGAAGCGCGGGCCTGGCCGCGGTCAGCAGCCGGTGCTCGTGCGCCGCCGCGGAGTTACCGATCCCGTCCGTGAGCGGGTTGAGCCGGCGTTCGTGGACGACCGGCTTGAGGTCTTCAGCTGTGGGCATACCTCAACTTAGACCGTCGAGGTGATGATCAGTCGAAGTCGAGGCTCAACTTGCGCAGAAGGGCGGCAAGCTTCTCCTGATCGGCGGGCGACAGTGCGTCGAGCAACTCGGCCTCGCTCTCCAGCAGCTGGCTGATCGCGCGGTCGACGCGTTCCTGCCCGATGGCCGTCATCACCACGAGGATGCCGCGACCATCGTTCGGGTCAGTGCGACGCTCGACGAGCTCGCGCTGCACCAATCGGTCGATCCGGTTTGTCATCGTCCCGCTACTCACGAGCGTCTGCTGCAGCAGCGCTTTCGGGCTCAATTGGTAAGGAGAACCGGCTCGCCGGAGTGCCGACAGTACGTCGAACTCCCACGTTTCGAGATCGGATGCCGCAAACGCCGTGCGCCGTGCCCGGTCGAGATGACGCGACAAACGACCGACGCGGCTGAGTACTTGCAGCGGCGCAAAGTCGAGATCGGGCCGCTCGCGGGTCCACGAGTCGACGATCCGGTCGACTTCATCGCTGGTGGGCATCCGTCTATTATCCCGGGGTCGCGCCACGGTGGGGTGCGGATGTGACGTGCCGGCCATTGCATCGCCGATTCACTTGTAGCTACAAGTAGGTCGATAGGCTGATGAGTGAGGCGGAGCTGGCGGCGCTCGCAGCATCCGGGCGCTCCTAGGTAATCGACCGAGCGGCTGCCACGCGAGTCGTGATCGCTTCGAGGTCGGCCGGCGACAGGTGCGTTCCGCCGATCACGACTCCGGCGATCGAGTGCAGCGCACTCACCGACTCGACCGGGTTCTCATCCAGGATGACAAGGTCGGCGATCTTGCCCGCTTCGATCGTGCCGTGGGTCGCGGTCGCGCCGAGGAATTCGGCGGCGCTGGTCGTCGTGGATTGCAGCACGCGCAGCGGCGAGAGCCCGGCGCGCCCGAGTTCATCGAACTCGTGATGCAACGATGGGCCGGGAATAAGCCAGACGCCGCCGGTGGCATCGGTTCCGGCCAGGATGCGCACGCCCTCCCCGTCGAAGATTCGCAACAGGCGTGACTGAAGCTCGTACTCGTCTCGCAGCGTCTCGCGCTCGGCTGGAGAGAACTTCTTGACGAACTTGGCACGCGTCGACTGCCACAGCGTGAGAGTTGCCGGCGCCACGAACCGATTGTCGGGATCGGTGGGAAACCGGTCGAGGTCGCACTGTTGGGTTGTCAGCTGGCGCATCAGCGTGGGCGTCTGCCACGTGCCGTTGGCCGCGAACTCGCGGGCAAGAACTCGGGCCTTCGACTCGTCGAAGGTGTCGATGGCCCGCTGCAGAAGGGTGATCGAAGCGGACGAGCTGAGTTGAATCGGATTGACCACGATCCGCGACATCAGCGCACGGAGAATTCTGGCGAGGAACGGAATCCTGAAGGGTGGCAGCTTCAGCTCCGCCGTTTGGCCGAGCGTCTCGCGGATCGCCGTTTCGTCAGTCGAGCAGGCTGCAAGCATCGAAATACCCGGGCCGAGATGCTCGATTGATCGAAGTCCGTCGCGTGATGCGACGATCGGGTCGGATGCCGCGGGCAGGTGCCCAGAGATAGTTGTTCCGATCTCGCGTGCTGCTTTTTGCAGAGCCGTGAACACCACGGGCGTCACCGCCGCCACCTTGATGAAGTCCGCTCCGACCTCGACCTGGTGCCGCAGCGTCGCCACGGCCTGTTCGGTGGTCCCGCCGTTGCCGGGCGAGAGCACGTCCGCCGGCAGTTCGAGCACGCGCGGCATGCCGACACCGACGGGGAGCGTGCCGTTCCTGCGGGCGGCGAGCAGGGCATCCGAACCACTCATCTGCCTAAATCCGGTGATGCCGTAGGCGAGCATGAGTTCGAGGGCTCCCGTCGGGTCCTTCTCGTTCAAGGCGTGGGCGTGCATGTCGTTGTAGCCGGGAACGACGAACTTGCCGGCGGCGTCCACCCGATACGCGCCGGCCGGGCGCAATGACGACGCCGGTTCGACCGTCGTGATGACGCCATCGACGATCGTCACGTCCCTGTTCTGCGCGATGGATCCGTCGCGCGGGTCGACGACGTTCACGTTGGCGATAACGAGAGTGGTCATTCGGGTCTCCTTCTTCGAAACAAGTGTCTCACTCAAAAGTGATGGTACGATCAAAAATGTAACGACGATCAATAACGACGATCAATAAAGACGACACTTTTTACGACTACGGCGGCGGCCGGTCGAGATAGCGAGATGACCATGACACCAAAACCGAACGGCGATACGCCTCCCGGCCCGTCCAGGCGCACGCTGCTCAAGAACATCGGGTTCACGGCTCTCGGACTCGGTGCGTTTGCCGCATCGGGTGGGCCGCTCCTCTCGACCCTGACCGGGCAGAGTCTTCCTGCCCGATCGACCACCGCAGTCGCGAAGCCGCTCCGGATTGACAACGTCACCGTCATCGATCCCCGCGATGGCAGCTCGCGTCCGAACATGTCCGTGCTGGTGCGTGGCGGCACGATCGTCTCCGTCAGTTCGGCGGCGAACACGTCCGCTTCGGGCGTGCAGGTGATCGATGGCGGCGGTCGCTTCGTCGTTCCCGGCTACAACAACATGCACACGCACGTTCTGCAGGAAGAGCGCTCCGAACTGTTCATGGCAACGATGCTGCGCGAGGGCACGACCGGAATGCGCCAGATGGCGGGTCCGGATGCCCTGCTCCAGCGCCGTGCGGAAGGTCGCCTCCCGCTCGGCGCCGCGACTCCGGGGCTCCTCGCGATGTCCGGCGCACTCGTGATGCCGTTCAACTCGCCCACCATTGAGCGGGTGCGTCATGAGATCGATCGACAGAAGGCCCTCGGTGCCGACTTCGTTAAGCTCATCATGGTTGAGCGCGACGTGTTCTTTGCCGCGGTGAGCTGGGCGCACAAGCAGGGTCTGACGATCGGCGGACACCTTCCGCCCTCGATCAGCCCCTCGGAGGCGGCGGACGCGGGCTACGACTTCCTCGAGCACCTCGGCACAAGCGGCAACGTCTGGATCGAGACATCCAGCGATCGCAAGGCCCTTCGCGCTGAGGCCGACACGTCGCTCGCTCTGCCCAACGCGCTCGGCTACGTTCCGTTCGCCGAGCAGCTCTTTGCAAGCGAGATCGTCACGAACGCAACGGCCACAACGCTACTCAACCCCGCGCTGTCGGACTCGGTCGAGTCCATCCCGATCCTGCAGCGAGCGCTCGACACCTTCGACGAGGGCGAAGCGCGGAAGCTGGGGGCGAGTTTTGCGAAGAACGGCACCTGGCAGACGCCGACGCTGTCCCGGCTGCGCACCGAGTACCGCATGGATGCGCCCGAATACCAGAATCACCCGTGGCTGGAGATGCTGTCGCCGCAGGTTCGCGAGAACTTCCAGACGACCCGCACGGCTTTCCTCGATCTTCCCGAGGCGCGGCGAGATGCATACCACCGGTATTACGACACCGCAGTGAAGCTGGTCGGCATCCTCCACAAAGAGGGCGCGCAGATTATGACCGGCTCGGATGGGCCGGGAGGAAACCCCGGGCAGGACATGCCGTCGGAATTCCAGCAGCTGGCGGAAGCGGGGCTTTCGCCGCTCGACGTTCTGCGGGCGACAACGACGGTCCCGGCCGCGTTCCTCGGTCGCTCCGACCGGATGGGCGCAGTCGACACCGGAATGGCGGCCGACTTCGTACTTCTCGATAGCGACCCGCTCGCGAGCGCCGACAACCTCAGCTCAATCAGCGCCGTGGTGAATTCCGGCAACTACCTCACCGTCGCGCAGCTCGACGAGACGGTTGAACGACTACTCGCATCCGCGGAGGCATCATGACGAACGACACCACACCATCACAGACGTCGCGTAAGCCGCGCGGGCGGTGGATCCGCAGGGCGGGTTGGGGACTCATCGTGCTTGGCGTCATCGCCTCGTGGGTATGGTCGACCGAACTCTCCATCCGGGGCGAGTCGGTCAACGCATCCCTGGCGGGCGCACTCACGTTCGTACTCTTCTGCGCCGGCATCGTCTTGATCTGGCGCGTCTCCCCGCACCGCGGCCGCAAGGCGACTCTGGCGTTCCGTATCGCCGTGATTGCGACGGCGATCGGCGCAGTGGTCGCCGGAATCATCCCGGTCGCCGTGACCGCGGCAACCACGGGAACAGTGACCGCGGATGTCACCTCCGGTACGTCGGGCAGCGGATACTCGGTCTCGGGCGTCGCGGTGATCACAAGCGACAAGTATGAGCAGACCACGCTGGACCTCTCCGTCAGCGCGACCGACCGAACTGCTCCGCAGCTCGTGGCGACCGTGTCGTTCAGTGACGGCACGGCGGATGTGGCCTGCACGAACACCCGGCAAACCTGGACGCACGACACCTCGACGGTGACGCTCGCGTGCGACAGTTTCACGTCGATCGGTTCTCTGAAGCGCATCTCGGGGATCGCAATCACCGAGA
>Ga0247817_10001386_pt1 | contig 12738 bp, 14 predicted proteins | sample UWRJL212509R1_FD_178010 | JGI IMG/M metagenome (GOLD analysis project Ga0247817, IMG submission 178010) | Plant litter microbial communities from Arlington Agricultural Research Station in Wisconsin, United States - UWRJ-L212-509R-1 | ecosystem: Environmental > Terrestrial > Plant litter >... | reverse complement strand
ACTGGTAGCGGCAAATCGTTCGCAGCGGCACAGAATGAGGTCTTAATTGGCGTACAATGCAAAACCCGTACACTTATACTCCGTAAGGTAAATGCAACGCTTAAAGACAGCGTAATCCAATCTTTTAAGAACCGTATATCAGAATTTGATTTATGGGACATATTTACCGAAAATAAGAGCGACCAAATAATAACCTGTACGCAGACTGGTAGCGAGTTTATATTTAAGGGATTAGATGACCCTGAAAAGCTAAAATCCATAGAAGGCATTAACAGGGTATTGATTGAGGAAGCAACCGAACTAAGTCAAGAGGACTTTTTAGAGGTTAACAGGCGTGTGAGGGGTAGCGAAAATATACAGATAGTACTTTGCTTCAACCCGATACATGAGGAACACTGGCTAAAGTCGTATTTCTTTGATAGCGGGTTGCCGAATTGCACCATTATCAAAACCACATACTTAGATAATCCGTTCCTGACTACAGAGGATAGGGCGCAAATTGAATGGCTTAAAGAGTTCAACTATAACCAATACCGTATATATGCTTTAGGTGATTGGGGCATTACTGAAAATAATAACCCGTGGTTATATGCGTTCGATGTGCGTAAACACATCAAGGATATTAAGTTTTTACCTCAATACCCCGTTTACCTTTCCTTTGACTTTAATAACGACCCTTTCGGGTGTACGGCATGGCAGATGTCACCCCATAAAGGCGCACAAGATAGCTTTGCCCATTGCATACAAGAGTTTAGCGGTTGCTTTAAGATTGAGGATATGTGCCAACGGATAAAGACGGCGTTCCCGCAAAGCATATTGTATATCACAGGTGACAGGTCGGGTCAAAATGAGGATATAGGGCGTAACCAAACGCTGTACCAAATGATTGCAGGGCTATTGGGCGTAAATGATAAGTTATTGAACCTGAATACTCATAACCTGTCACATTCCGATAGCCGTATGCTTATGAATACGATGTTTTCGCTATACCCAAATATTGCAATAGCTAGGCAATGCAAAGAGTTCATAGCTGATTGCCAAAAGGCTGCAACGGATGATAAGGTTAACAAGCCATCACAACTAAAGAAAGACCGTGAAGGGTTTAAAATGGACTTATTCGATAGCGCACGCTACTTCTTTCAAACATACTTCCACGTTTGGGCAAAGGATAATTATTTACGGGCAAGGAAGAAATAGTTTGGTATTATAAATTACATTGTATTACTTTGTAAGCGTTATGAAAGTAAGTAGCACTATTCGTATTGATGAGGATTTAAAGGGTTGGCTTAAAACGCAGGCTAAATCACAATCACGCAGTTATAGCAACTTGGTGAATAACCTTCTTAGTCAGATTAAGAACGGCGTTATAAATCCTACACAAACAACTGAAATAGCCATAACCTTTACCGATGTACGCTAACAACCCCGCATATAAATTAGAAGCCACATTTGGAGAGTATAAAGTTTACTCACCTGTTACTATTACCGAGGATATACACGTTGTACGATATGTAGCAGCCATTAATCAAGAAATATACAATAGGGCGGGTGCTACTAAGGATGTGATAGAAACGGTCTGTAATGAGATAATAACTAGGGCAAATGATGACAAGTTTAAAACAGCACGTACTGAAATAGCGCAGTTGGCTAATAGCTTGCTATACAGGCTTAAAAACCCCGTGGATGAACATTGCGCTTTGCGTATGGGGCATGTGTTGAGTTTTATGGAGATACCCCACGTAGTTGAGTATTGCAAAGAAGACCCTAAAGGCGGCGACCCGATTATTACAAAGGTTGAAGATGGCGCAGTATCCGAACCCGCCAACGAGGTTTCTCAATTTTGGATGGATAAGAAAATGCAATTATCCATGTCAAACCCCGAAGCGTACGCTTTTTTTTTAACTATGGGGGTAAGACATTCGGAAACATACAGCAAAGCCTTCGATACTTTGACCGATACGAATTATTTTCAGAACAGGGAGGACAACCTACGGGCTATATTAGCGTTCAACAACAAATTGACAACAACTACCTCAACTTCAATACCAGCGCAATAATGAGGGCGCAAGGCGATGCTATAAAGGCGGAACAGTTATTAGATTGCAGTTATTTTGAGTATTATTGGCGTGTGGTTTTGTATAACATATATTGCGATAAGGTAAAAGAAGCAAATACAAAGAAATGAAAGTATATGTAGTAATATCGGGCGAAGATTATTCACATTCAGATGTGGAGGGTGTTTTCTATAATATAGAAGATGCTGTACTAGATGCTGAAAAATTGGTTACCGATAAAATGGAATATGACGGAGAAACAAGGTGGTACGATGGGTTGTGTTTTGTAGTTATTGAAGAACATGAAGTAAAATGAGAAACGCCACAGCAAAGAACCTGAATAAGATAGCTAAGATACTATCATTGCCTAGTAAAGAGGTTAAACGCATGTATAGAGCCAACACCTTAAACGCGGCATTAGATGAGTACGATAAGAGCGTGAAGCGTGAGTTAGTTAAAGAAGATGGGGTATTTAGATACAAACAATAAAACATATAAAATGAATTACAAAGTACACTTAACAAGCGGCGAAACATTTGATTGCGGGTTCTACTGGATTAATCCCCAACAATCAGCGTTTTACCATTGCGCCGAAGCCCCACAGGATAACGTACCCGATAAGGATATACTAAGGGGTTACTACCCAATATCGCAGATTGCGAAAGTTGAGGTTAATCCCGAGGCGGTACAGCCAAAGCCATTGTTTGAGATAGCTAAAGGTGATGCGTAATGGATAAGATACCAGTTGATGAGGAACAACATATGGATTGGTGCGTAGTGGCGACTATGCCGATAGTGCCCGATATTGTGTTTGTTAATAATTATTGGACTTCTACCATTGCCGTCATCCCTGATATTGAATTTGACATTAATTAATGAAGTTGCCACGTTTCATACGCATTAAATACAAGAAACGAATAAAACAATTATTCATAACATACTTTTCAGTACAATGATAACAAACGTACACGGAGTAGAGATAAGGCATACTACAATGCCTATATTTTGGAATTTGGCAGGCACGGGCGATTGGGAGCCGTTTACTTTTAATTGTATTAAAAAGTACGTTAAGCAAGGTAAGGCGTTCTTAGATATTGGTTCGTGGAATGGTGTATTTTCTGTATTTGCTGATAAGTTAGGTGCAATTACTTATGCTGTTGAGCCTGACACGGTTGCTTATATAGATACCCAAAACCTCATAGTTATGAATGAGGCTAAGACGTTGCTTGATACTTGTGCTATATCCAATGTTGTTGGCGAAGCGATGTTAAACACAAACGGAGGTTGGGGCAATAGTGAAAGTAGTTTAATACAACGCTCTGATAACAAAGGTGAAAAATTAATATTCTCTGTTACGTTACAAACATACATTGACCGCCACGGTATAGATATGAACGGGGCGTTTATAAAGATGGACATTGAGGGTAGCGAAATAGGTGTATTGGAGCAATCAAGGGATTTGATAGAAAAATACAAGCCAACAATGCACATATCATTTCACCCTTCGATACACGGCGACTTTAAGTATAAATTGGATTACCTGTTTAATATATACAATGTTGTATCGGACAATGGTACTAAGGTAAATATTGCAAACTTTAAGGCATGTTTGGATAATCATGAACATGCGTTTTTGTTCACAACCGAAAGTATTAACTAATGTTAGGCTTACTCATCCCAATATACAACCGTCCCGAATACCTTAAAAGGTGTTTGGATAGTTTAAGGAATGTTGATTTTCCTAAAGATACATTAGTGGTGTTTATAGACGACCATAGTGAAGAAAACCCGCTACATCTTATACAGAGTTTTGATTTACCTATCAAGTGGGCTTTTTATAGGTTATCACAAAACGTAGGAATAAGGGGCGTTTTATCAGAAGGTTATAAGATATTATTTAGGGATTGCCAATACGTAATAAACCTTGACAGCGATGCCATAGTTAAGCCTAATTTCATAATCCGCCTTTTAGAACTTAAAGCCCAATTCCCTGACAATATTATATCAGGATTTAATAGCCGTAATGAGGACAAAGGCAAGCTACGTAACCCAATCATATCAGAGCATGACGGATACGCCTTAAAACAGTACGCAAATGGCATTAACATGCTGATTGACCGTAAACAGTATGAAGTGCTAAAACCTGTCTTAGAAAAAGATGGCAATTGGGACTTTGCAATAAGCAATGTTATCAACACCCCTAAAGTTATCGCCGTACCGTCTTTAGTGCAACACATCGGTGTCAATTCAACAATGGGGCATAGCAATCCTGATGTTGCCTGTGACTTTAAGTTACTATCATTACCTAACGTTACCTTATTTGGTATTGATGCACACGACCCAAAAGGCATTTTGCGGGCTGCTGAAATATGTACAAATGATGTTGAATTTGGTGAGGTGAAAATAATAACGGAAAGGTTGTTTCAAGGTCGTGAAGGGTATAGTAGGTTTTGTATAGAAAGCATGGCAGAATACGTAACTACAAGCCATGTGTTGATAATTCATTCGGATGGGTACATTCAGGATGCTACTAAATGGGATGACAAATGGTTAGAATTTGACTACGTGGGCGCAAGTTGGTGGTTTAAGGATGGTATGAATTGTGGGAATGGTGGTTTTTCGCTACGTAGTAAGAAGTTGTTAGACATACTAGCAACACTTGATATTGATACATTCCACCCCGAAGATGAAGTGATTTGCCGTAAACTTCGCCCGTGGTTAGAAAGTGAATACGGTATAAAATTTGCCCCTACAGATGTTTGTGATAGGTTTAGCATTGAAGCCTACAACGTACCACCGCCTGATAACGTTTATAGTGGTCAATTTGGCTTCCACGGGTATCACGTTACGGGATTGCCAAAGCCTATGCCTCCAAAAGCAAATACTAACCAAAGACCACAAAGTAAATATGCAAGACAACGCTAGTATAGTTTGCCCGCTTCAATCTTTCGGCGCAGGGGATGTAATATTCGTACAAAACTTAATGACTAAGTTTATAGACGTAGGGTATAAGGTTATATTCCCTGTTGAAAAACACTTAGTAATTGGTTTTAATGAAGCATATCCAAATGTAACATTTGTACCTAAAGAATTTGTAAATATAGATTGGAATAGTAAGCATGATTATGAAAAAGACGGTGTGCGTTATTTGCCTATAAGGTTTGCTGAACAAATACAGGGGTTGCCATATAAAGACGTGATGAAAGCAAAATATTCATTGTATAGCTTTGATTTTAATGATTGGCGCAAAACAATGTTTAAGCGAAATGATAATACAGAAACGTTATTGGCTGGATTGGTTAACGCACACGGCCGATATAATCTTGTATCACGGTATTTTGGCACTAATTCCCAGTATAAAGCCGATATAAAGATTGATAACGGGTTGCCTTGTATTGAAATGTCCACATATGCTAATTTTAGCTTGTTCAACTGGTCTAAGGTTATCGAAAACGCTACCCATATCCACGCCGTAAGTAGTTCTATATTTTACTTGTTGGAGTTATTGGATTTAAAAGCTGAAACAGTAACATTATACCCACGACATACTATTGAGCCTAAGACGTGGCTGCAGAATATTGAATATTTAATGACTAAGCAATATAAAATTGGTAAATGATATGAGGGGGCGAGAAAGAAAGTATATGAAAGAACACAGAACCCGTATATTGATGGATAAAGGTTCTTTTGAAGTTGATGGCATAACTTGGGAGTATAAAATAACCAAGAAAAATAAACGGTATTCATACCAAACTAAAATGTTATGGATTGATTCACCTTTTGTGGGCGTATTAAATGATTTACATGCCCGAACCTAACAACCGACAATTCTAAGTAATATGAAAAGCAGAACAACTAAATATATAAAAAGGGTTAAGGTAAAAAAGTTTTTCAGTACCCTAAAACTTGTTTCAGAAACACCATTTATCAATATTGATGGAGTTCTTACTAAGTCAGCAAGATATGCAAGAGCCAAGTAATAAAACGTTCTTTAAAATCTTCACAGGTTCATTTTTATTTGCCTTAATCGTTAACGCATGGATTATTTTAAGCCCGATTATATAGTACAAGGTGAATTACCGATTGTAACCGTAATAACGCCAACGCTAGACGAACGCACCGCAATGGCAGAACGGGCTAAATTGCTAGCCCAGCAACAAGATTATAAAGGTGAAATTGAGCATCTTTGGATGACAGGGAGGGCTTATAGTCTTGGTGAAAAACGCAATAGATTGTGTAATTCCGCTAAAGGCTCTATAATATGCCATCTTGATGACGATGATATAATAGCCCCCGACTGGGTAACAAAATCCGTTGAACACCTTATAAAAACAGGTGCAGACATTACGGGCCTATCCTCTGCATACTTTTACAACGGGCAATTGCGGGATTTTAGATGGAACGGGTCACAACCTTATGTGTTAGGTGCAACCATGTGTTATCATAAGCACGTTTGGGAGCGTAAACCGTTTCCTGATTTACCTAGTGGCGAAGATACGGAGTTCCAAAAGCACATGCGTGTTGTACCACACTTTTACAAACATTCATTCCTTGCTACATTACACGGTAATAACACCGCTAGCCATAAGAATATGGCACTTTATAAGAAAACTAACCTTAATCCAGCAGAAATTTACCCGTTTGTAGAGTTTTAGTTATATTTGTTGCATGGCTCAAGAGGTATTGGATGTAGTCACACGTTTTACATACGATGTACAGGATGAAGAACTAATTGCAGCGGGAAACGCTGTTAAAGCCAATATCAACAATATCAACGTACTTACAGCCGCATTACAGAAACAACAAGCGGCAATATCCAACACATCTCGCTTAGATATACAGAAACGTAAAGAACAGCAAGCTGCAATAAACGCTACAAAGGCTGCTATCGATAAGGAAACAAAAGCATTAGAAACCAATATTCTATCCAATAAGAAGTTACAGCAAGTTATATCGACTGAAATAGGTTTGATAGGTAAGCTGCAAACGCAAATGGATGTATTACGCCAAAAGCGGGACTTGGCTACCGATGCTACTAAAATACGCAATTTCAGTAATGAGATAAGCAAGATACAGGGGCAAATATCAGGGTTGACTAGTGGTAAGTCAGCAGGTGGCGGTATTGGGTCGGGTATATTGCAAGGGTTAGGATTAGGTGGCGGTTTTGCTATTGCTAACCTAGCTGTTCAGGGTATTGGGCAAATAAAAGAGTTTATAAATGAAAGTTCACGGTTAGCGGCAGAAACCGAGGGCGTGCAACGTGCGTTCCAAAGGCTTGATAGCCCCGGTTTATTAGATAATCTACGGGCTGCAACAAAAGGTACAGTTAGCGACCTTGAGTTAATGAAAAGTGCTGTCCAATTCAGCAACTTTGGATTGCCTGTAAGTAAGTTAGCCACGGGGTTAGAGTTTGCACGTATAAGGGCAAAGGAAACGGGGCAAAGTGTAGACTACTTGGTTAATTCCATTACTACTGGCATCGGTAGGCAATCGCCTTTGATACTTGATAACTTGGGTATTAATGCCCGTAGGGTACGTGAGGAGTTCCAAAAAACAGGTGACTTTGCCGAGGCTGCATTTAAGATAATACAAGAGGAAAGCGCAAAGGCGGGTATTGATATAGAAACCTTTACCGAAAAACAACAACGGCTAAACGCTACTATAGAAAACCAGCAGGCTAAGTTTGGTACATATATAAACCAATTCAAAGGGTATTTACTAAGCATTGGCGAAGATTTATTTAATGAGTTGGAAGGTACGTCTACAAACTTAACGGGGCGTTACTTACAGGATATACGGGATTTAAGGCAAAACGCACAAGAAGTACAACGCATACAGTCTAATACGGATGCGTTATTCTTACAGGATTTTCAAGTATTCGCAGATAAATTCAAAAACGCCAACTTCCAAACTAGGCAAGATATTAAAGACGATGCAAAAATTGCATACGACCAATTACTAGCTAATAACAAAGCCTTTTATGGTGAAGACCAAGAGGCGTTTGATTTCTATGCAAAAGGTTTAAAGGGTGCTTACCAAAGGTTGCTATCCACTTTTAGCACTACAAAAGTTGACCTTAAAAAAATAACGGGTGCTGATTTGGTAGGTTATTCCAAAGACCAACTAGAGCAAGTACAGGAGCAAATAAACGTAGCTACCACATCCTTAACAAGCAAAGATAGTGGAGATATTCAGTTTTATAAAAATCTCCGGGAACAGGTACAAAAAAACCTAGATGTAATTAATGGCACGGTAAAAAAGGCTACTAAGGAAAAGAAACAAGAGCCTGCAAAGCAAAAGTTCTCATTTGTCGCATTAGGCATAGACGATGAAAGTTTTAACGAACTAAATAAAAGGCTTGATGAACTACTACTTATAGCCGAAACCAAGTTTGGTAAGTTAACGGATAATTCAAAGTATGGAGTTGTAGAGCCGTTCGCAAAAGCGGGAATACCTAATGCACAAGACGATGCAGCGCAAACAGCTATAAGGGATGGTATCAGACAGGCTCAAATTGAGAAAGAGAATGCCGATAAGCAACAAAAGATAGCAGATGAACGCAGGGCTACGATACTTGAAACTATAGACCTTTACCAACAGCTATCATCTACAGCCGTACAGGCTTTTAATGCTATATCAGAAGCCCAACAACAACAATTAGCCTTAGAAATATCAGCCCGTGAAAGGCGTGTAGATGCTGCTACTAAATTGGCAGAGCGTGGCAATACAGAGGTATTAAAGATAGAACAGGAGCGATTAGAAGAAGCTGAACGCCAACAGGCAGAAGCAGCAAAGCGTACAGCCGCTATAAATGCAGCCTTAACGTTATCGTATGCGATTGCGGGTGCTGCAAAAGCCGCTCTGGAAGGGGGTGTATTTGCACCTATTACGATTGCGGCCTATGTTGCCGCTTTAGTTGCGGGTTATGCAGCCGTAAAAGTTGCCACAGCAGAAACAGGCTTTGCCGAGGGCGGCTATACAGGTGACGGTACTAAGCATGAAAAAGCGGGGACGGTACACAAAGGGGAGTTTGTCTTTACTAAAGAGAAAACAGCGCAACACCGTGATTTGTTTGAAGCCATACACACAGGTAAAATAAACCAGCGTAGTTTAGGCGATAGCTATGCCAGTACAACAGATGTAAAGGGGCTAGAGAGCCGCTTAGATGCCCTTATTGAAGCTACTGAGGGTAGTAGTACAAAGGTAAATGCAAGAGTAGACGAAAGAGGCGTAGCCATTATTACGGAACGTTATAGAAAACAACAAATCCGTAAATGGAGCTAAAAATCTACATAAAGCAGGCTACGCAATTTAACGCACAAGGCGTAGCAGGCGTATTCATAGGCACGAACCCGCAAACGCTACAGTTTACAGCAGGCATTAATAACTTGCCAACAAACAGGCAAATATTTAATTACCCAAACTTCATAGATGCTACTGATAATGTTTCCGACCTGTATAAATTAAAACTTACATGGTCAACAGCATACGAACAATTTGAGGTAACTGATAGCAGCGTATTGCCTAAGAAATCAGCAAGCGGTACACTTACTTTTGAAGGCGATGTTTATACTTATATCCGTAAATGGCTTATTGATGACGTTTCCGCCCCGTTTAATGCCATTGCCGTGCGTATTGTTCATGTGGGATGTGGTAGTTATGAAGATTATCAAATAACAGCCAAGGACATTACATGGTGCGATAACCCTAATCTTGTTTGTACGTTTGATGTTGTTCTAAAGCAAAAAGACCAAACTTACACCTGCATACAAAAGACTTTAATATCCGATAACTGGCAGGGCTGGTTTCAGGATAGACCATTAAACGGTAAAAAGCATCCACGATTTAGTTATTGCAATGAACAACGCCCAAACGGCGTATTAATTGCTATATGGGTATTATTATCCATTGTATTTACCATAATAGCTATACTGTCATATGTACTATACCCTATAATAAACATAGTAATAGGTATTATAAACGCCCTAATTGCGTTCGCTAATGCTATTATCAACTTCCTTAACTTCTTAGGCTTTAGCTGGTCTACTTTCAACACTATAGCATACTTATCTTTTGATGACTTATTCGACAGCTTTGCAGCCGTTTATTTAGAGAGTGCAGGTTGTGGGCGTGAGCATCCAGCACCATTTGTAAGGGATTATATACAGAATGTTTGCGCTAAATGTGGCGTAACCGTTACCCCCGATAGCGCACCTTTGTTTTTCTCATCTGTAATCAAGGTTAACAGCAATGCAGACGGAGATAAAACAGTAGCTAACCCGTATTATAATGAGTGTTATTTTTATGCACCTGTACAGCGTGGGGTAAGACGTTTTGAAAGCATAGGGTTATTTAGCGGGGTCTTGATAAATAAGACCGACTATTATATTTACGATAACCGCCCTTTATTAGCACTTGACCAATTTTTGGATGAACAAAAGGCTAAGTATAATTTTGAATGGGTTATAAAAATAGACAGTGGACAGCCTACGTTATTCATACAGCGCAAAGACTACTTTAAACAAGGGGCATTGTTGTACGATTTCAGCAAAACAAGCCCCGATGTAAGTAAAATAAACGGTGGTATATGCTATGAGTGGAACGATAATAAGTTTCCAGCTTCCATGAAAGGTATGTATGCCAAAGATGCTACTGATAAGCCGGGTAACGAAAGCCTTAAATACTTTAATGATATAGTAAGTTTCGGTTTAACTGATAATAACCCTAACTATGATGGGATGCGTGATGGTACTACCAATTTTGGGGGTACTAAATTCAGGCTAGATGGCGCAAGTGAAGATTATCTATACGGGGCTTTCCAAATAATGCTTACTATTTCAGGGTTAATACTGCCATTGGTGAATGCTGCATTTATACCTATACGTAATAGAATAGTGGAGCAAATAGAAGATTATGCCGATTACGCACTACTAATAGAGGGTGAAACGTGCCTGCAACCAAAAGGGCTTATCTGGGATAGCGGTAGCGGGTTTGAAAATTCTAAAGTACAGAAATACGCATCATGCGTACAGATACCAAACTACGCACAGCCACAGCCTAACCTAAATTACAGTAGTGCAACATGGCAACAAGCGCACCCGCCAATTACTAAGGTAGCAGGTAGCCAATTCAGCATAGGGTATTATCATGTACAAAACATATTAAATACCTATAGCATAACAAAACCAGCGTTAATAATGAACTACCCATTAATAATGGGGGTTAATTTTAAAGACACGCTTTGGGATTGGTTCTTATGGATAGATGACCCTGCTAAAAACCCGTTATTAAACCAACAATTCACGGTACGTATAAACTTGTGTTGTGAAGACTTGGTTAAGTTGGGCGTTTTTGGCGATACAAATAATATTAAATTACTTCAAAAAGTAAAATTACCTTTGGCTTATTATCAAGATGGCGTTATAACCGAAATAACAGTAAGTTATGACCCTGATGATGTGGATGGTCAGTACATTGAAATAAAAGGATACGTGTAATGGTTTGGCTAGATAATATTTTAGATTTACAGTTCTACAATCCCCCGCCGGGTAACTTGCCATGCTATTGCGAGCAAATAATTTTCCCGTACACGATGGTTTTGCAGGGGAGTTGGGTTCCGTTATCAGGTGATTTAATATTCTATGCTGAAACACGCAGCCCCGATGGGTTGATATTCTATGAAGATGTAACCGCTAATTTTGAGGTATATTTTTTCCAGTTCAACGGGTTAAACTATTTCAACGCACGGTTAAAGTACTTTGCTGATAGTATGTGTGTAAACCCGTGTTATATATTGAGGGTTGCTATTTTTCAGGATATATATACGGTATTCAACAAATACACCGAGCGATATTGCCAAACTACGTGCTGTGACCTTGCAACGGGTATAGATATTACGCAAGATGGGTTAGTAGCACCTACGCCCTCAAATCCAGTACTGACCAATTATACTAAAGTAAATGATTGCGGCGATGTGATTATAACGCTTACTTCTACAAGTGATTGTTACGATAATTTTACAGGGGATTTTTACGGCATACCGACTAACATACTTTCAGGTAGTGCCACGTTTAGTTTTTACAAGTTCACCAATATGAAAGGGCGGTTAGTTCCAAAGCCAAGAGAGTTAACCCGCCAATATAGCTTTAACTGCAACATACAGAAAGTAGAAACAAAGCGTGTTTACTTATTAGAGGCTTACGAATACTTTCCAGCGTGGAAGGTTAATGAAATAGAGGGGCAATTGCTAAGCAAGGAAATATATGTTGAGGGTAGGCGTTTTGAGTATGCAGGTGGAGTAGCGTTTAAGCAGTTAACGCAATGTGCTGAATTGTTTAAGCTGGAAACGACCTTAGAAGATTGCACGGTACGTCAAATATACGGCTGTGGTGTTCCATGTGGAACAAATAACAACTATGACGGGGCTATGGCTATGTTTGTTATCCCGTCAAGCTATGCCGATGGTAATTTCTACGATGAAACAGGCGTTGTTATCGCTACCGATTACGAAGGCTTATTGGATTACATCCGTAATATGGATGGTATGTATGAGGTAACAGATTTAACGCCGCCTAGTGGCTTCGGGTGTGACGTATTTGCTGCATTTAGCTTTTCGGGTAATGGGTATTTGCCCGGTTCAATATTCTTTGACAACTACCAACAAGGTAACAGGGTTTATAGCGTA
>Ga0247817_10001385_pt1 | contig 12739 bp, 3 predicted proteins | sample UWRJL212509R1_FD_178010 | JGI IMG/M metagenome (GOLD analysis project Ga0247817, IMG submission 178010) | Plant litter microbial communities from Arlington Agricultural Research Station in Wisconsin, United States - UWRJ-L212-509R-1 | ecosystem: Environmental > Terrestrial > Plant litter >... | reverse complement strand
CATAGAGAACCGATGCATACAGTTGTTACGGGATGCAGAGAAGACTTACGAAGCAGGCCGCATCGATGCAATTGAAGGAATGCTTTTGCCTTGTATTCAGAAAGAAGGATTCAGTAAGTTTGAAAAGCTTCAGGCCTATCGATTGATCATATTGTCGAAACTCTTTGATAACAGAGATGAAGAAGCGAATGCCTACTTTCTTGAGTTGATCAAAACAGATCCTGAGTATCAGGTAAACCCTGTTACCGATCCATCGGAATTTATCAATTTATTTAATTCCTATCGTACCAATCCCATTTATGCATTGGGTTTCAAAGTAGGTATGAACCTGGCTAAGCCAAGTTCATATGTGCCGTATGGTGTGTATGATACGGAAGGAAATACAGGTTCATACAGATCCTTCTTCAATCTGCAGTTTGGCTTTAATGCAGATGTGTATCTGAATAAGAAATTCAGTGTGGGTGCAGATCTGCTGCTGTCATTCAAAAAGTATCAGTATAAAAATACCTTGCTTGAGTATTCAGAACTCACAGCAAAAGAAACACAGATGTGGCTGGAGCTTCCTCTGGTATTGAAGTATACGATAGGACAAGGCAAGCTGCGTGCGTATTTGCAGGCAGGCGGCTCGGTTTCTATGATCCTTGCATCGAATATGAATATTGTACGGAAGGATGTGAATACACAATCCAACCAGGCTATAGGTCCGGATATCAATGCACGCGATCTGCGCAATACATTCAATTACGCATTGGTTGGCGGCGGTGGTATCCGCTACAAAGCAGGGTATGGCTATCTGGTGCTGGATGTGAAATACATGTACGGATTAAACAATATTTCAGACGTCGACAACAAATACAGCAATTCTGAATTGATCTATAAATACGGGTATATCGACAATAATTTCACCCTGAATACATTGATGTTTTCTGTAGGCTACTACAAGTCGTTCTACAAGCCTAAAAAATTACCGAATCATGAAAAATAATAAACAGGCAATTACCATTTTTATTTTACTTACAGCATCTGTTATGATGTTGGGTAGCTGCCGCAAAGAAAAAATACAGCCCGAACAGGCAAATACATTTATTAAGTATTACGGCAAAGGCGGTACTCAAAAGGCAGGCAACGTAGCGGTAACAGCCGACGGCGGTTATATTCTGGTAGGTACAACGGATTCATACGGAGACGGCAAACAGATCCTTGTTGTAAAAACCGATGCGTTCGGGAATGAGCAGTGGACTAAGATTTTAGGTGGTGCAGGTGATGATGAGGGGAATTGGGTGATCGTATCAAGCAATGGAAATTATATTCTTACGGGTTCAAAAGCTGAAGCTGGAGGAAGTACAAGTGATGTATATGTTGCCGAGCTATCAGGCTCTGGCGCTGTTGTTGGTGAAAATACATATGGTACTGCTGGAAAGGATGATTCTGGTGCTCGTATTATCAACGCAACATTTAAAGGAGTAAAAGGATATGCTATTATTGGGTCTACGAACGCATATTCCAAGGCTAATCAAGGAGTATATATAATAAAGCTCGATATTAATAGAACAGAAGAATGGGAAGGGAAATTTAGTGATCAAAATAATCTTAGCTCTACCACAAAAAATATAGGAACTGGAATTAAACAATTAAATGATACAACCTACATTACTACTGGTTATTCTGTTGATGGAACTACGTTAGATATATTAGTTACTACTGGTAGAATAGGAAAAACCTTAGAATATAATTCTAATTCAAATTTTGGAAAATCTTTGTTTAAAGGAGGCGATTCTGTAGTTGTTCAGGCAAAAGAAACTCTTATAGGAAACTTAAATAGTAAATACATATTAGGTAATAACATTAATGGAGATTGCTTTATAGCAAATGTTTCTGAAGAAGAATCAGTACTACTTTTTAAAAGTTTTAATACCCCTTCTCAAGATGATGCATCTTCATTTGTTAGAACATCTGACGGTGGTTTTGTTGTTGTAGGATCTACATTGAATGAAGGAAATTGGGATATACTAGTTATACGTACAGATGCATATGCTAATCCAATATGGACAAAGACTTTTGGTAGTACTGGTAATGATTATGGTACTTCTATAGAGCAAAAATCTGATGGAAGTTTTGTGGTGTCCGGAACGATTTCTTTTGGAGGTAATGCAACAGGTGCCAATGATGTGATATCGTTAATTCATATAGATCCGAACGGAGAAATAAAATAATTAATTGAATTAGAAAAATGCATAATAAAATGAATGTTATAATTTTTTATAAAAGAATAACTGATATGAAATATATAGGACTATTGGTTACTATGTTATTGTGTACGTATTATACGGAAGCACAAGTTGTAGTTACTTCAGCTGGTAATGTCGATATGTGTGTGGGAGGGGTATATAAAACCATACCTGATTTTAAGGTAGCTGAAAAACAAAATACAGATTTTACAGCATCAACAAGTTTGCAGACATATGAGTTGAATGCTCCTAATAATTTTGAATTCAACCCAGGGCAGGGTTTTGTAACAACACCTTCTTCTACGGATATTTCATTTGCCTATCTAAATGTGACGGCCACAAAAATAACGTTAAACTATTTTTTGAATGCAACTGCAAAAAAAGATAGTTTTATTTTTGAAAACATACAAGTCAGAGCAATAGGCAATTCTTCAAATGATTTACGTTTTACGGGAGGCAATGCATCACAAAATCAAAACAATCAAAATCAAAATGTTCACGCACATTTTAATAGTAACCAAGCATACGTAGATTTAAATGCTTCTCAAAAAGTCGTTTGTTCAAATGCTTCTGATATTAATTTAAATGGAAGTCCTAATGGAGGTGCATATTCGGTTTCTTCATCATCATCAGCACTTGTTGGAAATACTTTTAAGCCATCCATTTCTGGCCCCGGTTCATTTGTAATTACATATACAGCCAATCAAAATGGATGTAGTGGATCGGATACAGTACATATAACAGTAAGATCTATTCCTGCGGTTACTTTTTTTGGGTTGGCAAGTAATTATTGCAGTAGCGATGACGATGCCCCATTAACAGGTTTCCCAGCGGGAGGAACTTTTTCAGGTAGTGGTATTGTAAATACATCCTTTTTTCGTCCTTCGAATGCCGGTGTTGGAACAAATAAATCTGTTACATATCAGTATACTGCTAATGGGTGTCAAGGAAGTGTAACAATGCAGACTATTGTTAAGCAATCTCCTACTGTTCATATAACATTAACACCTAATCAAAATAATTATTTTAGTGCGCAAGATTCTGTAATAATAGGAGGAAGCCAGGAAGATCCTACATCAGGTGGAGTAATTACGGTTTCTGGAAATGGCGTAACATCCTCGGGTGGATTAAATTTATTTCACCCAAATGCTGTAGGTCAAGGTAATAATATAATAATAACGCGTACTTTAATAGCACCTAATGGATGCACAGCTTCAGATACTAAAACAGTTTCTGTAGCCCAATCTGTAGGATCTACTATAAATGGATTAAGCGCTGCTTATTGCAAAAATTCTAATGATGTGACAATGACAGTAAATAATGATCATGGAATATTTTCTGCATATTATTTATTGGGAGGAATATCTTATTATCTTGCTCCTGAAATAATAATTGATAATAATAGTAATGATGGTAGTGCATCTTTTTCTCCTAAAAACGCACCATATATCGGACAATATTTAATTATATTTTCTGGGGCTAATGGTAGTGCAAGTACAACGGTTGATGTTACAGGTGCCCCAGCTTTAATTTCAAATAATATTGATTCAGTTTATTGTAGTTCATATCCTGCATTTGCAATAATTGCAAATGGATCTTCTGGTGGGAATATTTCTTTTTCAGGATCAGGAATAAATAATAACACTTTTTCTCCGGGAGCAATCACTTTAGGAAGTAGCAATTCAAAACTTACAACTATTCTTTATACTTATACAGATGTTAATAATTGTCAGGTTTCAGGAAATATTGGGGTTAGAATCAAAAAAACGCCTACCGGATTATCTATTTCTGGTTTAGATCCCAAAAATAAATATTGCGATAGTATTAATTCATATTCCTTAACTGGTAATCCTTCAGGAGGTTATTTTAAAGCAGGTGTAGGAATGGGGACAGGAGTTAACGATACTATTTTTTATCCTCAAGATGCTGCTAAAAATAATAATGGACAATTAACAAAAGACTATAAAATTACATACATATATACTGATCCTCAGAATCAGTGTCAGGCATCAGTTGATTCTATTGTACATGTTTCCACTTTGCCAGTAGTGTCAATGGGTAGTATTAATACTAAATATTGTTCAAGTGATTCTGAAATTGATATTTTGTCAAACGTTGTTCCAAGCAATGGGATATTATCAATTAAATCTTCTAACGGCGCAATAACAGTTAAGTCGGGTACATTAGATAATGCAGGGAAATTCCATCCTGATATTGCAAATCCAGGGTCTTATGATATTTCGTATAGATACACGAATTCAGCTACAGGATGTTGGAATACAGTTACAAGAAACACAACTGTAAATGCAGTGCCAATTGTTTCATTTACTAATCTAGATCCAGCTTATTGCATATATGATAAAGATGTTTTATTAGATGGCTCCCCATCAAGTGGCAGTGGCAGCGGTTATTCAAGCGTTGGATCTACTGCTTCAATTGTTAGCGGGAAATTTCAAATTGCTTCTACAGGGGTAGGGAAACAAACAATTACATATACTTATACAGATCTATTTGGGTGTTCGGCATCTGTCACGAAATCGACTGTTATTTATGGTAGACCCGTCACAAAAGGTAAAGAGAAAACTATAAAATTATCTACTGCATGTGAAAATGATACAATCAAGTTTAGTGATTATTTGGCGACTTTAGATGAATCTAATGGAGCAACTAGTTCTATTAAAACGGCTCATTGGTTAATTGATACATTCAATTTTACAAATAATTTTAAGACAGATGTGATTTTAAGTTTAAAGGCGGGAAGCAATCATAAAATATACTACACATTAACAACTGACAAGGGCTGTTATACAACTTTTGATACAACGGTTGTTATAGGCTCTTATCCGAAAACAAATTTTACTTGGGATAAAATTTGTAACAAAGAAAATACAAAATTTTATAATGCATCTAGTATTGTTGTTGGCAATATTAAAAATCTTGTTTGGGATTTTGGAGATGGTAAACCCAAGGTTAATTTAAATCTTCCACAGTATAACGGTGACACAAGTCATACTTTTACAAATGCTTCAGATATTGTTCCCTCAACATATTCTGTCATTTTAACAGCTTCAACAGACTATAATTGTGTATTATCACATACTCAAAAGGTGTTCATTTTGCCAGCACAGGATATTACTTCTTCAGAGCCGTATAAAAGTGATTTTGAAATAAATAATGGAGGCTGGATTGCTAGTGCACCAATTGAAAGTTTATCAAGCTGGAAGTTAGGAAAAGCAGATAAATCAGTAATCAAATCAGATAATAATGTCTGGGTTACAAGCCTTGAAGATTCTTTTAATCCGAATGAAATTTCATATGTATATAGTCCTTGTTTTACATTAAAGGATATTACTAAGCCAATGATACATTTAGATATCTGGTCATCAATGATTAATAATGTTGCCGGAGCAAATATTCAATATGCCGTTGATGGTACAACATGGAAAACTTTAGGTAAACGTAATGAATCAGGTATAAACTGGTATAATAATACAGGAAATATTGTATCCAGACCTTCTGGTTCTGATTTGGATCAGAATGGATGGACAGATACTAATACTGTAGGTTGGAAAAATGCACGACATATTTTTGATAACGAATTGGGTACTAATAAAAATATTCGTTTTCGTATAGCATTTGCTGGCACGGATGAAACCACGGATGGTTTTGCATTTGATAATGTCTGGATTGGTGATCGTACACGTTTGATTCTTGCAGAACATTTTACAAACAGTTCTTCCAAATTTACAAAAGTTGAAAATGATACAATCAATAATGTCATAACAAGAAATTTAGAGAATGGTGAACCAAAAGATATTGTTTCTTTGCAATACCATACTGCCTTCCCTGGCTACGATCCAATGAATGCACGTAATATTCGGGATGCAGGTGCTCGTTCTTTATTCTATGGCGTTTCGCAAGTTCCTTATAGTTGTGTTGACGGCTCGTATTTTAATGGCAATACAATTGCTGGCATTACTCAAAAGACTGTTGATACGCGTTCTTTATATGATCCGGCATTTGAAATTATTTTAAAACCTAAAATTACTGATACAACAGTTACTGGATACGTTGAAATAACCAATAAAATTCCTGTTAAGAATAATGTTACTGTTTATGTTTCCATGTTAGAAAGATTTGTCAATATTTCTGGAGCAAATGGGGAGAAAAATTATCAATGGGTACATGCTAAATTTTTACCTGATGCTGCAGGCACAAGCTTTAGAGCTGATTGGTCTGGACAATTAACTCAAAAGGTTGATTTGGATTGGAAAATTCCTGCTAATTATTTCTATAATCCTGACAAGCTTGCAATGATTGCTTTTGTGCAAGACAACGTAACAAAAGAAATTTATCAGACTGCATACAAAGGCATAGGTACGAAAGTTACTACAGACGTATTTAATCCAGCTGAATCAACCTCTACCATTTCTCTTTATCCAAACCCTGCCAATGATGTTACTACAGTAGTATTAAATGGTAAACTAAAAGGCAACTACAATTGGCTAATCGTTGATGAGATGGGTAGAGTAGTAGATCAAGGTACATTAGCAAGCGATACGGAAGGCTTTACCATCAACACACAAAACTATTCAAGCGGCTTCTATACACTGCGCTTAAGCAACAGCAGCGACGGTGTGAAGACACAGAAGTTTGTGGTGGTGCATTAAGCAAGCATCGTTTAAATAAGATACGCAACCTCCAAGGTTTTATCCTAATATCAGCAGATAACATTTATTAAGCTGATACGACCGATAGAAAACCTTGGAGGTTTTTTCTTTAAGAGGAATTAATGAACTGGCCAGTTTATTATAAATATCTTTATCATTTAATTCTACTGAAAAGTGTGATGACGAATTGGTAATTATTGTTATATTTGTCTTGTAATACTTTTGCATAGTTTAAATCTTTTTAATTACTCATTACAATTTCAATCGTTAAACTTTTATAAATCACTTTATAATTCTTTTCAATTATGGTACGTTCAATCAGCTATTTTGTATCACTCGTGATGGGTGTGAGTTTGTTTTCTTTTCAGTCTTTTGCACAGCTGCCGACGGCTACGTTGAGTGGTGGTGATCAAACAATATGTGCGAATACATACGCTAATGTCATTATCACGTTAACAGGTACTTCACCATGGACTTTTATGTATATAGATCCTTCACTTCAATCTTCTGACAATATAAATACAATCACTATTACATCGAGTCCATATACATTTAACGTATACCCAAAGTTTAATGAAATTATAAGTGCTTATCGGGTTTCTAATTCAATGGGAATAGGTACTGCAAGCGGTTCTATTAATGTTACCGTGACACCAAATGTATTGCCAACAACTATCCCTTCACAGATGCAATCCGGACCGGTAATATCCGGCCCTAATCCGATTAATTGTTCACTTGGACAGACATTGCTTACAGCACCTGCTGGATACAATAATTATCAGTGGTATTTATATAATGTGAAATATAGTTTTTTTGAAGCAATATCTAGCGAAATAGGCCAGGTCGTTAATGCAACAAAATATGGTGGAGGTAATTATATGGTAAGAATAATTGATGCGAATTGTATCTCGTATTCGTTACAATTCCCTCCTCTTACTTTACAACCCCCATTTCCTAGGCCAGTTATCACAGGTAATAATACTTTTCAGTGCGGCTCACCCAATACAGTATTAACTGCAACATCTGGTTTTGTTAAATATGAATGGAGGTTAAATGGCGATATAATTCAATCCGGAGTTTCGAATACAATTGTTGCCAATACATTTGGTGCAGGTATATATAGTGTAAAAGTTTATGATACGAATGGTTGTAATAATACTTCGCCACAATTGACTGTTAGTGAAACATTTTCTTTTAATGCACCGCTTATCACTCCATCTGTACCAATGCGTACAATCGTTAGGTGTGCAGGTGGTCAAAATACATTAACTGCCCCAGCAGGTTTCAGTCTGTATCAATGGAAGAAAAACAACGTGATTGTAAAAAGCGGCACAGATAATACGTTAGATCTGAACCAGAGTGGTTATGGTAATGGAGCATATTCAATTACTGTAGTTAATGCACAAGGTTGTAAAATTTCCTCAGCATATTCTACGATGGTAAATTTAGTTCCTCCAGGTGCAGCTCCCATCCTTACAGCTTCTCCAAATCTGATTAATTGTAATGGGATTCCTTCATTAATACAAACCAGTCCAATAGATAATTTATATCAAAGCTATTTGTGGAGTGATGGATCTACATCTAATACGTTATCAGTGACCAAAGCAGGAACTTATACCGTGACTGTTAAAGATGTATCAGGTTGCACAAATACCGGATCTATTACTCTTACAGAAGCCCCTAAACAAAATGTGACTATAAGCAGTACTTCTACTGTAACCCGATTATGTCAGACTGATAGTACAACCCCTTCAGTTATTTTACAATCTTCTGTTTCTCCCTCAGGTTTTACTAAATTATGGTATAAAGACGGAACATATATTACAAACACACCTACATTAACGGTTCAAAATTCAGGTGTTTATACGTTAAATATTGTACCTAAGCCTGGAACAAGTCCAAACATTTGTTATACCCAATCCAATGATTTGCCAATTCAGATAACAGCGCCTCCATTACAATATTCACCAGCAAAATTCGTATGTGGTCCAGCACCTACCTATACACATTTAGCCATCGGTGCAGGAGTAAATCAAGTATATAAATGGTATGCAGATTTGACTAGTTCAAACCCTTTATATGTTTCAACTTCTTCAACTGATATGAACTATATAAGTTCATTAGCTTCAATCTATGTTAGTATATACGATCAGCTTTCGGGATGTGAAACATCAAGAACAAATCTTTTTATTACTATTGATCCTATTCGATTACCCGATCAAGATATAGTTCTATGTTGGGATAGTACATCAACCTATAATTTAAAATTTGGCGAATACAAAGGTGGGCTTTATTATGTAACTGGTTTATATAGAATTGGACTAGTAAGTGAATTTTCTGAAAATTCGATTTCATTTGGAGTTCCTGCAACTGAAAAACAATATGCTGTGGGTTACAAAAGTCCAAGGGGGTGTTTAACAACTAGTGATGCAATAATTAAAGTGTCAATTTTTCAACCTGATATAAGTATCGTTTCATACGATACTTCTGTAGGAAACGCACTTTGTGCAGGTAATTCAGCTTTATTAAAAGTAAATAATCCTGGTGTATATTGGATGTGGTATGATTCGCCTACAAGCAATAAAATTATTAAATATTCTAATCCACCAAGTATAGAAACATGGCCTTTGCAAGTTACGGTGGTTGGAAATAAAACATATTATGTAAAAATTTCCAACGATAAATGCATAACAGCTCGCAAGGCAATCAATATAAATGCAATTCCCAATCCTTCAGCTGATTTTTCCATAAGAACTTTTTGTAATCAAGAAGCCGAAGTTCTTTACACGGGGCCATGGGAACAAAATCTTTCTTACAATTGGGATTTGGATGGAGGCATTCGTTCTAATGGTTTAGTAGGTTGGCAACAAGGAGGGAATAAATTCATTTCTCTTGAAGTAATAAATTCACAAGGTTGTAAAACAAAAAAAACAACAATGGCAGTTATTAATTTTGCACCGACTCTTGATTTTGATAATCCACCTGCTAGTGTTTGTCAGTATAAACAAATGAATGTTTATCCACAGAATACATCTCATCCAGGAGGTAAATTTGTAGGATCTTTTATAGGTGCCAACAATTATCCTATTCTTTATTTTTCGGAGCCAGGTAATCAATATGTTACTTATGAATATACTAACTATGATGGTTGTGTATATAGAAAAAGCAAACCTATAAAAGTCAATCCACTTCCCGTTGTCAGTATGATGGGTTTAACAACTTCTTATTGTCAGAGTACAACAGGTATTCCAGTAACCGTCAATCCAACAGGCGGGACTTTATCCGGTACAGGTATCAGAGGTACTACATTTACTCCATCAACACTTGGGCAACGAACGATTAGTTATAACTATAAAGACGTTAATAATTGCAGCAATACCGCTACACAATCTGTAACCGTAAATCCTGTACCAATAGTAAGTTTTACAGGGCTAAATTCAAGCTACTGTACAAGTGCTGCATCATCTGCATTAACAGGTACACCAGCAGGCGGTACATTCAGCGGTACAGGTATTTCGGGCAACACGTTTACTCCTGCTACAGTTGGAACAAATACAATAACCTATAGTTACACAGCTAATGGGTGTAGTGGTGCTCCTGCAGTTAAAACAACAACTGTGGTTGCGCCTTTAATTCCTTCTGTTATTATTACTTCTTCAGCCGAAAATCCAGGATGCGGTTCAACAGTTACATACACTGCAACATTGGTTAATATTCCTGTTAGTCGTACGTATCAATGGAAGCGAAATGGTGTCAGTATTGCTGGTGCAACAGCAATAACATATACAGGAGCAAATATGGCAAATGGAGAAAAAATAACTTGTCAGGTATCATACATAGATGCCTGTACAAATCAAACCACAACGTATACATCTGATCCCTACATACAAACTGTTTTGTCCACCAACAGTTACCTTAAATTCGATGGCATAGACGATAAAGTTACAGTGCCTTCCATACCCCAATACGATGTAGGCAGCGGAGATTTTACAATGGGAGCTTATGTGAGTTTGAATGCAAATTCTCCTATATCGACACCAATTATTTCAAGGAGGTTGAGCGGTCCTGCTAATGGATTTGTGTTCTATCTGTACAACAATCAATTGATCATTCAATTGAATAATGTTAATTACTACAGCAATACCTTTTACTCACTAAGAGATAGCTATGAGCACTATATTGCTGTAACAAGGCAAAACGGAGTCATTACATTTTATCTGGATAATAAAGCAATAGGAAATGCAGCTAGTACACAATCGATAAATACCACCGCAAATATCACAATCGGAAATGATCCTGTAGACAATACGTTTTTAAGTGGATATATTTCGAATGCGTATATCTCAAATTTAGCAAATGATTTTATTTTTGTTGGTATCGGCTTACTGCCAATACCTCCACAAGGGTTGGTTGGTTATTGGATGATGAATGATTGTGCAGGGCAGAGTATTAGAGATTATAGCACATATGGAAATACAGGAGTAGCAGGTACAACAGTTGTATTAGAAAGTTCAGATCCCGTATTTACAAATTACGCTCCCTCTAAAGCCAATGGCAATAGCGTAGATTTTACAAGCAGCTCGAGAGGCAATTGGATTGAAATTCCAGCTCATACTACCTATGATTTCGGCACAGCTACAAACTTTACAGTTGAAGCACGCATAGCAGGATTAACTTCTTCTTCATCATCATCAGAATATCGAACAATTTTGTCAAAAAGGAGTACATATAGCGATGGGTTTATATTTGGCGTGAATAACAATAAATTATTTTTTCAGGCAGGAGGCGTAAATTATTACGATGCAGCATCGTATAATTTAACAAGTTCTTATTGCAATCATGTTGCAATTACCCGTTCAGGTACTACCTATACATTTTATGTAAATGGAGTAAAGACCTCTTCGTTTACCAGTGCTGCAGATATAAATTCACCTCGTCCTTTCTGGCTTGGTAATGATTATACACACTATGATGCAACCCGTATAACTTTTTTTTCAAACACTACAAAAAAGCTTTATTCATTAAAAGGCATTGTTGACGAGATCCGAATTTGGAATGTCGCTCAACCTGCTAATGTTATTTCTCTTAATAAGAATACTGCTTCTTTCATGGAAACTACACCAAATTTAATTGGTTATTTTACTTTTAATGATGTTAAAAATGCACAATGGGTGCTGGACGGAAGTGCCCTGGATAATTATGGTTTTTTAGGTTCTTATTCAAATGAAGTAGATAACTTTGATCCAACATTGACGAATATCTATTGTAGTACGAGTTTGCGTTCTGCATCTGATACTCAAGATGTGGAAAATGTTACTACGTTAGTGAACGCAGAAGCCATTATTTATCCAAACCCCTTTGAAAACACTGCTCGTCTAAAAATAGTCAACCTGTACTCATACCTTACCATTCAGATAACGGATGCAGAAGGCAGACTGGTTTATACAAAAGAAAAGCATCCGGCTACAGAAGAATTATTAGTTGGAGAAGGTCTTCCTCAAGGAATGTATATCATTCAATTTGTAGGCCAGCCATTATTAAAACCGATAAAGTTTGTTAAAGTATTTTGACAGAATTATAAATTATGAGTTATAAATTATGAATTGGTGTTAGCAATTCATAATAATAACTAAGGTTCAATAACACTATAAGAATCCTTCAAGGGTTTATCATGTATAGCCCACGGTTTTAACCGTGGGGAAGTATGAGGCGAAACCTATAAGGTTTTTCTAATTATTAAGTCAACTCATAAAATTCTCCAGGTAGCAGAAATGAGTTTGCATGTTTAATTGCGGAACCTTATAGGTTTGTTCATGTGGAAGTATGCGTTAAGTATGACGA
>Ga0247817_10001384_pt1 | contig 12747 bp, 19 predicted proteins | sample UWRJL212509R1_FD_178010 | JGI IMG/M metagenome (GOLD analysis project Ga0247817, IMG submission 178010) | Plant litter microbial communities from Arlington Agricultural Research Station in Wisconsin, United States - UWRJ-L212-509R-1 | ecosystem: Environmental > Terrestrial > Plant litter >... | reverse complement strand
ACCAAAAGACAAATGGACTTAACCTACACAAGATGCTCATGCTGCGGACAGATGAACGACTGCATGGCTGTATTAAATGGCTTTCTATGCCAAGACTGCTTTGATGAAAACGTAGAAGACGAAGAGGATGAAGAACAGGAGGACTAATGAAAGATCAAACCATTTTAGACGTATACGAAACCGTTAGATTAATCGGCATCAACAAACCAGACTACAACCCTGACAAGAAACCTTTCTTAGATGCCGTTTATCTCTTCCATCAGGGACTTAAATACTGTCCGGCAGTCAATAGTGCTGTAATCATAAGACGATTGGAGAGAGAGCTAAAAGAAGCCAGATTGTACAACGATGACCTCAAGGAAGACATGAAAGTGTTAAGAGGTAGAATAGCTAAATTTAAAAAGAATCAAAATGACTAAATTTCTAATAATAGCATGTTTAATATTATTTTCATGCTCCCCACCAAGAGAACAGAAACATTTTTACCTGATAAAAGTAATAGAAACTAAAGCACAAATGGGATGGACTCCAATGTGGGATGACGAGGACATTATTTTTAAAGTCGGAGATACAGTATTGCATCATACATGGAACGTTAAAAGTCAAGTGCAAGCATATCCTTCGGTTATTATTAAAGTTTTAAGATAAATGAAAAGCCCTGCTAGAACTTAATCCGGCAGGGCTACCTAAAAAAATAAATATGAAAAATTTAAAAATAGCTAAAGACATGCAGGAAGCATGGGAATTGCAAGAAACTTACAAAAACAAACCTCATGGATGGATTCAATGGAAAGGAACTAATGTGTGTATGGATGTTCACTGTAAATGCGGTTATCATTCACATATAGATGTAGATTTTGCTTACGCTGTTGAATGCCCTAATTGCCAGACTATCTATATGACCAACGGACATATTGAATTGATTGAAGTATTAGATTCAGGAGATACAAAAGTAGTAATGGATCAAGATTCTGTTGAAGAAAATGAAGAATTTGACAACAATTTTAAAAATTTCCAATGAAACAACTAACAAAAGAACAAATATTAAGATATGAGCTTTATTCGTCAAGATGGATGCATTATATATCTCTATTAATCGGGACTAACATTGTATCCTCAATCATAGCAAGAAAAGTTAAACGTAAATATAAACGATATGCAAAAAGCCTTTCAGAGATGGAAGTGTACATAAACAAGGCCCCTGAATCTTAACGACAAAGGGGCTTAAACTAGAAAAACAATCTTACAAAAACGGAATCTTAATCCCAAACTTCAATACCAAATATACGATAATCAATCCTCCTAATCCTAGAATCCAGTATAAGCGTGTCTGCGCTATTTCCTTCCACTTGTCCCTATCAATCTTCATCTCGTTATAATCTTTCGTCACAGAGGCTAATTTTAGCTCTAAACTCTTCACTTTAGCTGTATTCTCTCTGTATACAGTATTAGTCACATACAACGTATCCGGTTCACAAGGCTTATATGCCTTTCTAAAAGCATTTACCTGCACCTTTAACTTCCCTATCTCACCTCTATACTTCTTTCCGACTTCACTAGTATCCTTACTCGCTTTCAATTCAGCCTGTTTTAAAGCCTCTGACAGACTATCTATCTTTGAGGTGTAGTTTTGGTTGTTTGAAGGTATATAAACGACTGTAGGCTTTCCTAGACTGTCTTTAGGGGGGAATACGTCCCCGCAGAACTTACTAAACGAGTCAGGGTGCTCATAAGCAACTGCTTGTGCCTTCCTAATCTTACGTTCAACCGAACAACTACCCATCATTGCAATCAAAATAACCAATAGCAATATCAGTCCATAGCCTCCTAGCAAAGTCCATATTGGATTTCTATGCTTAGGCTCTTCATCTTCCATATGGTTAAACGTCATCATACAGCCTCCTTAATGTTAGCCTCTACCGTATCTACTTTAGCATTATTGCCTGATACCGTAGTAATCACCTTTGCAGGTTCGATAAGCCAGTTCTTTAACAGATAACCTACTCCACCTCCAATAGCAGCCATAGCAACTTGTTTCCAGTTAAAAGACATTTCTCCTGTCTCTATTACTTTCTGTATCACTACTAATGCAGCAGTCAATGCCGCCATGATACCTCCCCTTAGTAAATCCCTTAGTTGCAGGGTAAACTTCTTACTTGCAATTACTTTTGTTTCCATAATTAATTATTTATAAATGTTATTACTATTGTTTTATCTAAATCCCAATACCCATAAGAGCCTATAGCTACTGATGAAAAAATACTAGGAGTTAATATCCTAGTTTGGTGCTTTACCTTTTTCATGCTAAATATTTATTAGATACATACCCTGTTAATTTTTGACTGCAAACGAAGACTTCTGACCACTCGGAACCTTTCGATAATACATTCAACTCTGTTCCCTTAGAAAGTACGCCTAATGAGCTAAAAGTAGTTCCTGCGCCTTTTCTGATGTTTACATCTGTTGTAGTCTTAGCTGTTTGAACTTTACCTCCTGTCAATCCTATCTGCTTCTTAAACCACTCCATAGGAAACTGCTTGCCGGGGTCTTGCTTACGACCGGGCGATATATCCATGTGTCCCATTGTATCCTCTAGTTTATATGCCTCAAATAAAGCCTTAGCAACCTCTACAAGGACTTCTAATTGAACTTGAGTATATTCCTGCGTTCCGGTATTTTGAAGTTCTATGCCAATAGAATGTGAGTTTAACCCGTTAATGCCGTTCCAGTAAGATTTACCTGCGTGCCAAGCCGTAAGATTAAATGGCACTAACTGAACAACCTTCCCGTCTCTGGCAATATGCAGTTCCGCACTAACTTCTGATTTAGGGCTTACCATCCAACTGATAGCACCTTCCGCAGTAGCAGAGGCATCGTAATGCACGATAAGGTATTTTGGGACTTTAACACCTCCATGATTGGGGCTTGGTCTATACGTGACTTGCTTGCCGTCATTACCGTATAGAAAATGATTTATAACCTTCATAATATCTTTTGTTTATTCAAAGGTACTTAGAATCAGTAGAAAACAAAAAAGGATGCACCATCCGGCAACATCCTCTACTAAACTAAACGCTCTCTCACGAGTATCTTTTATTCTATACCTGATAAATCTACACCCCTTCTTATTAAGTATTGCTCCATCGTCTCTTTGCCATTTTTCATTGCTTTACCAATAGAAGCATGTGGGAAACCTGAAAGGTCAGACCAAAAACGTATATTTTTTGTTGTATTTCTAACCGTCGCACATACTGTAGTTCTTTTGTTCTGTTGTTGTTCTTTGTTGGTTATCCATCTACAATTAGAAGGCTCATAATTGCCGTTATTATTAATCCTTTCGATAGTCAAATTATCTTCATAACCATTTTCACTTGCCCACTCTAAAAACACTTCAAAATTATATAGCCATTCTTCGCATACCCTTATTCCTCTAGCTCCATACTTATGGTAATTTCTATTATTAGGACTGCTACATCTTTGTTTCATATCGTTCCATGTAACATATAGTCTAGTTTTAGTATGACCATGAAAGTATTTACCTATAACTCCTTTCGAATTTATACATCCGCAATTCTTTGCCCTACCAGATGTTAGCCAATCCATTCTCATAAAAACTGAATTACCACATTCGCAATTACACTTCCAAAAAGTTTTTATCTTTTTAACTGTCACTCCTAATTTCCTTGATTCATAGGTATTAGTTACTGTTAACATTCCTGTTTTTAATCCGCTTAAATCTCTTAATGCCATAATAATAAAAAAGCATTAACGGTTTCAAGAGTGCAGTCTATCCACCGTTAATGCTATTAAATGTCTTATTTGATACCTGCACGTATCGTTTATTACTCTGCAAATATAATAATTTTAAATATCATCAAAAGGATTATAGCGCATCCTCTGCCAAGTCATTCCTATACTAACTAAAAACATTCCGAACCTATCAGCAAACCTATACATAACAATATCATCCATCACCAAACTAGGGTGAATTATATATGCCATGAATCCGGTGTACAAAGCAATACCATTAGCAAAGAAAAATATAAGAGAAATAAACATCTGTAGAAAGTAAAAATCTACATCAACTTTTTTTATAGCCTTAGTAATATCCGATGCTCTATTATAGCACTTTACAATATTAGTGCAAAGTATTACTAGAGTAAGTAAATTGATTGCAGTTATAGATATTCCTATCACCGTCTTAAACTCCTGCGTTATCTCCATTGGAATCCTCCTTCTCTATCATTTGAAGTACTCTCTTCGCATTGATTAACCGCAATAAGCCAATCCCACCAGAAAAGAACACAGAAATAACCCCTATTACTATTATCACCACAAAAAACATAGCGTAAAAACCCTCCAAATGAGCCTTTAGAAACACTTTCTCTACAGCTTCCAATGACAGTATCCAATATGCACTTAATGATCCACATGCCACTTGAACCGCATAGAGTTGAAATACCTTCCAATTCTTCGATAGACCAAGCTGCTCTTTTCGTATATCTGTCATCTAATTGCATATGTTAAATTGAATAGCCTAACCTCTCTAATTGCCTACTTATCTTCTTTACCTGATACCATGTTAGAATGCAAAATAAGCACCCTACAAGCAATATGAATCCATAAACACCATAAACACCGTATAATAAAAATGGAACCCTTATATCGTCTAATTTTACGTAGTTGCCGTCAGGTCTTGAATATATAGGAATCGAGCTGCATGATTGGAGTGTAACTAATATAAGTGATGTTACACTAATAGTTGCCATTGGCAATGTCCATATAAAGTATTTTGCTTTCATAATAATCTTTTTGTAATTAGGTAGTGTTGAACAATTATACTACCAAAGGAGGCCAGAATTAGCGTAGAAACTAAAACTGTTTGATGATATACCCACCAAGGCTCATTAAAAGAGCATAAAATAAAAAATATCCATGTACCACATTGGGTAATACGTGCAAAATCAATAAACAATCTGTCTGATAAATTAGGCGTTCCCTTCACATACCATAAAGTGGATAAAAAAGCAAACCCCTTCTCGAAGGTATAATAGAAATTCGTCCAACCCATAGTCTCCTTTCCAAAAAAATTATAGGAAAGTATGCACATGACATACAATCCTACTGAACTTTTAATCCAAATCTTCCTTATCATTTACCTGTCTTAGTTTTAGGTTTGATAGGGGTACTGCCGGGCTTTGGTTTTTGATTTATCATAATACATGGGGTTTAAGTACACTACAAACGTACAGAAAATAAAAAAGCCTAGCAACTTTCGCTACTAGGCTCAAACAAGAGATAGAGGATTAAAGTGTAGGAGGGGCAGATATAGTTTGCCACACATCACTAGTTCCTGCTTCTGTAGCTTTTATATAGACAGCACCACCCAATATAATAGCAGGACATAACACAAAGAATCCTACAGGAACATTTGGGTATGCTGTGTTTAATTGAGCTTTACTTAGTCCAACGGTAGCAGCGTTGTAAGCGTAATTAGTGGCAATAAAAGGAATCCTTGCAAACCATCCATTTGCGCCTTTAACAATAATGCTGTCTGTAGTTGATCCCACTGGTAGATTTATAGACCTTAAATAGTTCGTTTGAACATTCCAAGGTAAATAATGATTCATTGTCTGAGATTTAATAGTTAGCCAGAGACCAACTATTAAAATAAATAGGGTGATTGATTTTTTCATAATATAAGGGTTGATTAAATTGTTGTTGTTGACCATGCTATCCAAGTACCTCCTGATGTTGTATTTACTTTTTCATACTTCATTCCTGTACCAACGTTAGGTGCGGTTACCTGTGTAGATACAGATGCATTAGGGTAAGCTGTGTTTAAAGTTGAACTAGTTTGTGTTGTAGTCATTGAGGTGTTTACAAAATTAGGAGAAGTGTTAGAGGCTATAATTGAATAATCACTTCCTCCTGTAGCGTTTTGAACTGTAATAGCTCCGCCTGATGGTATTTTAACACTAGCAACGTTATCTATATTTCCTGCACTACCGTTTACCTGTACAGTTACCACACCAGTTCCAAAATTTTTAATTACGAATATTCTGTTTTGGGTTACTGAAGATGGTAAAGAAACAGTAATTGTATTTACACAATTAACTACGTATTCGGTATTATCCATTACATAATTACCCGTAGCAGTAATGTAGTTTTTTGTTAGTGTTCCAACCTCAATATTACTAGTTAAAGCAACTGTGCCACTAGCATCAGGAAACTTTATTTTTCTAGTTGCAGTAGAGGTAAAGTATAAGTCAGTTATTTGACTATCAAAAGAAGAAGGAGTAGGTGTTTTTGTTAACGCTCTAAACCTAAAACCATTTCCTGTTCCATCATTATCAGATACAGGAATAGTATATAACCTATTGTATCCATTATTAGTAGAATTGACTTCTGTTGAAGAAACTCCATAAGCAAATGTATATGCTAATGCCTGTAAAGGAGTAGCAATATTATTTTGAAAGATCTGATCACCGGAAAATACGTTTCCACCAGACAAATTAGCTTTTAAATTATATTTTGTTTGAGCAGCTGATAATGACAGAGAATTAGCTACGGTACGTATAACTGTTGTATCCACTGCAACTGTATGAACAGGTGTTGTTGTTGAATTTGCGACACTTGAAACAATACCTATACCATCAGTCTTGCCAAAAGAAGTTACAGTTCCAGTATTTGACGTATACCCATTAGGATTTGAAGCTAGATAATAAGTACTGTTATCATAACTTATTGTAGTTCCTGATGCCTTAACAAAGCCCGTACCGTTCAATTGAGGCTGCTTAGCTGTCCATGATGCTTGATCTGTTGTTGTTGGAATAGAATAACCAGACTGTAACGCTACGGCTAATGTTCCAGACGTAGTAATAGGACTGCCTGTTACCGTTAAACCTGTAGGGGTTGTCATTGCAACGCTAGTCACCGTCCCAGAGGAAGTAGCAGGCGTTGGTATATTTAAAGCACCCGTACTTTGGTTAAACGTAGCTGCTCCTGACCCAGTAGTTGTTAGCGTTACTAAGTTTTGTTTTGATGCAATAGAGGTGACATTAGCGCTTATTTGCCCTTGTAACTTCTGAAAGGCTCCTAAGTAGGTGTCAGTTGCTGCAAGTGGTGTATTCACCCCAATAGCGTACCCTGTAAGCACGTAAAGAAGTGAACGAGCATTTGTAGCATATAGGTTAGTTCCTTCCGGTACAGCCGTTGTATTAAGCGTTTGGAAGGTCTTATCCCCTCTATAGTACTGCAATGTTGTTCCTGCGGTTATCAATGGATCATACAATGTTGAAGCTAGCGTTTCAGTAAGTAAATACTGATAAGCAGTCCCGTTATGTATAGCAGGTTTACCTACAGAGGTAAAGAAGTTCATAAACCCTGCCTGATTAATAGGTGGACTTGCCAAAGTAGGCATACCAAGTCCATTAGTGAATTTGGTTGCCGTTGGTTGCTGTGTTTGAGCCTTTGCAAATGAAAAGCTGAATAGCATTAGTAGTGTTATTATTTTTTTCATAATATTATTTAAATAGAATAGATTCCGGCAGAAACTAACTGCTTAATTCCCCCATCTCTATACGGAGCACCTCCGAAATTAGTTAATGAACCATCGAAATTTACACCATTATATAACTTATTAGCAATTGCAGTTTGCGCTAAAACAGTTCCCGGATGTAATGCGTCTCCACCAGATCCGTCAGAGGTTGCATAAGGCGTAGGTGATAATATTGTTCTATCAAAAGCTTTACTTAGATCAATTGAAGCTAACATGGTATCTGGTCTTCCTAATGGATTTGATGATCCTGTATTTGTAATCATGTTCTGGATTTCAGCAGCCAATGCAAGCCTATAAACATTTAATGCATTTTCTCTGGATGTCAATTGCACAGGTGTAGGTGCCGCATATATAATTAATGCATGAGGACTATCAAGACGCTTTCTCTTGTAGAAATTTTTAAAATTAGCTATATAAGTAGCTACAGATACACTTTGTGCTTGATCATTAATCCCGAGCCCCCAAAGAATTACATCTTCCCTTGAAGCTAAGAGCCTGCCAGTCTTTAATAATTTATCAAAACCTGTACTAGGCTGTCCGCCTACAGCTTTCTTACATATTCTCCATACTTCCTCTGTTGAAGTGTGCTGACCCAAGAAATCACGTAATTGCCACATCCAAAACTGATCTTTTACTACATCAGCATTAACCGTAGGGCCGTATGTAGAATCACCATAGCAAAATAAAACCCTCGTAGCCTCCCTATTGAGATCATTGGTTATTTTATAGCCGCTAATCGTACCTGATATTCTTACGATTGTAGTACCATCACCATTATTAGCGAAAAATCCATAGCTAGATCCACCTCCTTGCTGACCCGGATACTCTATAGGTATTGCGTTATTGGGTGATAAGTCATAACTAGCTACTTGTGACGGAAGTATACCGTCTATATCCCCGTTTACAGAGGTAAAAACTAACGCCTGATTATTTGCCGACAAACTCCCTTTCATTTCAATTAAAGTATCCCCAAGACTTACAGGAGGCATTAAAGTTCCTATAGCTACTTGTCCCGTAGTTGGTACTGTTGATCTATATGAAAAAGTACTCATTATAGATAGTCCATCTAATAGTGGAACCGGAGGATATGTTTTTTTTGAATTGCCTGTTATTTTTACATCTAAAGCTGTTCCATCAGCATTTATTACTTGTAAGCTCTGTGCCATATTATTGTTCTATTAATACTTGGTAAAATAATCTGTTTTGAAATGATATGAAAAATGATTCTGTTCCGTCCCCATTAGGAGAATCATCAACTTGCGCATGGTAAATATTATCCGCTCTAGGACTATCAGCTTGTAAAGCAGTAAATGTGGGGTAAGAAGGGTATCCCCCATCAGGCGTCACACCTCCTGTATTACCTGAATATTCAGCCCAAACCTCGTCACCTCCATAAAATGTAATACCTACAGCAGAAAAATCAAATACCCCTGTAGATGAATTAAAAGTAACTCCCCCTGACTTAATTCTATATGGTTCCCTGTTAACAACTACAAAATGAATAAACTTACCTATTGTCTCTGGGATTGTTGCTGTACTGCTATTAACAGTCGGAACTACAATAGCAGACATTCTTGATGTACTTGATGCTACAGAACTTTCTAAGTCAACAATCGTAGGGCGCTGCACAAATCTTTTTGTACTATTCAAATACTCCCACCACGTACCATCAGGAGCTTCCCAAAACTGGGCATTAATTAAAGTTGAACCACTCGGTAATTCAGCCATATCAAAATAAATTAGTTAGTTAATAAAATATATCCATTTCCAAATATGCCGTCTAACGAAACAGAAGTTACAAGGCCGCTTGCTTTGGTAACTGTATTACTGAATCCTTTTACTTCGGTTTCTATATTTCCTGCAACATTGAAAACTTTGATGGCAAAATTAGTAAATTTTATTCCTCTTTGGTTTAACGTAAAATCAATTAATTGTAAACCATTTGATGACGTGAAGTTTATTATTTCAAAGTATAATTTGGCATCTATTTCTTCTTTAGTGTAGTAATTCGATAAGTCTACATCAACAACTACCTTGTACGGAGTCTTATCCTTTCTTAAAGAGTATAGGTCAGCTTTATTTACATCGGTTACTGACCTAACCCAAAACAACTGATTCTCATATTGAGCGCCTATAGGTTGTGTGGCTTGAAATTCAGCTAAGTCATTATAAGGTCTCCATGCCCCTGCTTTAAATAGTCCAGACTTATTATCTATCGGCTTAGGGGCGTTTACCTGTATGTTGTCATTAAATGGTGTAGGCATGTTAAACTGTTCTAAATTGTAAACCTCTTGGTGGCACTGCAACAAAGTAGCTAGTCAGATAATTTGTTATGTAATAATCATATTGACCTACAGTAACAGGAGCACCAAACAAATCATCTTCTGTACCCATATATCCATTATTAAGTGGATTAGCCACATCTTGATAATAATTTTTAATTGGCTGTCCCGACGGAATAGCAAACCATAAGAATCTCAAGGTAGGCACGCTATAAGGCACTGTAACATTTCCATTTGGCGTAAAGGTTACTTGACTACCTATTTCTATTTGAGCCTCTGATATCGTCTGTTTAGTAGCTAAATCACCAAAGTAAGCAACAAGATTGTTAGCTGTCACCGTAAGTTTAACTGTATCAAACGCGGTAAGACCATTTGCGTCTGTTACTGTAATCTTAAACTCGTATTGACCTAAAGGCATGTCTCCACTCAATCCTGATACCGTAAGTTGAGAAGTAGTTGTTCCTGTCATTAAAACACTTCCTCCGCTAACCTTAGTCCATAAGTACCCTGTAATTGCAGCCGAACCTTGTGTAGCTACAGCATTAAATACAGCACTCTGACTAGCTTGTCTTGTTTGATCTGCCCCCGCATTAACAGTAGGAGGATTCCTTATCACAACATTCCCAATAATCAGAAGCATATCCGTATACAACTTTTCTGTAATCTCACTAGGAACTATCTCTACAGATACAGAGTACTCCAAATCCTCTATTAATAAACCTAAACACTCATAGCTTCTAGGCTTACATTCACTACATCCTCTTTTTAGCTCTGCCAACCATTGATCTGTTAAAACCAAATAGTAGTTCCTAGCTACAAGTAGTGAATCTTTTATTTCTGCTATAGTACTCATTCTGATGCAAGGGGATAAAGCATAAGGTATGCTGATTTAACATAAGACTCATATCTATCAGTATCTTCAAAGAATAAAGCATCATCAATAGCCCTCCTAAATAGACTCACATCTTTTAAAGTGTCCATGACCTTTTTGCTATTACAGCATCCCTTTTGAGATAATAAGTCGTTAGACATTTGTTTTACTGTGGTTAGTACCGTGTCATAGTTCAATGGTGGTTCTAAGTCAGGTGAAAAATCATATACCGGATAGATCATAATGGTAATTGTTTAAATATTTATTCAAATGTACAAATTAATTAAAATGGAGACCCATTTCTGAATCTCCTGTAGTCTAGTCTTTATCTTGAAGCGCTTTGCGAGTTTCCTCTATCTTCTGGTTAGCTTCTTTTATTTTTTGCTTACGTTCCTCTGGTGTTAGGGGTTTATCGCTTTCCGCATCAGGAGTAAGTCCTAAGTAGTTTACAAACCCATCCCTGTAGAAACTATTCCAAAAACTTTTAGTAGAGTAGTCAGGAGATATTTGTGATTGTCCTGTAACGCCTCTATAAATGTTCTGAACCTGTCTGCCAAACCTATAAGGGATAATAGGCAATGAGGTTTTACTTCCTAGTACATCTCCGGCATATCCTCCTGCTTTCTTTAAATCTCCTTCTGTAGCCGCCTCAATGCCCTTTATAACCTTAGCTCCATCATCAAATGCCGCTACTTTCTGGTTTAGTATCTGTTGCATGAATTTACCCATCTTCTTATCCTGTAAAGCAAGTAAGAAACTCAAAGCAGGAGGTGAAATCACATTAAAATACTTCTTAGCCCACTCGTTCTTTTTAAGCCACCCTGCGAGGTCTTTATCCTTCCCTGATGATATTGCTGCACTAGCAGCGAGTAAAGAGACTGTAGCCCCTATGAACACCCTTCCTGCCGTACTCTTAGCTTTAGCTTCACTCATTAAAGCATACTCCATGTCTTTAACACCCTTTTCAGTAGTCAAGTCAAGCTTTCTTCTTTTTACAAAGTTCTCTAAAGGACTCCAAGCATCAACTCCTGCTTTTTGTAAAGTAAGTGTAACCCAATTACTAGCTCCACCCACAAAGGGATTTAAGATGTTCTTAGAAAGAATAGAAGTGAACGTAAGCATAGCAGCCTCATTCCACCTTTTCTCTTTAATGGCATCCTTTAATTTACCTTCATTGTACGAGTTTAACAAGCCAACAGTCCTAGAAGCAAAGTTATTCGCCTCATGACCCATACCTAGACCTGCAACCGTATATCCTGCCCTGTAAGAAGCTTCAATCTGATCTAAAGTCAATTTTTCTCCTACAACCAAAGCCTCCTTCACAATGTCCATAGCAAGCCTGTTCGTGAACTCTTTGTTCTCCGGTAGAGTCTTTTTACCCGATAACCTATTCACCTTCTCAATAATCTCACTCGCTGTTACAAGCGCATCACTAAACTTTTGTCCTGTTAGATTCTCTGATACATACTGGACTGCTTCTTCCTGACCCATACGCTTAGGGTTGTTCTTATCTGTAAGCACCTTTATAAGGTTCCTAGTGAAGTATTTCTCGGTTAGGTTAGCCTTATTCAAACCATCCATCCCCTCTAGGTAGATACGTCCTAGGATGCCGGATACAACAGCATGATACCTTTTACTTGTAGATATACTATTTATGTAGTTTTCTGTAGAGCTTTTCACTAAGAACGGATTACTTATGTCACCATAGTCTAGCCCTGCATTATAGAATGTATCTCTCAAAAGGTTCCTTCCGGCATCCCTACGCTGTTTCTCTAACGCTTTGGTGTCATTCTTTTCAAATGCAAACGTCAGCTTGTTAAAAGTCCTTTCAATATATCCACTAAGCGTGTTATCTCCTAATTGTTTTACTGTGGTTAGAATAGCACGTTGAGCCATACTCAAATACTCTTGAGTGATTTTAGCCGCTTTAAAAGCACCGTTACTCTCATTCCATGCTACCTTACTCAATAACTGCTCTATCTGATGGTTAATTTGGTTTACCGCACTATTCAATCCGAACTCGTTAATCACCC
>Ga0247817_10001383_pt1 | contig 12751 bp, 14 predicted proteins | sample UWRJL212509R1_FD_178010 | JGI IMG/M metagenome (GOLD analysis project Ga0247817, IMG submission 178010) | Plant litter microbial communities from Arlington Agricultural Research Station in Wisconsin, United States - UWRJ-L212-509R-1 | ecosystem: Environmental > Terrestrial > Plant litter >... | reverse complement strand
ATGGGGGTAGAGCTGGCCGAGTTCGACGGGTTCGGCGTGCTCGTGTTGACCGCCGCGGGTTCTCCACCCTTCGGCAGGAACACAATGAGGGCGATCGCGACAATGACAGCGAGAAGCCCGAGGCCGAAAATGAGTCTTCTGCGCCAGTAGACACCACTCGGCTGCGGGCCGACGGGATTCCGGAACGTCGACATGGTCACAGAGTAAGCCCGGGTGCGCGCACCCGGCCCGCCATCTATCGGCGTGTGGGGGTTAGAGGCGCTTGAGCATGCGGGTGTTGCCGAGGGTGTTCGGCTTGACGCGCGACAGGTCGAGGAACTCGGCGACACCTTCATCGGGAGACAGCGCGAGCTCGGCGAACACGTCGGCGGCCACGATGTCCTCGTTGATCGGCTCGAAGCCGTGACGCGTGAAGAAGTCGACCTCGAAAGTCAGGCAGAACAGGCGACTGAGGCCGAGCGTTGCTGCATCTTCTTCAATCCGGTTCAGGATGGCGTGGCCGACTCCCCGACCGAGCCAGGCCTGGTCGACGGCGAGGGTACGCACCTCGGCGAGGTCCTGCCACATGACGTGCAGTGCACCGCAGCCGATCGGCGTGCCCTCACCGTCGACGGCGATGCGGAACTCCTGCACGGCTTCGTAGAAGACAACGAGGTCTTTACCGAGCAGGATCCGCTGCTGCACGAGCGGTTCGACGAGCGCCTGGATGAACGGAACATCAGAGGTGCGCGCCGGGCGTACCGAGAACTCTGGGTGACTCACCTCCTCAGACTAGTCGCGAGCACCTCATCGATCTGGCCCATGGCGAGCGTCATTCCCTCTTCGAAGCCCATCGCGATCACCTTGTCGAGATCCTCGAGGCTCGCGTAGTTCGAATCGATCTGCATGCGCGTGCGCCCGTCGACCTCGGTCAACGTGACAACGCTCCGGGTCACGGGCAACGAGTCATCCGGCTCACCGTTGTCGTCGCCGAATCCATCGGTGAAGCGGATGCGACGCCGCTCGTCGACCTCGTCGAAGCGCATCCAGCCGTGGTACTTATCCCCCTCAGGGCTGGTCATGTAATAGCGCGCCTCGCCACCGACCCGGAGTTCGTGCTGCGGAAAGGTTGCGGGGTAGGTCGGCGGCCCCCACCAGCGCTCGAGCTGGCGAGCGTCTTCCCAGACCTGCCAGACGCGGTCGATCGGCGCGTCGAAGTCCGCCGTGAAAGTAACACTCAGGGCGCTTCGGTCAATCGTTGATTCGACGGTCATTCGTGGTTCCCTTCTCTTCTCCCGTCGCCGACGGACTGTCGGCGGCAAGAATTTGTCCTATGCGGTCGGCTCGGCTCTGCCAGAGCTCTTCCCACGAGCGCAAGACATCACCCGCCTTCTGGATGGTGCGAACGTTGCTGTACACGATCTGCTCGCGTCCGCGACGGTGCTTCGTCACGAGCGCCGCCCGCTCGAGCACAGCGATGTGCTTCTGCACGGCGGCGAAACTGACGTTGTACCGGCTCGCGAGAGTCGACACGGACTGCTCGCTCTCGATCACCCGGCTGACGATGTCGCGCCTTGTACCGTCGGCCAGCGCGTGAAAGAGCAGGTCCGTTTCGTCTCGTGAGAGCAGTTGTACAACCATTTGGTTGTACGTTACGCCTACCCTCGGCACCGCGCAAGAGTGCGTTTAACGAAAAAACCGGCCGGTGAGTTTCCTCACCGACCGGTTTTATCTACGAGACTCTAGCTCTCGACAGCCACTGGCTCCTGCTCCTCGAGACCAGCCTGGCGGCCCGTCTCGAACAGGAACTCTCCGTCGACAAAGTCGACCTTGACGTGGTCGCCCGAGTTGAGCTCCCCGTGCAGGATCTTCTCGCTCAGGCGGTCTTCCACCTCGTGCTGCACGGCACGACGCAGCGGTCGTGCACCGAGCGACGGGTCGAAGCCGACCTTGATGAGGCGTTCCTTGGCCGACTGCGACAGCTCGATCGAGAGGTCGCGGTCGAGAAGGCGGTCGCTGAGGCGCTTGAGGAAGAGGTCGACGATCTGCAGAAGCTCTTCGGGGCTCAGCTGCGGGAAGACGATGGTCTCGTCGACACGGTTGAGGAACTCCGGCTTGAAGTGCTTCTTCAGTTCCTCGACGACCTTGCCGCGCATCCGGTCGTAACCGGTAGCGGTGTCGCTCGACGAGGTGAATCCGATCGGCGTGCCCGTGATGTCCTTGGTTCCAAGGTTGGTCGTCATGATGATGACCGTGTTCTTGAAGTCGACAACACGACCCTGTCCATCCGTCAGGCGTCCCTCTTCCAGAATCTGGAGGAGCGAGTTGAAGATGTCGGGGTGAGCCTTCTCGATCTCATCGAAGAGAACGACGGAGAACGGCTTGCGGCGCACCTTTTCGGTGAGCTGTCCACCCTCTTCGAAGCCCACGAATCCGGGAGGAGCACCGAACAGTCGTGAGACCGTGTGCTTCTCGCCGTACTCCGACATGTCGAGGGAGATCAGGGCGTTCTCGTCATCAAAGAGGAACTCGGCGAGCGCCTTGGCGAGCTCGGTCTTTCCGACACCCGTTGGGCCGGCAAAGATGAACGAACCGCTCGGACGCTTCGGGTCCTTGAGGCCGGCACGCGTGCGTCGGATCGTCTTGGAGAGAACCGAGATGGCTTCCTCCTGGCCGATGACGCGCTGGTGCAGTGCCTTCTCCATGAAGATGAGTCGGCTGGACTCTTCCTCGGTGAGCTTGAACACGGGAATACCGGTGGCCTGGGCGAGAACCTCGGCGATGAGTCCTTCATCGACGGTTCCGCTCGCACCGACATCGCCGGCCTTCCACTGCTTCTCGAGACGCAGGCGCTCTCCGAGCAGCTTCTTCTCTTCGTCACGAAGAGACGCGGCTTTCTCGAAGTCCTGGTCCTCGATGGCGCCTTCCTTCTGTCCGCGGACTCCGGCGATGCGCTCGTCGAATTCGCGAAGCTCCGGCGGGGCCGAGAGGATCGAGAGGCGGAGGCGTGCGCCGGCCTCGTCGATCAGGTCGATCGCCTTGTCCGGAAGGAAGCGGTCGGCGACGTAGCGGTCGGCGAGGTTCGCCGCGGCCACGATGGCGCCGTCCGTGATCGAGACCTTGTGGAACGCCTCGTACTTGTCGCGGAGTCCCTTGAGGATGTTGATCGTGTGGGGAAGGGTGGGCTCGTGCACCTGCACGGGCTGGAAACGACGCTCGAGAGCGGCATCCTTCTCGAAGTGCTTGCGGTACTCGTCGAGGGTGGTCGCACCGATCGTCTGCAGCTCTCCACGTGCGAGAAGCGGCTTAAGGATGGATGCGGCGTCGATCGCGCCCTCAGCGGCACCCGCACCGACGAGCGTGTGGATCTCGTCGATGAAGACGATGATGTCACCGCGCGTGCGGATCTCCTTCGTGACCTTCTTCAGGCGCTCTTCGAAGTCACCGCGGTAGCGGCTACCGGCGATGAGCGAGCCGAGGTCGAGCGAGTAGAGCTGCTTGTCCTTGAGCGTCTCGGGCACATCGCCCTTGACGATGGCCTGCGCGAGGCCCTCGACAACGGCGGTCTTTCCGACACCGGGCTCACCGATGAGGACGGGGTTGTTCTTGGAACGGCGGGAGAGGATCTGCATGACCCGCTCCATCTCTTTCTCGCGCCCGATAACCGGGTCGAGCTTTCCGTCGCGCGCAGCCTGCGTGAGGTTGCGACCGAACTGGTCGAGAATCTGCGAACCCTTGTCGGGTGCAGCGTCGTTGCCACCCACGGCAACCGCCTCCTTGCCCTGGTAGCCAGAGAGAAGCTGGATCACCTGCTGGCGAACCTTGTTGAGGTCGGCACCCAGCTTCACGAGCACCTGGGCTGCGACGCCTTCACCCTCGCGGATGAGGCCGAGCAGGATGTGCTCCGTGCCGATGTAGTTGTGGCCGAGCTGCAGCGCTTCGCGCAGCGAAAGCTCGAGAACCTTCTTCGCACGCGGCGTGAAGGGGATATGGCCGGTCGGCTGCTGCTGACCCTGGCCGATGATGTCCTGCACCTGCTCGCGCACAGCGTCGAGCGAAATGCCGAGCGATTCGAGCGCCTTCGCAGCAACGCCCTCACCCTCGTGGATCAGCCCGAGCAGGATGTGCTCGGTGCCGATGTAGTTGTGGTTGAGCATCTTGGCCTCTTCCTGGGCCAAGACAACGACGCGACGAGCTCGGTCGGTAAATCTTTCAAACATGATTACTCCCTAAGCACCGGGCAGGGATCGGTGCCGATATAGAGAGACTAACCAGCGGGTGGGGCGATAGATGCCTGTGTTCGCCGTGGGCGTTAGAGCACGTAATACACCCAGCTATTGCACCGGGCGACGATCGGGGTTAGCTTAACGTTTATCGTTATTATCGATAATCGTTAGGATGCTCGAACATGACCTCCACCGACAACACCGTCGTAGCCCCGTGGGGCAAGTGGGACAAGATCTCACTCCAACTGATTCTCGTCGGCGTCTCCTGCTACGCCCTGTTCGTGCTGGCCTTCAGCACGGTGCTGATTGTCCAGTCGCTCGTCAGCGGTGACCGACTGCTCTCACTCCCCGTCGATCAGCCACTTCCCGCCGAAGCGGATACCGGCACGGCAACGCTCCTCGATGGCCGTCTCGAATCAGCTCGGGTCTACGTGACTGACCTCACGCCGGCGACCACTGCACTGATCGACATCGGCTTCATAGTCGGGGTGCTTACGCAGGTCGTTGTGGCGGCATCCTTCGTCTATCTGGCGTTCCGCCTTCTGCGCCGCCGGCCGTTCATGAAGTCGCTCACCTGGACCTTCGTCGTCGCGGGCGCCGTGCTGCTGCTCGGCTCCCTCATCTCGCAGGTGCTCTCGGGCTTCGGCAGCTGGCTCGTCGCCGCCGAACTCGGGTCGACCCCCGACGGCGACAGCTTCTGGTTCTGGTCGTTCACGGTCGACCCGGCACCGCTCGGATTCGGCTTCGCCCTCATGCTCGTCGGCAGCGCATTCGAGTACGCCCAAAAGCTCTCGCGCGAAACCGAAGGACTCGTCTGATGGTGCCAGCGCCCGACGACGAACTCACCGGCATCCATTGTCGGCTCGACGAGTTGCTGACCGAACGCGGGATGACCCTCACCCGACTGAGCGAGCTCGTCGGAGTGAGCATCGTGAACCTCTCGGTTCTCAAGAACGACCGCGCGAAGGCGATCCGCTTCTCCACGCTGCACGCCATCTGTGCCGCGCTCGACTGCGAGGTCGGCGAGTTGCTGGTGCGAGCCGAGGGCTAGAAGCCCCCGAAATCACCGCCGCCGAAATCTCCGCCACCAAAGTCGCCGCCACTGAAGTCTCCGCCGGAGTCGTAGCCACCGGAGTCGGCGCTCGTCACATCCGAACCGCCGTCGGCACCCGCGTCGGCACTGTCGCCAGACTCGGAGCCAGCGTCACCGCTGGCCTCGGTCGACGGGTCGGGCATGAAGGCCGAAACGAGGGCCGAGCCGATGACGTAACCGGCGACGGTTCCGAGCAGCGAGCTGGCGATCATGCTGCCGAAGCCCATGCCCCCGCCGCCGCCCATCGAGCGCTCCATGGTGCCGGGGTTGCGAAGTTCTGAACGCGTCGCTGACGACGCGAGAGATGCCGGCTCGGCATCCCGGGGAGCGTCGCCGAGCGGCGCGTTCTGGCTGAGGTCGGTGAAGAGCTGCTGGCGCTGTTCTGGCGTGAGCTTCTCGAACGCCTCCTTGTGCACCTGCTCGATGGTCTCGGGCGGAGCCGTGCGCAGCAGGTATCGGTAGCGCTCGAGCGCGATCTCGTTCTCGTCGCGCGGTGCGGCACCGGCGCGCTGCTGGCCAGCGTTCGGCGGCGCCGGATAGTTCTGGGCGGGCTGTGCCGGCTCATTGCCGAGCAGTCGGTCGAAGAATCCCATGAGCTGTTCCCCTCGTTGGTGGCTTCACAATCTAGCCACGGCGACTGGGCGCGCGCTCGGAGGTGCCTAAGAATTCACCAAGGTCACAGCGTGGGGGCTATTTGTCGCCCTCGGTGCGGGCGGCGAGTGCTGCGCGCTCCTCGGCCTCGATCTCGGAGTACACCTTCCGCTCGGTCCGGTCAGCGCGGATGATGGCGCGCATGACGAACCAGAACACCAGTCCGAGCAGGACGGTGGGGGTTACCGAGTAGAGGGCATTCGCCCAGAAGTTTTCGAGCACGTACCAAGGGTACGCCGGGTTCGTCTAGCGAACGAACGTGACGATCGCAATAACGACGATCGTGCCAACGAGAGCGAGCGTCATGATCAGTCGGGACGACTTACGGTCCATTGCCTAGAAGGATCCGCTCTGGATGCCGCCGACAATCCCGCTGATGATCATGTAGACGGCGATTCCACCGACACACACCCAGATGGCGAGGCGATTGAACGAGACGCTCTTCTTCTCTTTCTCGTCGCCCGGCAGTTTGAGATCATCCATGCCATGGAGTTTACGTGACCTAAAATCTCCCCGTGAGCAATCTCGAGAAACACCCCGCAGAGGTTTCCGGCGAGGGCGAGCCCGGACCAATCGCTGCGATCGAGATTCTCCAGCCCCGCGACGTTCCGCTCGGCGGCCCGCGCGCGATGCCCGTGCGTCGCACCCTTCCCCAGCGCTCGCGCTCGCTCATCGGCGCCTGGTGCTTCGTCGACCACTACGGTCCGGATGCCGTGGCGACTTCCGGAGGGATGGTCGTGCCACCGCACCCCCACACCGGACTGCAGACCGTGAGCTGGCTCTTCACCGGCGAGATCGAGCACCGCGACAGCGTCGGGAGTCACGCCATGGTTCGCCCGGGCGAGATCAACCTCATGACCGCGGGCTCGGGCATCGCCCACTCCGAAGTATCGACACCGTCGACCACCACGCTCCACGGCGCACAGCTCTGGCTCGCGCTCCCCGATTCCGAGCGCCATCGCGCGCCGTTCTTCGAGCACTTCGCTCCTGAGCCCGTCAGAATCGCGGATGCCACCATCCGGGTGTTCATCGGATCCCTCGTCGGTTCGAGCTCACCCGTCGCGGTGTACACGCCTCTCGTCGGCGCCGAGCTGGTTCTCGAGGCCGACGCCGTGATCGACGTGCCGGTTGATGCGGGATTTGAGCACGGCATCCTGCTCGATATCGGCGACGTCACCGTGCAGAACAACACCGTTGGGCGCAGCGAGCTCGCCTATGTCGCCCCGGGGGTCGACACCATTCGGCTGGCCGCGGGCGCCGAGGGTGCCCGGGTGCTGCTGATCGGCGGGGAGCCGTTCGGTGAGCGCATCGTCATGTGGTGGAACTTCATCGGCCGCACCCATGAGGAAGTCGTGGCGTATCGCGCCGACTGGCAGGGCGATGTGATCGACGGTGGTCGCGACGACGGGCGGTTCGGGCTCGTTCGCGGCTACGACGGGTCAGCGCTGCCCGCACCGGTGCTGCCGAACGTGCGCCTGAAGCCGCGGGAGTAGGTTTCGACGACCTCGACCGGCGAGGATAGCGCCGCTACTTGACCAGCGGGAACAAGATCGTCTCGCGAATGCCGAGACCCGTGATCGCCATGAGCAAGCGGTCGATGCCCATTCCCATTCCACCGGTCGGCGGCATGCCGTATTCGAGCGCGCGCAGGAATTCTTCGTCGAGACGCATGGCCTCGAGGTCTCCGCGGGTCGCGAGCTTCGCCTGTTCGACGAAGCGCTCGCGCTGGATGACGGGGTCGACGAGTTCGGAGTAGCCGGTGGCCAGCTCGAAGCCGCGGATGTAGAGGTCCCACTTCTCGACAACGCCCTCGATGGTGCGGTGCGCGCGAACGAGTGGGCTCGTCTCGATCGGGAAGTCCATGACGAAGGTCGGGCGGATGAGGTCGCCCTTGACGAAGTGCTCCCAGAGCTCTTCGACGTACTTGCCGTGGTTTGCGAGGTGCACCTCGACGCCCTCGCGGTCGGCGATCGCCTTGAGATCCTCGACGCTCGTCGCCGGGGTGATGTCGATTCCGGATGCCGCACTCAGCGACTCGTACATTGAGATGCGATCCCACTGGCCTCCGAGATCGAACTCCGTGCCATCCGCCCAGGTGACTGTCGTCGACCCGGAAACCGCGACGGCCGCGTTCTGGATGAGCTCCTGCGTGAGGTCGGCGATCTGGTTGTAGTCGCCGTAGGCCTGGTACGCCTCGAGCATCGCGAACTCCGGGGAGTGCGTCGAGTCGGCACCCTCGTTGCGGAAGTTGCGGTTGATCTCGAAGACGCGGTCGATGCCACCGACGACGGCGCGCTTGAGGAAGAGCTCGGGCGCGATGCGCAGGAACAGCTCGGTGTCGAAGGCGTTCGAGTGCGTGATGAACGGGCGTGCCGAGGCGCCGCCGTGCATGGTCTGCAGCATCGGGGTCTCGACCTCGAGGAAGTCGTGTCCGGTGAACGTGGCGCGGAGGCTTGCGTTCACGGCGGCGCGGGCGCGCACGGTGAAGCGGGCCTGCTCGCGCACGATCAGGTCGAGGTAGCGAGTGCGAACGCGCGCTTCGTCGCTCAATTCGGAGTGCAGGTTCGGCAGCGGGAGGATCGCCTTTGCGGCGATCTGCCACTCCTTGACGAGAATCGAGAGCTCGCCGCGACGGCTCGAGATGACCTCACCCGAGACGAAGACGTGGTCTCCGAGGTCGACGAGGGCCTTCCACTCGTCGAGGGAAGATTCGCCAACTTCGGCGAGGGACACCATGACCTGGATGCGCTGGCCGTCGCCGGCCTGCAGCGCGGCGAAGCAGAGCTTTCCGCCGATGCGCGAGTGCACGACCCGGCCGGCGAGGCCGACGATGTCGCCTGTTGCCGTGTCCGTTTCGATCGCCGAGTACTGCTCGCGCACCGCGTTGATCGTGGTCGTGATCGGAACGGAGACCGGGTACGCCTCGCCGCTCTCGAGCAGGCGGTCGCGCTTTGCCAGTCGTACGGCCTTCTGCTCGCTGATCTCTTCAGCGGTGGGCTCGGCGGGTACTGGCTGGTCGGTCATGGGTGCTCCTGATGCTTTAGCGACGTCCCATGGTATCCGGCTGGCGTGGGGCCGCCGGTTACGACCGGGTGGCGAGCGCCTGCGCGATGCGTGCAATAAGCACGTCGGGGCGATGGTTGAGGTGGTCTTTGATCACGCGGATGACGAGCCAGCCGGCGCCTTCGAGTCGCTCACGCCGTGCGATGTCATCGGCGTAGGTCGCGGCATCCGTGCGGTGAATCTCTCCCTCGTACTCGATGGCAATGCGCTCTCTCACGTAGCAAAGGTCGGGCACGGCGACGAAGTACCCGTCCGCGTCGATGATCTGATGTCCGATGACCGGCTCGGGAAGACCGGCGCTCACGATGAGCAATCGCAGGCGGGACTCCTGTGGCGAATCGGTTCTCGGCCGCACGTCGACGATGGCCGCCCGCACAGCGCGGATGCCCGGCACCCCGTCGGCCGCCGCGAGCGCCGCCGTCAGCACGGGCATGGTGCACAGCGGATACTTGCGCCGAACGAGGAAGTCGCCGACCATCACCAACCGCTCGTGATCGAGCGTCGTACCGAGCTGCGCCCAGGTTTCGGCGGGCGGCATGGCGCGAAGGCCGCGCTTCTCGAGGGGTGCGCCAGCGCGTAAGAGACGGTGACCGACGATGCCCCGCGCTCGCGGCGGGTAGGCGGGTGCCAGCGCCGAAACGTGGAGAACGCCCCGATTGAGAAGGGCGAACGGCAACGGAAATCCGTACAGCTCGGCGGCAGTGAGATGACTGAAGAACTGCCCCGGCTTCATTTTCGCCGCGTAGGCCTCGCATCGCACGACGGTCGAGCCCGGCCGTGGCTCACCCGCTCGCTCTCGCATCGTGCCATGCTGCGCCCGATCGGCCAGCGGCATCCGCAGTTATTCACACCCAACTCCACACGGGTGGAATCTATTTGGTAAAAACGGGCCGAATCTGCACAAAAACGGCCGCTTTTTACCGAATAGATTCAGGGTTTAGCCGCCGAGGTGGATGGGCTCGTTGTCGATCAGGCGGGTCGAGCCGACGGTGGCGGCGATGAGCACGACGGCCGGGCCGCGGTAGTTGTCGTCCGCTGGCAGGAAGGTGGTCGGCTCGACGACCTTCAGGTAGTCGAGCTGCACGAGCGACTCCCCCATGAGTGCCGACTGCGCCGCGGCGAGCACGGCATCGATTCCACGATCAGCGGATGACGCAGCCGCCTCCAGCGCGATGGACAGCGTGCGCGATGCCCGACGTTCCTTCGGGTCGAGGAAGCGGTTGCGGCTGGAGAGGGCGAGCCCGTCCTCTTCGCGAACCGTCTCGATGACGTCGACGACGACCGGCATGTTGAGGTCGGCAACCATGCGCTTCACGAGAAAGACCTGCTGGGCGTCTTTCTGGCCGAAGACGACGAACGCGGGCGCGACGATGTTGAGCAGCTTTCCGACGATTGTGAGCACGCCGTCGAAGTGCCCGACGCGCGAGCGGCCCTCGTACAGCGAACCGACCTGGCCGGCCTTGATGGTGGTCTGGATGGGCCACGTCGGGTAGAGCTCGTCGACGGTCGGGGCGAAGACGACATCGACTCCGAGGGCCTCGAGCTTCGCGACATCCTCGTCCAGAGTGCGTGGGTAGCGGTCGAGGTCTTCACCGGCGGCGAACTGCAGCGGGTTGACGAAGATCGACACGACGACGGTGTCAGCGAGCTCTTTCGCGCGGGCGACGAGAGCGAGGTGTCCGTCGTGGAGTGCACCCATAGTCGGAACGAGGGCGACGGTTCGTCCGTCGAGCAGACGACGGAGTTCGGCCACAGATTCGGCAACGACGGGCACGGTACTCCTATTCGGCGACCGATGGGAGCTGGTCGCGTACCGATAGTACCCGCCGCGCGCAGCCCTCGCCGCGCCGGCTCGATGCGCCCTAGGCGCGCAGCTCGGGCGGGAGCAGGTCGTCGGGTCCGGATGCCGACGCCAGCGCATTCTCGACCGACGAGCGCACGAGCGGGGCGATGACGCGACCGGGGGCATCCATTCCGAAGTCGGCGAGGATGCCGACGGCCTGCCCGATGATCGCCGTGGAGAAGCTCGTCGCGGTGGCGATGGCCTCTGCATAGGCTGCGCGGTCCCCCTCGGCCACGATGACCGGCTCCGCACCCATCTCAACGACGAGGGCCTGCCCGATCGGCTGAACCGGGGTCGGTGCGGTCACGGCGCAGTAGCTGTCGCGAAGCCGGGAGAGATCGATGCTCGTACCCGTGAACACCATGGCCGGATGCACGGCGAGCGGAATCACTCCGGCCGCGGTGGCCGCCGCGAGGGCGGAGATGCCCACACCGGGGGCCGTGTGCAGCACAAGCTGCCCCGGCTGCCAGGCGCCGACGGCGGCGAGACCGGTGACGAGCTGCTCGAGCTCCGACTCGGGGACCGCGAGGATGACGAGTTCGCTTCGCTCGAGGATCTGCGGGATCTCGAGGATCGGCGCTCCGGGAAGCATGGCCTCGGCACGGTCACGGCTGTCGTCGGAGACCGCCGAGATGCCGACGATCGCGTGACCGGCTCCGGCGAGGGCAGCGCCGAGCACTGGCCCGACCTTGCCGGCGCCGATGATGCCGATGCCGAGTCGTCCGGAGCGTTGGGTCATGAAGTGGTGTCTTCCGGATATGCGAGCGGGGCAGGGGGAACGGGAGCGGAAGCGGGCTGCGCGGCAGCTACGCCCCAGCGGTGGGTCGTGTCGTTGGTGGCTGACGCGATCGTGGCGGCTGCGGCATCCGAGTGCAGCTGGAGCGCCGTCGCGGAATCGATCGCGCCGAGTTTCGCTGAGACCGGGCCGGCGACGGTATGGACGTTGATCGAGGCGAGCCGGAGCCGGCGCTCGAGCGGCCCCTGCGTGAGCGAGATCCCCTGCGCGCGGGGAAGCGGAACGACCACCAGCCGGCGCCAGATCGCGCCCGACCGCAGCAGCACGGCGTCGGGGGTGAGCACAAAGCCGGTGCGCTTCCAAGAGAACCAGCGCAGTACGGCCGCGCGCCTGGGCGAATTCGTGAAGCCGTCGTCGCCGCCCTTCGAGGTGAGCCCGCTCTCGAGCAGTGCGATCGACTCCGGATCGACGAGGCCGGGCAGCACGAGCTCGAGCACGCGCCGGACGTCGGTCAGGTTGCCGACCGGAAGGATCGTGGTGTTAGCCTGGCCGGCCGCGCCCTTGGCCGCCGAGGTCGATGCCCGGTTGAGCCTGATTTCCCACCAGCCAGCCGGACGCCAGAGAAGCGGCTGCGTCACCTGCACCGAGTGGATGCGGCCGGGCGGGAGGGTCTCGTTGCTCGTCGAGAACAGGCCGAACCCGACGCGAACGCCGTCGGGCGTTCCGGCGATGCTGTAGCGGAGCGACTTGGTGAAGCGCGAGACGTAGAAGCTCCCGAGACCGATGAAGGTCGGCAGCAGAATCGCGACAGCGAACAGCTCGCCGGTCAGCACCGTCGTGACGATGACACCGGCGACGAACACGAGCAGCATGACGGTCGTTTCGCTCAGCACGAGCGACCCGATCAGGCGACCGAGGTGCATGGTGACCACCGATTCGCGTTTCGCGATCGCCGGGTCGAGCTCGGGAGCGAGCAGTTCGCTCACGCGCTTCTCGATCACCCCGCCCGTTGCGGCATCGCCGGAGACCAGCGGCAGCTGTTCGTTTGTTCCCGCTTCCGCCTCCGCGCGTTGGGTTCCCGACGCGAGCCGCAGGATCTCGCCGCGCAGTTCGTCAGCCGCCGACGAGCCGAGGTACGACAACTGCACATTGGCATCCTG
>Ga0247817_10001380_pt1 | contig 12768 bp, 10 predicted proteins | sample UWRJL212509R1_FD_178010 | JGI IMG/M metagenome (GOLD analysis project Ga0247817, IMG submission 178010) | Plant litter microbial communities from Arlington Agricultural Research Station in Wisconsin, United States - UWRJ-L212-509R-1 | ecosystem: Environmental > Terrestrial > Plant litter >... | reverse complement strand
ACCCATGACTTCTCGCGCAGCCTGGGGCTATGGCCTCGCCACGATCGCCGGCGACGGCACCACCCTCGACACCTGGTTTCCGAACCCGAAGCTCGGGGCGCTCCCGGCCGGCACCGAACCGCACATTGCCCCGGCCGAGCTCGCGGAATTCCTCGTGGCCGACGCGCGCCGCAACGTCCACGTCGACTTCGTGACGATCGAGATCGATCTGGATGCCGCCCCCGCATCCACACCGGACGCCTACCTGCGTCTGCACCTGCTGAGTCACCTGCTCGTCGCACCCAACCAGGTGAACCTCGACGGCATCTTCCCGCACCTGCCGATCGTCGTCTGGACGACCGCCGGCCCCGTGCACCCCGTCGACTTCACGCGACTTCGCCCGGGTCTTCGCCGTGCGGGCATCGCCGTGCAGGGCATCGACAAGTTCCCGCGCCTCGTCGACTACGTCACACCGGACCGCGTACGCATTGCGGATGCCGCCCGCGTTCGCCTCGGAGCCCACCTCGCGCCGGGCACCACCGTCATGCACGAGGGATTCGTGAACTTCAACGCAGGAACGCTTGGCACCTCGATGGTCGAGGGGCGCATCTCGCAGGGAGTCGTCGTCGGTGACGGCTCCGACATCGGTGGTGGGGCCTCGATCATGGGCACCCTGAGCGGTGGCGGAAACCAGCGCGTCGAGATCGGACAGCGCGCGCTTCTCGGCGCCAACTCAGGCATCGGCATCTCCATCGGAGATGACAGCGTCGTCGAGGCGGGGCTCTACGTGACCGCAGGCACGAAGGTCGTCGTTCTGCAGAAGGATGCCGAACCGCGCACTGTGAAGGCCGTCGAGTTGAGTGGTGTTCCCGGCCTGCTGTTCCGTCGCAACTCCCTCACCGGAGCCGTCGAGGTTCTTCCGCGCTCTGGCACGGGCGTCGAGCTCAACGCCGCCCTTCACGCGTAGGTCGCCGCAACTCAGACCCAGCAACTGCCTGAGTTACGGACAGGCCGCGGTGGGATGATGAGCCATGCGACGACGCAGGGTGACGGTGTGGATCGTGGGCGGCTGCGCCCTCGTTGGCGCGATTGCCGTGGCATCCGTCGGTCTGGTTCTTAACGGGCAATCGGCGGGCGGAACAACGCTCGTCTCCGGCTTCCGCACCGCGGGCGAAACGTTCGACCTCGGCGGGCGCACCATTGATCGCGGGCGCTACGTCACCGGGTATTCGCTCGACGTGCGGTTCGTGTCGTCGACTCCCGGTGCCCGGCTGGACTGCGCTCTCGTCGACCTGAGCGGGGCGCTGCTGGCGATCGATCAGCCGGAGCGCAGCGCCGTGGCCGACGGATCATGGACGACGCTTGGCTTCGAGGACACGCGCGAGCTGCCGGAGGCGACCCTGAGCATCCGGTGCTCGCCGAGCGTCTCCGGGGAGATCTCGGCGAGCTTCCGCAACGTGACGATCCTCACGACGCCGACGGAATACGTCGGGTAGAACGAGCTAGAGCGACCTAGCGCTCAGGCCAGGCGCGCTCGGGCTCGCCGATGTAGAGCTGCTGCGGGCGACCGATCTTGGTGGCGGGGTCGAGGTTCATCTCACGCCACTGCGCGATCCAGCCCGGAAGGCGGCCGATCGCGAAGAGCACCGTGAACATGCGTGGCGGGAAGCCCATCGCCTTGTAGATGACGCCCGTGTAGAAGTCGACGTTGGGGTAGAGCTTGCGCTCGATGAAGTAGTCGTCGGCGAGAGCGACGGCTTCGAGTTCCTTGGCGATGTCGAGAAGGTCGTCCTGCACTCCGAGTGCCTCGAGAACCTCGTCGGCGCTCTCCTTGACGAGCGTGGCGCGCGGGTCGAAGTTCTTGTAGACCCGGTGGCCGAAGCCCATGAGCCTGACGCCCTCTTCCTTGTTTTTGACACGCTCGACGAACGTGTTGACGCTCTGGCCGCTGTCTTTGATCTCCTGCAGCATCTTGAGAACGGCCTCGTTGGCTCCACCGTGAAGGGGACCGTAGAGGGCGTTGATGCCGGCCGAGATCGACGAGAAGATGTTGGCTTCGGTCGATCCGACGAGTCGAACCGTCGAGGTCGATGCGTTCTGCTCGTGGTCTTCGTGCAGGATCAGCAGGCGATCGAGCGCCTTCGAGAGCACGGGGTTGACCTCGTACGGCTCCGCCATGGTGCCGAAGTTGAGTTTAAGGAAGTTGTCGACGAAGCTCAGCGAGTTGTCCGGGTAGAGGAACGCCTGGCCGAGGCTCTTCTTGTGCGCGTAGGCGGCGATGACCGGCAGCTTGGCGAGAAGACGAACGATAGAGAGTTCGACCTGCTCGGGGTCGTGGACGTTGAGCGACGTCTCGTAGTACGTCGAGAGCGCTGAGACGGCGCTCGAGAGCACCGACATCGGGTGCGCGTTGTGCGGGAGGGCATCGAAGAACCGGCGGAGGTCTTCGTGCAGGAGAGTGTGTCGTCGGATCTTCTCGTCGAACGCCTCGAGCTCCGACGGCGTCGGCAGTTGTCCGTAGATCAACAGCCACGCGACCTCGAGGTAAGTCGAGTTCTTGGCCACCGATTCGATCGGGTAGCCGCGATAGCGCAAGATGCCCTTATCGCCGTCGATGTAGGTGATTGCGCTCTTCGTCGAGGCGGTGTTTACAAAGCCCTGGTCAAGGGTCGTGAAGCCGGTCTGCTTCATGAAGGTGGAGATGTCGATGCTGTCGCGGCCGTCAACACCGCGGATGACCGGGAACTCGGCAGTACCACCTGGAAAATGCAGCGTTGCTTTCTCAGTGTCTGGCGAAATGTCGTTCACACCTACAGCCTATTGGCTGACCCTCACTAGTGTCGCATCGACCAAAGCCATCTGGCGCTCGTTGGAGGTTAGCGATAGGGGTTCAGGCGAGGTTCGACAAGCGCCGCGCGGCATCCGCGATCACGGCATCCGTCGCGGTGAGGGCGATGCGCACGTGCTGGTGCGCGGAGTCGCCGTAGAAGCTTCCCGGCGTCGCGAGGATGCCGAGCTCGGCGAAAGCGGCGACGCTCGTCCAGGCATCCTCCCCCTTGGTCACCCAGAGGTAGAGGCCGGCCTCGCTGTGGTCGATCCGGAATCCGGCGGACTCGAGAGCCGGCGCGAGCACGTCGCGACGGGCGCGGTAGAGCTCGAGCTGAGCGACAACGTGATCGTGGTCGCCGAGCGCCGCGATCATCGCCGACTGCACGGGCGCGGGAGGCATGAGCCCGGCGTGCTTGCGCACTCCGAGCAGTTCGCCGATCAGGTCGCTGCAACCGGCGATAAAACCAGCGCGGTAGCCGGCCAGGTTCGACTGCTTGCTCAGCGAGTAGCACGCGAGCACGAGGCTGCGGTCGTCGCCGATGACGCGTGGATCAAGAATGGATGGCGCAGGCTCGTCCGACTGCCAGGTGAACTCTGCGTAGCACTCGTCGCCGACGATGATCGCCCCGAGCTCGCGAGCCCGATCGACAGCGCTCTTCAGCCACGCGACGTCGCGCACACTTCCGTCGGGGTTGCCCGGGGAGTTCACCCAGATGAGTCGCGTGTTCTCCGGCCACTCGGCCGGGTCGTCGCTCGCGAGAACGGATGCACCGGCAATCGCCGCACCGATGGCATAGGTCGGGTACGCCACTTCGGGGTGCACCACGACGTCTCCCGGTCGAATACCGAGCATGAGCGGAAGCGACGCGATGAGCTCTTTCGAACCGATCGTCGGGAGAACGTGGGCGGTGGTGAGCCCCGTTACGCCGCGGCGCTCGGCAAACCACTGCACGATGGCCTCCCGTAGCGCGGGGGTGCCGGCGACTTGCGGGTAGGAGTGGGCGTCCGTCGCGTGCGCGAGCGCGTCGCGGATCACCGCGGGCGTCGGGTCGACGGGCGATCCGACCGAAAGGTCGAGAATGCCGTCGGGGTGCGCGCGAGCGATGTCACCGAATGGAACGAGGGTGTCCCACGGAAAGTCGGGAAGGGCGAGAGGCTCGCGCTTGCTCATTAGCCGGCGTTCTGGACGGGCAGCGCGTTGATGAGCGCGTGATCCTTGTGTGTTACTCCGACCTTCGATGCTCCACCGGGCGAACCGAGGTCATCGAAGAACTCGACGTTGGCTTTGTAGTAGTCGGCCCACTGGGTCGGCACGTCGTCTTCGTAGTAGATCGCCTCGACCGGGCAGACCGGTTCGCAGGCACCGCAGTCGACACATTCATCGGGGTGGATGTACAGCATCCGATCACCCTCGTAAATGCAGTCGACGGGGCATTCGTCGATGCAGGCACGGTCTTTGATGTCGACACAGGGTTGGGCGATGACGTAGGTCACTGGATCGAGGATCCTTTCACAGCGGGATTACTCCCAATCTTACCGGTCTCGCAGTCGCCGTAAGTCCGGCCAGGCCAGCACGAGGAACACGACGAGCGGCAGCCCATAGGTCCAGACGTACCCGGCGGTGTTCGCGGGAACCAGCACAGACGAGCTGGCGGCCGGAACGGCGAGCACAAGCGTCATGGCGACCTCGCCGATTGCGGCGAGAGTGGGAACCAGCCGTGAGTCGAACACGATGCGCAGTCCGGCGAGCAGCGCGAGCGATGCGAGCAGCCCGACGATGACCGCCCAGGGCACCGAGATCTCGCCGATCGTCACGGTCGACTGGTGCACGGCGGTGAGCACGAGCCCCGCCATTGCACCGAGGATGAGGGCGACGAGACTCGTGAAGATCTTGACGCTGAGCGACTGCGCCCGGAACGAGTTGTCGACGGGCTCTTCGACGGCCGGCGCGAGGCGACGAAATGACTCGATGCGCTCGATGGCCTCTCGAACGCCGTTGGCGCCGCTGAACGATTCACCGTCGAGCACGAGCTGCGAACGGTAGGCGGCGAGCGCCTGGCGCTTGCGGGCGATGACGGCGCTCACGTCGACCGAGACCGTGACTTCGGCTGCAGACTGGCGCGGTTCGATCGCGTAGAACGGCACTCCCATGACGTCGGCGGCTCGACGGGCAGCCTCGTGGGCCCTGATGTGGTCGGGGTGACCGTAGCCGCCCCACTCGTTGTAGCTGACGACGGCGCTCGGGTTGACGTCGGCGATCACCGCGGCGATGTCGGCGGCTACCTCGCCGATTGGCGCACTCGTGAGGGCGTCGGCGGATGCCACATCGAGCGGTTCGGCGCCGGCGTCGCCCCACTGCATCCCCGAGTCGAGGTACCTCCGTGTGGCGCTGTCATCCCAGCGGGCACCCGGTCCACCGAGGAAGCGGTGGTCGCGCACGCCGAGCGTCGCCATGGCCGCGGCGATCTCGCTCTCCCGTTCGGTCGCGAGTGCCTCTGGAGTGCTGATCGTCGCGCGAAGGTCGATGTCGACGACCTCGCCTAATTCACCGCGCGTGCAGGTCAGAACCGTGACGGAAGACCCGCGGTCGATGAGTGTCGCGATGGTCCCGCCGGTGGCGATGGACTCGTCATCGGGGTGTGCGTGGACAAAAAGCACGTTCTCGCCGCCGTGCGTCATACTGCCGTCCCTCGTGAGCTGGTTTTACCTAATGGACAGCATAGGCAGAGAGGACTAGTGTTGCGCTGGTAAGGATAGCCTTACCAACCCTCCCCAGTCTCCCCCTTTCAGCGGAATACGGTCGTGCTCGGAAACTTTCTCATCGGACTCCGCGAGGGACTCGAGGCTGCTCTCGTTGTCGGCATCCTCATCGCGTACGTCATCAAGATCGGTCGCCGGGACGTGCTCCCCCGCATCTGGACCGGCGTCGCCATCGCGATCCTGCTCTCGCTCGGTCTCGGCGCCCTGCTGACCTTCGGCACCTACGGGCTCTCGTTCGAGGCGCAGGAGCTGATCGGCGGCAGTCTTTCCATCGTCGCGACCGGTTTTGTCACGTGGATGATCTTCTGGATGCTTCGCGCAGCCCGCGGATTGTCGAAAGAACTGCGCTCCGGGGTAGATAGTCACCTGAACGGTGCCGGCTGGGGCCTCGTGCTCGTGGCGTTCCTCTCGGTCGGTCGCGAAGGAATCGAAACCGCGCTGATCATCTGGGCCGCCGTCCGTTCGACGGGAGAGACCGTCGAACCGCTGATCTTCGCGGTAGCCGGCATCCTCGTCGCCGTCATTCTCGGATATCTCATCTATCGCGGCGTCGTGAGCATCAACCTCACCCGGTTCTTCACGATCACCGGCGCGTTCCTCATCATCGTGGCCGGGGGCGTTCTCGCCTACGGGGTGCATGATCTGCAGGAAGCCGGACTGCTTCCGGGCCTGCACTCGCTCGCCTTCGACGTCTCGGCGATCGTTCCGCCGAGCAGCCCGCAGGGAACCCTGCTCAAGGGCATCTTCAACTTCTCGCCCGCCACCACCTGGCTCGAAGCAATCGCGTGGGTCGCGTACGTCGGCACGGTCATGACGATCTTCATCGTGTCCGTCGTCCGTCACAACTCGACGACGAAACCCATCGCACCCGCAGCAACCCCGATCACATCCCAAGGAGCACAATGACACCGCGTCCCCTCACCGCGACGATGGCCGCCGTCGCGAGCGCAGCAGTTCTGCTGAGCCTCGCAGCGTGCGTACCCAACAACCCGGCCTCAGAGTCCGGCACGAACGCCCTCACGGTCACCTCGAGCGCCACCGATTGCGTGGTCTCGGCCGCTGAAGCCCCGAGCGGATCGGTCTCGTTCACCGTGAGCAACACCACCGACGAGGTCACCGAGTTCTACGTGCTCGCCGAAGACTCGCTCCGTATCGTCGGTGAGGTCGAGAACATCGGGCCGGGAATCGAACGCGATCTCGTCATTCAGGCAAGGCCAGGCACCTACTACACGGTCTGCAAGCCCGGAATGATCGGCGACGGTATCGGCAAGGCCGAGTTCACCGTGACCGATTCCGGTGACGAGCTCGCGGAGACCGGCGATGACGCCGAAGCCGTCGCCCTCGCCGCAACCAACTACGTCGCCTACGTGAAGAACCAGGTCGAGGGACTCGTCACCGCGACAAAGACCTTCACCGACGCCTACCGCGCAGGCGATGACGACCTCGCGCGCGAGCTCTACCCGACGACACGGGCAGCGTACGAGCGCATCGAGCCGGTTGCCGAATCATTCGGCGACCTCGACCCGAAGATCGACTTCCGCGAGGCGGATGTTCCGGAGGGCACCGAGTGGACCGGCTGGCACCGCATCGAGAAGGATCTCTGGCAGCCGACCGCTGACGAGAACGGCGGCGACACTTACGTTCCGCTGACCGACGACGAGCGCACCCGGTTCTCCGACCTGCTCGAGGCCGACACCGACGACCTCAACGACGCGGTGCACGCCGCCGACTACACGGTCTCGATTGACGCCATAAGCAACGGAGCGATCGGCCTGCTCGACGAGGTCGCCTCCGGCAAGATCACCGGCGAAGAAGAGATCTGGTCGCACACCGACCTCTGGGACTTCCAGGCCAACCTCGAGGGCGCCCGCGTCGCCTACGAGGGTGTTCGCGACATTGTCGAGCCGAAGGATGCCGAACTCGTCGCAGAGATCGACGAGCAGTTCACCTCGCTCGAGACGCTCCTCGCCGGTTACGGCTCGCTCGAGGGCGGCTTCATCTACTACGACGACCTGTCGACGGACGAGGTGCGGTCGCTCTCTGACGGCGTCAACGCGCTCGGCGAACCGCTCAGCCGCCTCACGGCCGTTCTCGTCGGCTAACGGCCGAGAAATCCGTACGATCGAGCAATGAGCACCGACCCGGCACCGCCCAACCCAGGAATCTCCCGACGGGGATTACTCGGGTTGGCCGGTGCCGGAGTCGTCGGCGCGGGTATCGGAGTCGGCGCGACCGTCGCCGTCGGGCACGCGTCGTCAACCGACTCCGGCGCTGCCCCGCAGTACCCGTTCTTCGGCGACCACCAGGCCGGCATCCTGACGCCAGCCCAGGACCGCCTGCACTTCGCTGCGTTCGATGTTCTCGACATCAGCCGCGACGAGCTGCGGGAACTTCTGAGCGACTGGACCTACGCGGCCAACCGCATGACCGCCGGGCTCGGCGCTGGCGAGTACGGGCCGGCAAGCGGTCCGTACGACTCACCGCCCGACGACACCGGTGAGGCTCTCGACCTCCCACCCGCCGGACTCACGATCACCTTCGGGTTCGGGCCGAGCCTCTTCGACGACCGGTTCGGCCTCGCATCACGGCGCCCCGACGCCCTGATCGATCTTCCGCACTTCCCCGCCGACTTGCTCACCGACGCGCTCGTCGGCGGAGACCTCTGCATCCAGGCCTGCAGTGACGACCCGCAGATCGCGGTCCACGCCATCCGCAACCTCTCCCGCATCGCCTTCGGCCGGGCGAGCCTCCGCTGGTCGCAGCTCGGCTTCGGGCGCACGTCGTCCACTACGAAAGCGCAGGTCACCCCGCGCAACCTGTTCGGTTTCAAAGACGGAACAGCCAACATTCGAGCCGAGGAGACGGATGCCGTTGCCGAGTCGGTCTGGGTCGCCGACGGAGACGGCCCCGACTGGATGACCGGTGGCTCCTACCTCGTCAGCCGCAAGATCCGCATGACCATCGAGACCTGGGACCGCACGGCCCTGCGCGAGCAGGAGACAGTCGTCGGGCGCACCAAGGGCGAGGGTGCTCCGCTCAGTGGCGGCGAGGAGTTCACCGAGCCGGACTTCACGGTCACTGGTCGCGGCGATGTTCCGCTCATCGCCGAGTCTTCCCACGTGCGGCTCGCGCACCCCTCACAGAACGACGGCGCAGCGCTGCTCCGCCGCGGCTACAACTTCGTGGACGGCAATGATGACCTCGGCCGGCTCAACGCCGGGCTGTTCTTCATCTGCTTCCAGCGCGACCCGCGCACGCAGTTTGTGCCGATCCAGATGAACCTCGCGAAGAACGACGCCATGAACGAGTACCTGCGTCACGTCGGTTCGGGCATTTTCGCCGTGCCCCCTGGCGCTAAAGAAGGCCGCCCCATCGGAGCGGCCCTCTTCGGCTAAGCCTGTTCTGCCTGGCAGCTCGATCGTTGAATCAGACCTGCGGGGTGACGACGTAGGTCGCGGTCATCACGCCGTCCGCGTCGGTCGCGACGGTGAGAACGACCGTGAGCGTGTCGAGAGTGAACGTGCCGAAGCCGCTGTCGGCATCCGAGTTCACAGCAGTTCCGACGTAGCCGGCGTCTTCGAGAGCCGTCTGCGCGGTGGTGAACTGCTCGTCACCGGTCAGCGTCGTGCGGACGACCCAGCCAGAGGAGTCGGGGCCAGCCCCGCCACCCTCGATCGTTCCGGTGACCGGAACCTGCTCGGTCGGAAACCCGGGCGGCAGCTCGCCGTCGGTGCTGATTCCCGCTCCGCCGAGGGTCTCGCTCACGATGTCGTCGAGCTGGCCCTGGGCTTCACCGACGACACCCCCGACGATGTTCTCGGCGATGCTGCACCCGGCGATGGCCGGCGTGAGCATGAGGGCAATGGCGATGGCCACGGGGACGCCGGAGCGTCGGCGAAGGATAGTCATAGTGCGCGAAATCCTATTGCAGGCTGCTGAACAACTCGTGAGTGGTTGCGCCGTGAAACGACGAATCGCGCCGGCGAAAACCACCGGCGCGATTCGAAAGGAGAAACTTACGCGTTCTGCTTCTTCAGGCGCGACGTCTTACGCTGGCGCGCGTTGGCGTCGAGCTCGACCTTGCGGATGCGAACGAACTCGGGGGTGACCTCAACACACTCGTCTTCGCGGGCGAACTCGAGGCACTCCTCGAGCGTCAGCTTGCGCGACGGGGTCATGCGCTCGAAGCTGTCCGAGGTGGACTGGCGCATGTTGGTGAGCTGCTTTTCCTTGGTGATGTTGACGTCCATGTCGTCGGCGCGCGAGTTCTCGCCGACAACCATGCCTTCGTACACTTCCTGCGTCGGCTCGACGAAGAACGACATGCGCTCCTGCAGGGCGACCATGGCGAACGGTGTCGCAACACCGGCGCGGTCGGCGACGATCGAGCCGTTGACGCGGGTGACGATCTCGCCGGCCCACTGCTCGTAGCCGTGCGCGACAGCGTTGGCGATACCAGCTCCACGCGTGATCGTGAGGAACTCGGTGCGGAATCCGATGAGTCCACGCGACGGAACGATGAACTCCATACGGACCCAACCGGTTCCGTGGTTGCTCATGCCGTCCATGCGGCCCTTACGCGCTGCGAGCAGCTGCGTGATGGCTCCGAGGTACTCCTCCGGGGCATCGATCGTGAGGTGCTCAAACGGCTCGTGAACCTTGCCGTTCACCTGCTTGACAACTACCTGCGGCTTGCCGACGGTGAGCTCGAAGCCCTCGCGACGCATCTGCTCGACCAGGATGGCGAGCGCGAGCTCTCCACGGCCCTGGATTTCCCAGGCGTCCGGGCGTCCGATGTCGACGAGCTTGATCGAGACGTTACCGACGAGTTCGCGGTCGAGGCGGTCCTTGACCATGCGAGCGGTGAGCTTGTGGCCCTTGACCTTGCCGATGATCGGGCTGGTGTTGGTACCGATGGTCATCGAGATGGCCGGGTCGTCGACCGTGATGGTCGGCAGCGGGCGCACGTCGTTGGGGTCGGCGAGAGTTTCACCGATGGTGATGTCTTCGAAGCCGGCGACGGCGACGATGTCACCGGGGCCCGCGGTCTCGGTCGGGAAGCGGTCGAGAGCCTTGGTGATGAGCAGCTCGGTCACCTTGACGTTCGCTACCGAACCGTCGTGCTTGACCCAGGCGACCGTCTGGCCCTTTTTGATGTTGCCCTGGAAGACGCGGAGAAGCGCGAGACGACCGAGGAACGGCGAGGAGTCGAGGTTGGTGACCCAGGCCTGCAGGGGGTGCTCGTCGTCGTAGGACGGCGCGGGAACGTGCTTGAGGATGGCGTCGAACAGCGGCTCGAGGTCGTCGTTGTCGGGCAGGTCACCGTTCTCGGGCTTGGTCCAGCTTGCGGCACCGTTACGGCCGGACGCGTAGACGACAGGAACGTCGAGGATGGCGTCGAGGTCGAGATCGGGGTGCTCGTCGGCCATGTCGGACGCGAGACCGAGCAGGAGGTCCTGGCTCTCAGCGACAACCTCGTCGATGCGCGCATCGGGACGGTCGGTCTTGTTGACGAGCAGGATGACGGGGAGCTTGGCCTCGAGTGCCTTACGCAGAACGAAGCGGGTCTGCGGCAGCGGGCCCTCGGACGCGTCGACGAGGAGCACTACACCGTCGACCATGGACAGGCCGCGCTCGACCTCTCCACCGAAGTCGGCGTGACCGGGGGTGTCGATGACGTTGATGGTGATGTTTCCACCGGAGTGGTTCTCTTCGGCGTGCTTGCCGTTGTAGAGCACCGCGGTGTTCTTGGCGAGAATCGTAATTCCCTTTTCGCGCTCGAGCTCGTTGGAGTCCATGGCGCGGTCTTCGAGGTGGGCGTGCGCCTCGAAGGAGTTGGTCTGGCGGAGCATGGCGTCGACCAGGGTGGTCTTGCCGTGGTCAACGTGGGCGACGATTGCGACATTGCGCAGGTCAGAGCGAGTGGCGATTGCCATAGTGGTTTCCTTGACTGATGAACGGGCTGGGCTGTGCACGCTGCTCGTCTCCGAAGAGGGCACGACCGCGCAAGAACGCCTGAAATAGGGGTCTGTGGGAGTTCTCAGGATCACGACAATGGTGCCCTGCGCGTTCAGTCTACCGCGAAGGAGCCGGAGAGGGGCTTTTCGCCGCAGGTTGCCAGTCCCAGATATTCCAAAACAGGCCAGGAGACAGCGCGGAGGGCGCAACTCCGCTCACCCCGTCGCTCCACGCCGTGATCGCCGGATACTGGTACAACGGCAGCCCGTAGGCGTCGGCCCAGAGCGCAGAATCGATCTCGACGAGCAGTTCGTGTTGCTCGGATGGGTCTGCCGTTTGCGCGATCGTCGCGAGCAATTCATCCACGGCTTCGCTCGAATAGCCCGAGAAATTGCTCACCGTCGAGGTCGAACCGAGTCGCGCCTGCAGCCCGGTGACCGCCGGGACGCCCTCGTTCCAGCCGAACAGTGCGGCGTCGTAGGCTCCCCCGACCCCGAGAAGATCCATCCACGCCGGGTCGGAACAGTCGGTGACGGTGAAACCGGCTTTCGCGGCCGATTCGCGAATGAGGGTGAACTCCGCGAGCCGACGCGGGTTTGCCGGGTCGAAGAGCACGCACACTCGCGGCTTGCTCACCCCGGCTTTCTCGAGGAGTGCGCGAGCACCGGCGATGTCGATGTCTTCTGAGCCGGATGACCCGTTCCGGTCGACCGCATCGGCGTAGCCCTCGGCGCCCGGCGGGATCACGAACGACGACCGCGGCTCGGCCGAGCCATCGATCGGTTCGACGAGGTCGGTGACGATCGCCTGCCGCGGAACCGTCGCGAGGAACGCCCGCCGCACGAGAGGATCAACAAAAACGTCGCTCTTGCCGCCAGCGAACTGCAGGTCGAGGTGCTCGAAGGTGCCGGAGTTGCCCACCTCGGTCGTCACCCGCTCGATCGCACCGAGCGCCGAGACCACCGCCGTCGTCGGCGCGGGCGAAATAATGTCCACCTCTCCTGCACCGAGGGCATCGACCGCCTCGAGCGGGTCACTGATGGTTCGAACCACCACGGTTTCGACCGACGGTTTTCGGATGCCGCGGTACGCCGGATTCGCCGTCAGCGTGACCGCCTCCCCCGGTTCGATGGCGGTAACCGTGTAAGGACCGGATCCGACCAGCAACCGGTCGTCGGTCGGGGTGGCGTCGAAGTTGAAGTCCGAGTTCCAGGAGCGGGACAACGCGGCAAGGGCACTCTC
>Ga0247817_10001379_pt1 | contig 12769 bp, 9 predicted proteins | sample UWRJL212509R1_FD_178010 | JGI IMG/M metagenome (GOLD analysis project Ga0247817, IMG submission 178010) | Plant litter microbial communities from Arlington Agricultural Research Station in Wisconsin, United States - UWRJ-L212-509R-1 | ecosystem: Environmental > Terrestrial > Plant litter >... | reverse complement strand
CTGATTCTTTAGCTGCATGAAACATATTCATTGATCCTAATACATTCACGTTGTTGCTGGTCATTGGATCTTTTAACGATCGGGGCACTGAGCCTAAAGCTGCTTGATGGCTGATAACTTCAATGCCCTTTACAGCCTGGATGACGTCTTCATAATTACGAATATCACCTTCCACAAACTCAAATTTAGGATGGTTCAAAAATTCATTAATGTTATGTTGATAGCCTGTAGCAAAATTATCCAGCACGCGAACCAAATCTACATCTGACCTGTTCAATAAAGCTTCTGTAAGATTTGAACCTATAAAGCCTGCTCCTCCTGTAATCAAGATTCTTTTCATACTATATTCTTAAAGCATAAAGATAAGTAGTTTCCAGTTACGAGATGCTAGTTTCCAGACAAAAGTACAGAATTAGAGTTGCCAGTTACTGGTTGCCAGATACTAGACAAAAGTATAGAGTACTTAGTACTAAGACGACGATATAAGCTACCAGTTGCTAGGTACGAGTATTTCAGTCAAAAATAAAAATTGATACGCATAACCTCAGAACCAACCATTACGAAACGAAAAAATCCTGTGTTCAATTTTAATCCCTTAATCGTGTTCAAATCCTGTCTTCATTTTTAATCCTTAAAATCGTGTTCAAATCCTGTATTCATTTTTCATCCTTCAATCGTGTAAAAATGATTATCTTGCATGCTCTAAAAATAGATTACTCATGAATACTTCTGCTGATTTAGAAGAATATAGAAAATTATTTTGGGATGCTTTTCATAAACCTGAATTAAAAGTAGCCAAATACGCTGAACTTTGGCAAAGCCTTGATCTAATAAATGATGTGCTCGCAGGTCCTTTTTTCTCTATGTATGAAAACGGGCATATCCATTATGTGTTTGAAGATAAAGAGCGTTTCCCGAACATCAATTCACTTGAAGACTTTAAAATTTGGGCAACATACTTGATCAATGTATACCACGATGAAGTAGAATCACTGGATAAGCCCACGAATAAAGAGGAAGAATATGACCTTCACGTATTGCGCTTTCAGACTGAAACAAAGAATAAGCTTTTAACCTTGGCGCTTAAGATCCAGGGGCAGAATGCTTAAAGCCTAACGCTAAAGGCTTAAAGCAAAAAAATCATACAGTAAAAAAAGGTTGAATGTTTAAGAGGAATTCTTAAACATTCAACCTTTTTTACTATTCCAAAGAAAAAAGCATTAAGCATTTAGCTCTAAGCCTTCGGCTTTTAGTTTCTCAACGACGGGTGTTTATATACAAAATGGCAAATAATCGGGAACACCAATAAGGTTAAGATTGTAGCGCTGATCAATCCTCCGATAACCACAATTGCAAGAGGTTTTTGTGTTTCCGAACCGATACCATGCGATAAGGCTGCCGGCAATAAACCTAATGCCGCCATCAACGCAGTCATAATTACCGGACGAATACGGGACTTCAACCCTTCTTTTATCGCTGTATCCAGATCTTCACCCTCAAGCAATTTATGTTTGAATACTGAAATCAATATCACACCATTCTGCACACAAATACCGAATAGTGCAATAAAACCAACACCTGCAGAAATACTGAAATTGGTTTGCGTGATCCATAATGCCCATATCCCTCCGATCAATGCAAATGGCACATTCAGCAATACCAAACCTGCATCTTTACCTGTACCAAACATGATGAATAAAATAATAAAGATCAACACCAAACTGATTGGTACAACCTGCATCAAACGGTTTGTAGCACGCACCTGATTTTCAAATTGTCCGCGCCATTCCATGCGCATGCCTTTATCCAGCGTAATGCCTTTATTTACTTTCTGTTGAGCTTCTTCAATCGTACTTCCCATATCACGGCCACGAATCGAGAATTTAACTGCAACAAAACGTTCGTTGTTTTCGCGATATAAAAAAGCAGGACCGGTAACTTTTGATATATTGGCAATTTCTTTTAACAGAATTTTTTGATTGCCTAATGTTGGCACCAACAGATTACCCAACTGCTCACGAGACATTCTATATTTAGGCATGTAACGTATACGTACGCTAAACTTCCGTTCGCCTTCATACAACTTTGTAATTGCTTTACCTCCAATAGCCATCTCAATAACCGATTGACAATCGGCAGTGCTAACACCATAAATTGCCATCTTTTGCTGATCAAGATCAATATGATATTCCGGCTGGCCCACCAACTGGATCACACCCAGATCTTCAATACCCTCAACCGTTTTTAATACACCATATACTTTATTGGCTTTCTCTTCAAGATCTTGTGGGTCATGCCCATAGATCTTAACGGCTAATGAACCTTTAACACCTGAAACTGCTTCTTCAACATTATCCATGATTGGTTGCGAAAAGTTGAGCGAAATCCCCTGGAACTCCAGAAGTTTAGCTTTCATTTCAGCAATCAATTCTTCTTTTGAAATATCGCGGTTCCACTCTTTTTCCTGCTTTAAATCAACATGAAATTCAATATTGAAAAAACCAGTAGGATCTGTTCCATCATTGGGTCTGCCGCTTTGAGACATCACTCCTTTTACTTCTTCAAACGTAAGCAATGATTTTCGCATCCGTTCAGAAATATCAATAGATTGTCCAAGTGAAGTACTCATCGGCATACTTGCACGTATGTAGATGGCTCCCTCATTTAATTCAGGTAAAAACTCTGTCCCTAAAAACGTAAAAGAAAACAAACCAAATATCACAATCCCCAAACTAATGAACATCGTTTTCACTTTGTTCTTAAAGGTGATATTGAATGCGCGCATGACAATATTATCAAAGAAGATCACAATAGGATTGTGTTTTTCCCGAACATTTTTATTCAGCAAATACGAAGCTAGTACCGGAACGAGTGTTAATGTGCAAATTAATGCGCCTAACAATGCAAATCCAAGGGTATAAGCCAGGGGAGAGAACATTTTACCTTCTACTTTTTGGAAAGCAAAAATCGGAAGCAATGCTGTTACAATAATTAATTTCGAAAAGAAAATAGCTTTACCAAGCTTGCCTGCTTCTTTACGGATCAATCCAAATTTAAGTAAGCCGTTGTATCTTGGCATGCCAAGCTTATGAGCCTTTTGATCCATGAGCACAAACAAACCTTCGACCATTACAACTGCGCCATCGGTTATGATACCAAAATCGATTGCACCCATTGAAAGTAAGTTTGCACTCATACCTTTTAAGCGCATACATACAAACGCAAAAAGCAATGCCAATGGAATAACAACTGCAACAATAACTGTTGTTCTCCAATCGGCCATGAACAAGAGTACGATCAGTGTTACTAAAGCAACTCCTTCAAGTAAATTTTTAATTACAGTGTGTGTAGTAAAACCAATCAGTACACTTCGATCATAAAAAGGTACGATCTGAACATTACGCGGAAGAATGTGTTCGTTCAGTTCATCGATCTTTGCTTTAAGATTTTCCAACACCACACTTGGGTTTTCATTCTTAAGCATTACCACAATTCCTTCGACCTGATTCTTCAATGAATCTCTGCCGACGTAACCTAACTTAGGCAAGGCTGATTCGTGAACAAGTGCTACATTACCTACCAGTATGGGAGTACCGTCAATATTATCTATTACAATATTCTCGATTTCGTGCAGGTTATTTAATACACCAATCCCTCTTACTACATATGCCTGGTCATTCTTCTCAATAACATCTCCCCCAACATTGATATTGCTTCTGGACACTGCCTGAAAAACATCTAATGCAGTGATGTTATAGTTCTGTAATAAATTCGGATCAACACTTATTTCAAATGTTTTAACTTCACCGCCAAAGCTAACTACATCTGCAATACCCGGCACACCTTTTAAATTTCTTTCTACAACCCAATCTTGTATGGTCTTTAATTCGCGGTCTGATAAGTTGTCGCTCTTTAATGTATATCTGAAAATTTCACCTGTAGGCCCATAACTGGGTTGCAGCTCTGGAGATGCACCATCAGGCGTTTCAACAGATATCAATCTGTTTGCAACCAGCTGGCGTGCTTTGAACTCATCCACATCATCGTCAAACATGATGGTAACAACCGACAAACCAAATAAAGAGATGGAGCGCAAACTGGTTTTTCCCGGAATTGCATTCATTTCCACTTCAAGCGGAATCGTAACAAACTTTTCTACTTCTTCTGTACTTCTGCCCGGCCATTGTGTTATGATCTGAACACGTGTATTGGTAACATCGGGAAATGCCTCAATAGGTGTGTTCATATAACTTACTACACCCCAAAGAACAAGAATTGCTGTAGCGAAAAAAACAAAGAAGCGATTCTTGAGTGAAAAGGTTACTACAGATAAGATAAATTTATTCATATTATCTGTTGATTAAATAATTGTATACCAATAATTGACGCTTCGTTATTACCCTCTCCCCTTCATGTAAACCCGATTGGATACGAACGCTTTTGTCGATCTTATCAATACGCTCAATAGATCTGATCTCAATATTACATGGATCTGTATATACAAGAACATAATCTTTGTTGTTATCAAAGATCAAACTGTTCTCCGGTGCCAATAAACTTTTCACAGTAGATTCGCTCAATAAAGAAATACTGGCAAACATTTCAGGCTTTAACTTATAGCCTGCATTATCTAAAATAATCCGCACCTTCATTACGCGCGAATCTTTGTTCAGTACATTGAAGATCTTATCTACTTTACCTTTATAAATATGATCCGGGTAAGATAAGGTAGTTACTTCAACCTCACTTCCAACTTTCACTTGATCAATATCCGACTCAAATACATTTGCAATAACCCATACATTATCCAGATTGGCGATCGTAAATAGCTGCCCTGTATTATCCATACGGAACTGCATATTTTCAGTAATGAATTTCTCTGTAATAAATCCTGAAATGGGTGCTTTAATTGTATAAGCAGAGAATTCGCCAACACCATAAATATTCATCACCTCTTTAATACGTCTCAATTCGCCAACTGCCTTCTGATATTCCTTTTTAGCAACTACCAGATCTTTCTCTGAGGATAAACCGCCTTCAAACATATCCTGGGTTACTTGAAGATTTTTCTCTGCTATATTCAAATTTGATTCTGCAATGACCAATTGATTTTGAAAATCAGCAATTTCAGTACTCTGAATCACAGCAAGTACATCTCCTTTATTTACATAGTCGCCCAGTTCAACACGCAAATCTTTTACATAGCCTCCAACCAAAGGATATACTTTCACAAGCTTATCTTCATTCTCTGTGATCTTACCGCTTAGATGAAGTCTTGTAGTAACTTCTTTGTATTGAATGGTATCAAATTCAATAAGACCGACCATACTATCGGTCAAACAATTTGATTCCACAGCTTCTTTCACTTCTTTATCATGAGAACAATTCATAAAGAATGTTGTCAATAAAAGCATGAATACAAATGTGATTTTGTTCTTATTTAAATTCATAAATATCAACTCCTGTAGTAAAATTCAAATATTCTATTGCTTGTAACCGATTGCCGCGTAATTCATATACACTGCTAATGTAATTTTTATAGGTTTCATAAAAATCTATAAACTCAATGAGAGTAATATTTCGTTTTTGATAATTTGAAACAAATCCGACAATCATTGTATCAAATTCTTCAATCAGATCATTGTTCTTATTTCTATACAACGTATTGTAATCACTCACTTGTCGGTATGCTGTCAATACCTCACTGATCACATTCTGCTCTACATACTCAAGGTTCAACTTACTCTTCTGATAATTATTCTCTGCGATTTTTATATTGCCTTGATTTCGATTAAAAGCCGGCAGATCAAACCCTACAACAACGCCTGTATAATTGCGGATGTAATTTGATTGTCTATCCCAGATACCACCAATATGCAAACCCGGATATGCATTCGATTTTTCCAGGGTATGAATTTGCTTGGTTTGCATTACTTCCAATTCTTTGATCTTTACATCCGATCTGTTTTCTAATGCTACCTGATACAACGAATCGATTGAATACAATTCATTCGAAAATGTTTCAGCATAGTTTTGAGGAATAATAATTTTGTAATACGGACGAATGGTATCAGCCATTAATACATACAGATATTGTAAGTCTTCATGAATAGTCCTGTTCATTGCATACTTTTCATTTTCAAGAGAAATTAAAAATGCCTGTAATCGAATAACTTCGCGTGAAGGTACATTTCCTCTTTTGTACTGTGCTTCATATAAAGAAACAGTTTCTTTCAAAGATGCGATTTGGGTTTCATACATCGTTATTGTTTGCTGCTTGTAGTACAGGTTAAATGCAGTAGAACGAAGTTCAAATTTCAATGTACGCAACAAATCATACAGTTGTGCTTCTGCCAATTCACTGTTTATTTTTTGCAGGTTTACATTTTTATTTCGTGTACCTGCAATGTTAATAAGCTGATTTATTTGCACACTTGATTGTCCGGTCTTTGAAATATCAAAGTACTTGTCGGTGTTGGGATCATAAATACCCTGCTGCAATTCGACCGAAGGATTGGGCCAAAGCTTTGCTTGAATAATTTGGGCTTTAGAAGCTTGTATATCATAATTAGAAGCAAGCAATAATAAATTTCGTTTCAGAAAATTATTTTCCGCTTCAGCAACCGTTATAGATACTGTGTCTGTTTGGACTAAACTATTTGATAAACAAAAATGTATGCTAACAACAAACAGTAATAATGCAAGTGTAAATTTTCTTTTCATTCTAAACAAATTTTACAATTATAACTCAAAATTAAGTTTTAATTCTGAAGCAATTGTATCAATTCATTTAAATAACGAAAAAGATTAAAAAAAAATTATATCTATGCATTAAAAAGCTCTATAACAGTGATCTCTGGAGACATCCCGACTCTACCCGGAAAACCTATATAACCAAAGCCTCTATTCACGTATAAATACTGATTGTTTTTTTCATATAGCCCTGCCCATTGATCATACATCCATTGTACAGGACTCCATTTCAACGGACCTTTTTCAATACCAAACTGCATGCCATGTGTATGGCCTGCAAACATGATATCAATGTCTTTATATTTCTGACGTACCTCTGCATCCCAATGGCTCGGATCATGCGACAATAAAAGCTTTACAGGTACATGCTCTGTACCTGGATATGCCAAATGCATTTTTCCATATTTAGGAAAATGACCTTTTGCGCCCCAGTTTTCAATACCAAGTATCGCTAATTCCTGTCCATCTTTTTTCAAAATGCGATGTTCATTCATTAGAATATCCCAACCCATTTTTTTATGAACGCCAATTAACTTAGTTAGATTTTCTTGCTTTGCTTGCGGTGATTCCCATGCTACATAATCGCCGTAATCATGGTTGCCCAATGTTGAATAGATTCCCAGAGGTGCATTCAAGGTTGAAAACAAATCGATATAATCATCCATTTCAGTTGCAACATTATTTACAAGATCTCCTGTAAAAAATATAATATCCGGCTTTTGTTTCATTACCATATCAATGCCTCGCTGTACAGCACTTTTATTATAAAAACTTCCGGAGTGAATATCCGATAACTGTACTATTTTCAATCCATTCCATGCAGCAGGTAAATTTTTCAACACCATTCTTTTTCTTCGAATGGTATAATCGTGTGCTCCTACAATGATCCCGTATGTCATACCAACAAATGGTATAGCAGATACTGCCAGACCAACTTTTAAAAGAAAACGGGAACGGCTAATGGACGAATCGCCTGCAACAGTGGTTGGAGAAGTGGTTTGAAACAATCCATACACCCATTGGATAAGTCGCTGAACGTCATTTATCAACAAAAATAATGTGAATACGATCTTGGTCAGGACCAATAAAAACATGATCATAATAAGCACGGATTTTAACCAATTCGGCCATGCCATGTAAATTCCTGAAAATATTGTTAATACTGTAAGAATCGTCCATGCACTGAAGAACCAGAAAATCGCATGAATGATCTTTCTGCTTGCAGGTTGTAACAACTCTGTAAGAGCCTTAATTCCGGAAAAAACATACCAATCAAGAAGTAGAAGAAAACCTATTGAAATGAATAAAACTGTTATATTACCACGCATATCTTTGTATTTAGTAGTGCAGACGGATAGAGCACTAAAATATTTTAAATCTCGTCAAATTTAACTGTTTTTTAATGCTTGCATAGCAAAATCGGCTAATATATAGGCTTAAAACTTCTGTCACTTTTGTATATTTGTCTATTCGGCTTTTGAAAAAAAGTCATTCATTGAATAATAGTTAGCGATGCATATAAATACTCCAGCACAACAAGGTTATTTCTTCCCGGCAGAATGGGCAAAACATAAAGCAACATGGTTAAGTTGGCCACACAAAGAAGCTTCCTGGCCAGGCAAATTAGATAGTGTTTTTCCTCAATATGCTCAATTCATAAAACTGATCGCGGAAGGAGAAGAAGTACGTATCAATGTAGCAAATGCAGCCATGGAAACATTTGCGAAAGGATATATTGAAAAAGCGGGAGCAAATATGCAGAATATTTTCTTTCACCATTTCCCTACCAATGATGCCTGGTGCAGAGATCACGGACCTGCATTCCTTGTGAACCCATCAGCCGACATTAAAAAAGTAATAGTTGATTGGGGCTATAATGCCTGGGGTGGAAAATACCCTCCCTTCGACTTGGATGATGTTATTCCTACTAAAATTGCTGAAATGTATGGTATTCCGGTATTCAACCCGGGTATCGTAATGGAAGGTGGTTCGGTAGAATTTAATGGCAGAGGTACATTACTTACTTCAACATCTTGTTTACTTAACCCCAATAGAAACCCTTCAAAAAGCAGGGAACAAATTGAAGAATATCTTGAAGAATATTATGGCATTGAACATATTCTTTGGTTGGGAGAAGGAATTGTTGGCGATGATACAGATGGCCACATTGATGATATTACCCGATTTGTAAATGAAGATACGGTTGTAACAGTGGTTGAACAAAATAAAAACGACGACAACTATTTTCTATTAAAAGATAATTTGAAAGAATTACTTAAGATGCGCCTTGAAAATGGCAAGCAATTAAATGTTATTGAATTGCCAATGCCATCTCCTGTTATTTACGATGATCAACGTTTACCTGCTTCGTATGCAAACTTTTATATTAGCAACAATCATGTGATCGTTCCTACATTCAAAGATAAAAATGATGATTATGCTCTTGAAACAATACAGCAATTTTTCCCGGATAGAAAAGTTACTGGCTTAGATTCAACAGATATCATTTGGGGATTAGGCAGCTTTCATTGCTTGAGTCAGCAGGAACCAGCATAGTAGTGTAAAGTTTAGAGTGTAAAGTGTAAAAGAGCCAGAGTCTTTTAATTAAATATTTACAGCCTACACTTTACACTTTTCACTTTACACTAGTAAGCATTTAATCAAACCTAGGATTTACTTTGAATAAACTACTTTCAAAAGTCATAGAAAAAACCGTTTTAAAACGGGCACAAGAGTCAAAAGAATATTCTTCTTTTGAAAAAGCGAAGGGCTTTCGTAATCTAAAAATAGATCTAAGTAGAGTAATCAAAGATATTGTTCTTATTTCTTTGGGTATTACTTCTGCAGCTATTGGTTTAAAAAGTTTTTTACTTCCAACAAATTTTATTGATGGAGGTGCTACAGGTATTGCACTATTATTAACAGAACTTACTCAAATAGAATTATCAAGTTTATTACTTATTGTAAACTTACCCTTTGTCATATTAGGTTATAATGTAATAGGTAAAAAATTTGCTATCAAAACCGGAATTGCAATTGCCATCTTAGCGATTGTAACGCACTTTTTCAGTTTCCCTGAAATCACAAACGACAAATTACTGGTAAGTATTTTTGGAGGATTTTTCTTAGGTGCAGGTATAGGTTTCTCTGTGCGCGGTGGTGCAGTGATTGATGGTACCGAAGTGCTTGCCATTTATGTGAGCCGAAAATTTGGTGTTACCATGGGCGATGTTATCATTGGGTTTAATGTATTGATATTTTCCGTTGCCGCATATACACTTTCGGTTGAAACAGCCTTGTATTCTATGATCACATATTTGGCTGCATCTAAAACGATTGATTTTGTTGTTGAAGGCATCGATGAATATATTGGTATAACAGTCGTTTCGGCTCATAGTGAAGAAATTCGTGAAATGATTACGAATAGTATGCACAAAGGCGTTACTGTTTATAAAGGCAAAAGAGGATTTGGCAAGCATGGCCATGTGGATGATCTGGAGATTATCTATACGATCATTACCCGTTTAGAGATCAGCAAAATAAATACGGAAATAGAAAAAATTGACCCCAATGCGTTTGTAATTATGACAAGTGTTAAAGATACCCGCGGAGGCATGGTAAAAAAGAGACGGTTAAAGCATTAATTCATGATTTATTTTTATTAATTTATCCCTTATTTAATATACTTTTTACAACCACTTTTAACATTAACTACTATGGATTTATTTTGGCTTTACGATCTTCCATTGATTGTATCTTTTTCGCTAATCGTTGGCTCTATTACTTTATTTTCAATCGGAGGCATTTTCATCATGAAACCCTATGTTTCCAAATGGTGGAGCGGGCATGATAACAATGACCAAATTGCTTTTTATCTATCAGCTGTTGGAGTGTTTTATGGTATTACACTCGGTTTACTGGCTGCTGGTGTATGGCAGAATTTTCAAGATGCGGAAGAAAAAGTAACGATAGAAGCTGCTGCCATTGCAGCATTATATAGAGATGTAAGTTCGTTGCCTGCTCCTAAAAACGAAATATTAAAAGAAAAGCTAAGTATGCATGTGCGTTATCTTGTTGATACTGCATGGGATCTACATAGACAAGGCATTACAACAACAAAAGGAACTGCTTTATTAACTGAATTTCAGAAAGAGTTGTATTCATTTGAACCGCAGTCGGCTAGAGAGATTGGCATTTTTCAGGAAGCACTAAAACAATTCAACAGAGTTTCTGAATTACGCCGAATGCGCTTAAGTGCCGTTAACAATGGCATGGCGGCTATTGTATGGATGGTAATTTTGATTGGTGGCTCAACGACATTAGTTATTTGCTGGATGTTCAATATCCCATCTTTACGGATGCATGTAATTATGAATAGCTTAATTGGATTAGCTATTGGCACGCTTATCTATCTGATCGTTATGCTGGACTACCCTTTCAGAGGAGTATTATCAATTACTCCGGAAGCATATGAGCAAGTCTATAATCAAATGATGAAATAGTTAACTATATAGCTATTTGAACTTCAGTGGAAAAATACCCAAGTAAAATATCCAAAGCTCTGGAGGCCCATTTAGTGAGGAGCTTTGTGATATTCTTTGTAATATTTCTTTTTTTAAAATTCGTATTCAATATTAATTTTTCATTCATTCATATTGGCTATTATATTCTATTTACAGTTTGCTATATAATACTTACGTATATCTATTTAGCAAAAACCAATACTGATTTTATCGTATTGGATGATAGAATTGAAATCGTTAACAACCTTCCATTTTTCAAAAAGAAAACAGTACTGCCTTTTAATAAAATCAAGTCCATAGTTTTCCGGCATGAATGGACCGAATCACTTCAAGAGAAAATAAAACCAAGAACTTTAGGATTTATAATCACAGAATATCTAGTATCAGCTTTTTTTCCATATGATTACAAATGGATAAAATTTACAACGGATAGATCTTATACATTCTTGTGTTTTGGATTGGAATTTGATTACTTCGACAACAATGACGAAGCTCTAATTGAAGGTTTATTCTATAAACTAGCCAATTGCGGGATCGATGTGCGCTGGACGAATATTGAATTGAATTATTATGCAGGGATGATGCAGAATATAAAACAAAGAGAAAAAAAATAAATTCTAACTAATATCATTCTCTATTTATTTCATTAAAAAGAATAGCCTGCTGTTAGTTCAAAAGCATTATCGAATGTATTAGCCAATTTACGTGTACTCAATAAAAAAGACCCCATAAAGCGAATGTTACCTGTTCCGATCCGAAGAGATTTTACACCAAAAAGTAAAGCTACGCCTCTTTTGTAACGCAAGTTCACTCCGGTTTCAAACATTTCATTAAATAAAAAAAGCGGTGCCAATTGTACATCAACATATTGAGGTGATTGATATTTTACATACAAATGTGAAGTCATTACAACATGCGGCCCAATGTATACATCATACATCACATTAAAGTTTGTATAAGGAATTAATTCAAAACGTTGATTTACGGGTGTCAAAACAGAACGGGTCATTTGCTGATAGGCAATACCAATCCTCAATTTTGGTCGCTGATACCAAAATCCGAAATTTCCATCCAGCGCTGATGAACCTCCGCCTCCCCCGGCCTGCGATCCTAAAAAGGTATAATTTACAAGACCCACTGCACCACCTGCCGAAATAAAGGACCGTGCGCCAACAGCCGTCGTATATGAATAGCGTGCATACGCACGGGTTCGATTGATAAATGCTCCATCGTTGTATGCAATAACCAAAATCCCGATCCTGCTGAATTGAGAAGCAGAACGATGTTTCAATCGTAGATTCCCATCCACATACAATCGATTTACGCCCTCGAACAAACCAATCAAAGACCTATTACCTATTGACAACTGCCCCCTGTCTGTACTATCATAACTGGCAGGGTTGATCATATAATAATTCTTAAAAAACTGATCAAAGACAATTGGGTTCGTATCTCCGGATTGAGCGCATGTATTGAATGTTAAATCCAATATA
>Ga0247817_10001377_pt1 | contig 12798 bp, 9 predicted proteins | sample UWRJL212509R1_FD_178010 | JGI IMG/M metagenome (GOLD analysis project Ga0247817, IMG submission 178010) | Plant litter microbial communities from Arlington Agricultural Research Station in Wisconsin, United States - UWRJ-L212-509R-1 | ecosystem: Environmental > Terrestrial > Plant litter >... | reverse complement strand
ATCAGCAATTTAGATCATATGTAAACTATTTGTAGCATGAATGGAATAAGTGTTATAATCTGTTGTTATAATAGTGCAGATGTATTGCCACAGACACTCGAGTATATTTCGAAACAAGTTGTTGAACAAACGTTTGTATGGGAAATTATTTTAGTTGATAATGCTTCGACAGATGATACTTCTAAATGTGCAAGAGAATATTGGGCTGCTTTCAATTGTTCAATACCTTTTACTATAATTTATGAAGCTGAGGCTGGATTGAGCAATGCACGTAAAGCTGGCTTAAGAAAGGCTGCATATGATTTCATTTTGTTTTGTGACGATGATAATTTATTAGAGCCTGATTATATTCAATCAGGTAGTACTATACTTTTAAATAATCCACATATAGCAATGCTTGGCGGAAAAGGTATTCCTAAACTTCCGATAGAAATGCCTGATTGGTTTGAACGTTATGCATATCAATATGCAGTTGGGCAACAGGGAGCATGTACAAAAGATATTACTATAGAAAGAGGATATGTATATGGCGCAGGTTCTTTTTTACGTAGATCGGCATATAATGAATTAGTCAAAAAAGGGTTTCAATACACACTTTCGGGGCGCAAAGGGAAGTCGCTGCTTTCAGGTGAAGACAATGAATTAGGCTATGCACTTTCTTTGATTGGCTATGCGATTTATTACGATGAGCATTTATTATTTACGCATGTATTATCAATGCAGCGGTTACGTTATTCGTATCTTAAAAATCTGAAAAGGGCAGTTGCGTATAGTTATGTATTATTAATTCCGTATGTTGAAAAAAGGAAAGAATTCTTATATGGTAAAAAGTCAACATTTAATTGGACAACGAACCTTATTACCCAATGTTTTTATGTATTGAATGGATATCTAAGATATCCTTTTGCTTCAAAAGATTTTAAAATAGATATAGAGTTGGATAGACAATCCCGGTTTGGACAAATTGATAGTTTGATCACAAATCGAAAAATGCTGATGAATAAAGAAAAATGGTTGCCGTGGTTAAAATAGTTACTTGAAATACCTTACTTACTGCTTGGTGCTCAAATTGGTAGCTATTTATTTTTAACAGGTGAAGTCCAAGTCTTTTTCTTCATGATTAAACTTGCATGTTATGTTTGCTAAATTCAAGGCATTTCTGTAACATTGCACTCCGAAACGGAATTTATTCCTTTCCGGGCCCTTAGCTCAGACGGTTAGAGCATCTGACTCATAATCAGGGGGTCGTTGGTTCGATCCCAACAGGGCCCACATAAACCTCGCTTTTTGCGGGGTTTATTTGTTTGTGGGTAGAATGCTTAACGCGGATGCTGAAAGCTTAACGCCTAACGATTAGCTGACGAAAACAGTAGCTTTTGCATAACGTGTTGGTAAAGGAAAACTTTGTCCGCAGGCTTTAAGTCTTTCGCCTTAAGCATTCAGCCTTTTATTGTACCTTTACCATTATTTCGGTTACGTATACATGAAAGACTTCACAAGAATAAAAAATATTATTTTCGATTTAGGTGCTGTAATTATCCCAATTGATTTCTCATTAACTTTTCGTGCATTTGCTTCACTCAGTAATCTACCACTTGAAGAAATTCAGTCGAGGTATCAAGCAAGTACGTTATTTGTTGAATTTGAAAAAGGCATCATTGGCAATTTTCAATTTTTAGTTGGTGTTCGTCAATTATTAGATCTTTCAGATTCGATTGCCGATCAGCAACTTGTTGATGCATGGAATGCGTTATTGCTTGAAATTCCTGCCGAGCGTGTTCATCGAATTCAAGAGTTGTCAAAGCGATATCGCGTATTCCTGTTAAGCAATACCAACCCCATTCACATTGCAGAGGTACAATCAATTTTGTATAGAAATACTCAGATTGCGCAATTAGAAGCAATCTTTGAAAAGGCCTGGTATTCCTATGATCTAGGCTTAATCAAACCAGGTATAGCTATTTATCAAAAAGTTCTTGAACAAAAACAATTAGCAGCAGCAGAAACGATTTTCTTAGATGATAGTGTCGATAATGTAGCCGGTGCCGTTGCTGCAGGTATACAGGCGTTGTTGGTTGATGAACATACATCTCTTTTAGAATTATTGAAGCATGCTTAAGAAATATAAACAGACCTTCATTCACATCTTATTATTCATTCTTACATTTATAACGACTACACTTGCAGGTGCAGAGTGGACGGGTATGTATCGTTTGGATCCGTGGGATTTTATTTTGTCTGGTTTAAATTACTCGATTACATTTTTGGGTATACTTACCATGCATGAGTTTGGGCATTATTACTTTGCAAGGAAGTATAAAGTTGATGTTACGTTGCCTTATTACATTCCTTTTTATTTGCCAGGCGTTTCTACAATAGGGACATTTGGTGCATTCATTCGAATGAAAAGCATGATTCAATCCCGTAAGCATATTTTTGACATCGGTATTGCGGGACCTTTAGCAGGATTTGCCGGAGCTCTTTTATTATTGATCTATGGCTTTGCGACCTTGCCGGAAAAAGAATACATCTATCAAATTCATCCGGATTATGCTGCTTTTGGTGATGATTATGCGAAGCATGTATATACCTACGATTACATGAAAAAACAAAGCGATGCGTATGTTGATATGAAATACTCTCAAGATTCATTGTATTATGAAGTAAATAAAAAATCTGATCCGGGTTTATCAAAACCAAAAAAAGAATATCAAACTGAATTTTCTGAAATTGCTTTAGGAGACAATCTGCTGCTTTTGTTATTTAAGAAAATGTTTTCATATCAAGGAAATAAAATACCGAATCAGTTTGAGTTTTTTCATTATCCATTTTTATTTGCAGCGTATTTAGCTTTGTTTTTTACAGCGCTGAATTTGATTCCGGTTGGGCAGCTTGATGGCGGGCACGTGATCTATGGGCTATTTGGACAAGAGTGGCATAAAAAAATATCGGGTACGTTCTTTACACTGTTTGTTTTTGTTGCGGGTATAGGTTTGTTCAAATCGAACCCTTCAGAGATTAATTTCTTTACAGCAAACTATGTAGACCAACTTAAATTTGGACTCTTGTATATAGGCTTTTTGTATTTAGTATTTTCCAGAATGTATGAAAATTATATGAATGCTATCTTGGCAGCAGTAGCAGTTTTCACCGTACAGTTTTTGGTTGAATTTGTGTTCCCGGAAGTAACCGGGCAAAATGGGTGGTTATTGTATGCATTTTTAATCGGAAGAATTTTGGGAGTATATCATCCTCCAGCATTGGATGAGCGACCGCTGGACTTGAAACGAAAGGTTCTGGGCTGGCTTGCTTTATTGATATTTGTTTTATGTTTTACTCCGGATGTGTTTAAGATTTATACGTTAACGGAATAGTAAACAGTAGTCAGTAAACAGTAGTCAGTAAACAGTAGTCAGTAAATATTTTCGTTGCGGCAGAACTGATTACTTTTTACTGACTACTGTTTACTATTTACCCAATACGTTTTAATATTTGTAAATTCCAGCAATGCAAAGGAAGATAGCTCTCTACCATAGCCGGAGTGTTTAATTCCGCCAAATGGTACTCGTACATCAGATCGTGTTATGTCGTTGATAAAAACAGCTCCTGAATCTATTTTTTGAGCAAGATTTATTCCTGCTTCAATGTTGCTTGTCCAGATGCTGGCTCCTAAGCCAAAATCAGTTTCGTTTGATAGCGCAACGGCTTCCTCCATGCTTGAAAATTTATAACAGCTAAAGACCGGTCCAAAAAGTTCTTGAAAACGAGCGGGCGCATCTAGTGGAATATTTTCTAAAATAACGGGTGAGAAGAATGTAGAATTGCTGTCATCAAATGAATGTCTGTAATACATGGAAGCACCAGCAGCAATAGATTGTGATACTTGCAGTGCCAGAGAATCTTTTAAATCCATTCTTGCTAAAGGGCCTAATTTTGTTTCCGGAACCATTGGGTTTCCCATCTGTAGCTTTTCGACCTGAATAGCTAATTCCTTTAAAAAAGCATCATAACAATCAACATGAATAATAAATCGTTTGGCTGCAATGCAACTTTGCCCATTATTTTGTAATCTCCCTTTTATAGCTTCTTGTACTGTATTAATAATCGGCGCATCTGGCAAAACAATGAATGGGTCGCTTCCTCCCAGCTCCAGCACACATTTTTTAATGTACTTACCAGCAATGGCAGCAACGGATTTGCCCGCTTTTTCACTTCCTGTCAACGTTACGGCTTTAATTGTTTTAGACGATATGAGGAATTCAGTATCTTCTACCGCAGCGAAACAATTTTGAAATACACCCACCGGAAAGCCAGCTGATTGAAACAATGTATCCATGCTGTTCGCACAGTTTTGAACGTTGGGAGCATGTTTTAAAATTGTTGCATTCCCCATGAATAAAGTAGGTATTGTATATCTGAAAACTTGCCAAAAAGGAAAATTCCAAGGCATAATTCCTAAAACTGTACCAATTGGCTCAAAACGAACAAAGCTTTGCACGTTATTGTCTTCAAACGAAATAGTATGTTGGTGGATCAATTCTTCTATATGATCAATATACCATTGAATTGTTGAAATGCATTTTTCTATTTCACCAATACTTTCAAGGATAGGTTTCCCCATGTCCAGAGTGATCTGGGTTGCTAAGATTTTCTTTTGATCTTCCATGAGCAACGCCAATTTCTTAAAACAATCTTTTTTATTGGTTAACGATACGTTTTTCCAGATCTGATATCCTGTTTCGGCTTGAGCAAGTGTACCTGCAAGTTTCGCTGTGCTTTCAAAATTTGTTGTATATAGAACTTCTCCAGAAAAAGGGTTGTACGCTGATGGCATGGTTATTAAACTTTAATACGATCGTATTGCAAGTTAATGCAGAAATATCAAAACTTATTATAGTTGTGATTTTAATGCATTTACATAGAAAAAATCATATATTAATTGGGAGATATTTGCATTTTATCTTTTTGATATTTTTCAGAAATGTCTGAAATGACCAAAAATGAACTATTTTTTATAATTGGGTTTAAAAATAACCTTAATTTATAATTTATTATACTATCTGATAATAATTACATCAAATTTAAACCTGTATTTTTAACAATAGATAATTTAAAAGGAAAATTGGTATTATAAAAAAATGAATTGATGAGGTAATAATTGTATTATATCTATTTTTAGTAGACTGATATACAGAAAATATTTTAAAAAGAATAAAATTACATTATAAGATTAGTACAATTTAATAAGAATCGATATGTTTAGTATAAGGTAAAGCTAAACGAACACTTTTATCAAAAAAATAACTAAACATAATCAATCATGAAAAAAATTGAAGCCATTATTCGAACTTCTAAATTTTTGGAATTGAAGGAATCCTTAAACAAAATCGGTATTCAATTCTTTACTTATGCAGACGTAAAAGGTGTTGGTCATCAGGCAACAGAAAAAGCTGTTTACAGAGGTGTTCAATATGACTTAGGATATATTGCAAGAACGAAGTTGGACATCATTGTAAGTGAAAAAGTAGAAGAAGTTATTAAATGTATTGTTGATACATGTAAGACAGGTGAGCTTGGAGATGGGAAGATATTTGTATCGAACATAGAAGAGTGCGTTCGTATTCGTACAGGAGAAAGAGGCGTTCCGGCTCTACAATAAAAATAACTTGCTCCGATCCCTTTTATCAATTTATTATAAACTAAACGAACTAAAATACTATGGCAACAGCAGCAGTATTAGATACAATTGAGGCAGTGGCTCCTGCAGTGGTTGATACCATTAAAGTAGTTTCTGCAATAGCAGTAGACACATTAGCATCAAAGGCAGCTTTGGCTGCGACCGATGCAAAAGCTTCATATATAGGTTTAACAGCAAATAACGTTTGGATGATGTTATGTACTGGTTTGGTGTTTATTATGCACTTAGGCTTTGCAACTGTTGAATCAGGCTTGTCACGGTCAAAAAATACAATCAATATTTTATTTAAAAATACAATTACCCCTGGCTTAGGTTTGGTATTGTATGCATTGTGGGGATTTAACTTAATGTATCCTGGTGCTGAATATGCAGGTAAGCTGTTTGGATTTGCAGGTTTTGGTATAGGCTTGCCTGAAGGATATAATGTAGGTACGTATTTTGACCCGGAAGGTGATGGAATTGGTAATTATTCTTATTGGACAGATTTTCTATTCCAGGCAATGTTTGCAGCAACAGCCGCAACAATTGTTTCTGGTGCTGTAGCCGAACGAATTAAATTAACAAGTTATATTGCTTTTACATTTATACTGGTAGGTTTGATCTATCCAATTGTAGGTATGTGGAAATGGGGCGGAGGCTGGTTAGCTGAACTTGGTTTCTATGATTTCGCAGGTTCAACTATTGTTCACAGCCTTGGTGGCTGGGCTGCTCTAGCAGGGGTGATAGTTCTTGGTCCACGCATAGGTAAATATGTGGATGGCAAAATTATCCCGATTCCAGGTCATAGTATTCCATTGGCTACAATCGGAGTTTTCTTATTGTGGTTAGGATGGTTTGGTTTTAACGGTGGTTCTGTATTATCAGCTGACCCTTCGTTAACATCATTGGTTTTAGTAACGACTTCTTTAGCCGCTGCTACAGGTGCAATTGGTGCTTTACTCGCTGCAGCCATTTATTTGAAAACGCTTGATCTGTCAATGGTATTGAATGGTATTCTGGGCGGGTTAGTAGGTATTACTGCAGGTGCAGATTTAATGAGTCCAAATGATGCGATGATTATTGGTTTAATTTCAGGTGCAACTGTGGTATTCGCAGTAGTGTTTTTTGATAAAATTAAGGTGGATGATCCAGTTGGAGCAACTTCTGTGCATTTAGTGTGTGGTATTCTAGGTACATTGTTTGTAGGTATATTTGGTGATAAAGGTTTTGGCGGTAGTGCTGAAGGCGCTGGTATGACTCAATTGATGACTCAATTAATTGGTGTTGGTGCAACTGCCGCGTTCGTATTCCCGGTTTCTTACATTGTATTTACGATAATTTCTAAAACAATGGGATTGAGAGTTCCTGCAAAAGAAGAAATTGAAGGATTGGATATTGCCGAGCACGGAATGAAAGCATATAATATTGATGCCGATAAAGAATATTAATATAAATAAGCAGTATTGTACAAGACCTATGGTATATTATAGGTTTTGTACAATATTTTTTACCAAAAAATTGAAATGTTTTAACTAAATGAACTAATTTGGTATTGAGAATACAATAAACTAATATTTATAACATTCTTTTGAAGATTCTTTATTTTAGTAAGCAATGAAATCAGCCAAATTTATAACAGCCTTAACCGTATTTTTAATAGGTGTATCGTTTTACTCTAATGCTCAGAATCGACGTTTGTATAAAGGACAATATCATAGGGGGAAGTCCCAACCTAATATTTCTTTTAAAGGAATTACGAAAAATGAGTTGATCACAATTTATGGTACCAGTGGGGTGGCTTCTTATAATGGAGACTTATCGGGTAATATAAAAGGACATAGTTTTCGTCCACAAATAGGAGCCGGAGCAATACTAAGGACAAAGTATTTTGGTAAAAGACTTTATTTACGTGCTGATGTTCGTATGTTCCGTTTGTATTCAAAAGACATCCATGAATCCAGAAATTTTAATTTCAGATCAACAAACTGGGAATTTCTGGCTATTGGCCAGTTTGAACTTTTTCCATATGAAAAACTTATGAGAAGAAGACCTTTAATAAATCCATATGTATATGCCGGAGTTGGATTAATGACATTTGATGCATGGGGTCAATTGGGTAATGGTAAATGGCACCAATTACGTCCGCTGGAAACAGAAAAAGTTAAATACGGTAATATTGCATTTACCTATACACTTGGTTTGGGTTTGAAATTCAGATATAGCTACAAATGGAATTTTATGCTTGAGGGCGGTTATCGTTTTACTACTACAGATTATATTGATGATGTCAGTAAAGAGAAGTATCCAGATCCAAGTGCTTTTGATAATAATGGTATCGCAATATACATGTCAAACAAATCCGGAAACTACAATTCTACAAGAGGTAGTTCGAAATACAATGATGGATATTTTATGTTTTCTGCAGGTGTAACATATACGTTTACGAAATTCCATAAAGCCAGAACTGGTTCAGCGAAGAATTTACTTCGTAAATAATACATGAAGTAGATTGATGCAGTTAATTATTTCATATATACAATTGTTAATTTATTATTAATTCAGTTGATAATAAACGAATTAAACTATTGATATAATTCAAACAAATCCCTACTTTCGGATATTACAACTAAATAATATGAGTGTAGTTAGATTATTCCTTTTATTTTCTTTTATTGTATTTAATGTATTCGCTTTTGAAGCGAATGCACAAAACAGACGGATTTACAAAGGGCAATACCATAAAGGGAAATCACAACCAAATATTTCCTTGAAGAATATCTCTAAAAATGAATTGATTACTCTTTTCGGTTCTTTAGGATACGCAACCTATTATGGTGATTTATGTGAAGGGTTTGACTGTTTTACATTTCGTCCGCAAATTGGTGTTGGAGCCATACTTCGTACCAGTTATTTGGGAAGCCGTTTGAGTTTAAGAGGGGATGTACGTTTCTTTCGTTTGTATTCGGATGATCATTACGAATATAGAAATCTGAACTTTAGATCTTCAAACTGGGAATTTTTGGCTTTAGGTCAATTTGATTTTTTTCCATATGCTAAAATGATGCGTAGAAGGCCTAAAATCAATCCTTACATTTATGGTGGTGTTGGAGTTATGACATATGATCCATGGGGACAATATCCAGGTGATGGGAAATGGCATCAGTTAAGACCTTTAGAAACTGAACATGTAAAGTATGGTAACGCATCCTTTTTATATACTGCAGGTTTTGGCTTGAAATTTAGATATTCATATAAGTGGAATTTCATGGTCGAAGGTGGATACAGATATACAATGACAGATCATATTGATGATGTAAGCAATCTGTATTATCCCGACGCAAGCACATTTGACGGCAATACAATTGCTGGACAAATGTCTAATAAGTCTACCAACTTTACATATAATGGAAGTGATGCCCAAACACCGCAGGATTATCGCGGTAATCCCAAAAATAATGATGGATATTTCATTTTCAATGCCTGTATAACGTATACATTCACGAAGAATCACAAACCTAAATTTAAAGGTAATCAGCAATTGTTACGTAAAAATTAAGATTCTTATTATATACATTATTTTCAAAGGTCTCGTTGTTTAGCGAGACCTTTTCTTTTTAGAAAGTTAAATAGGGAGTAATTCTCATTTTTATAATCCACACCAATCGATCGGTTAGTAATCTCTATCATATAGGAGAATGATCCGTTGAGCTTTACCATTCAGCTTAGTAAAGTAATATTGTATAGACAGAATCCTTGCAGAGGAATAGGATTGTATTTAATGTCGTTTACTTTAAGATAAATTTTCCTGAATTCTTTTATCCGTCACATACATGTGACGGCAATGAAGCGAGACCTCTCTCATTCAAAGAGCAGTCGCGCTTCATTGCCGTTGTGCTTTAGCCAATGGAATAAAGACTATTTAAAGTTAATTGATTATTATCTAATCAATTCCTTAACTAAACGACATGGGGGTGTGTTTAATGATGTATTATGATGTCGTTATAGGCAAGCATCCATTAGCAGCGATGGGTGCGTGCTTAAGACTGTAAATAAAAAGTTTTGTAGGCGGAGGTTATTTGTTTAATAAATAGCTATTTCTAAAAATCGTAATATTTATTAAATAATGCTGTTTTAAAACTGAAACCAATAATCTTGTCAATGCTTGTAACATCAACATTCTTTTGCGAGCGATAGGTAAAGCTCGCTTCAAAACGCATATTAACCTTTGGGTTAATAATGTATGCAGCTGTTAAGGTATTGTAGATAAGAGTATTTTTATAGCCTTGTACTATTTGATTTCCCTGATAATAATTCGGATATACAGAAATGTCAGCAAATAAATTATGTCCCCAATTGGTAGCACTTGTTTTATCAGCACCATAGGTGCAATACACCAGACGGTTTGAAAATGACCAACGCTTTTTATTATAATCTATAATTCCAATCCATTCAATGAAATTAGCATTCTGGGGATGTGCTAAGGCTTGGTCGTAATGAGAATAGTTTTGTAAGGATATTCTATGCGTATATGTATAAGGCATTACATAATTAAACTCAGCCTGTACTGCCAGCCCTTTTATTTTAGCTATATCAAAATGTCTTGCACCAAGCTGGAATCCATATTTCTGAGGATAAGTCGATCCTTTCTTTTTTAATTCATCAAACTTTAAATCATCTATAACGATTTGTCCATAGGTATACAAATTCCTTAAAATTTGATATTTTAAATTAACACCTATTAAGGCATTGTCCGCAGAGCCGTTGTAAAATTCTGTAGGTCTTAAAAAGATTATAGGGTTTAGGTAAGCCCAATCAAATCCTCTATAACCTGAGGAATCAGCTGCTTGCCAAATAATGGATTCAAAGAGACCAACTTCAAATGATTTGTTTACTTTCCAGCTAAGATAATGTGTGGTCGAATATTTTTTTGGATATCCTGTACCTAAAACGGTGACTGATTCCTTTCGAACATCTTGGAACTGTTCATATAAAATCATGTATTTAACATGCCAAAACGAAGTCTGTATTTTTAAAAAAGGATTGTTTGTGGAATTGTCAGAACGTAATAAGGAACGATACCCGTTACCAATAAAATTTTTGTCCTGTCCAAATTGTACCGTTAAATATCTGTTCGGATTGTATGAAACATAACCAAAGGGTATAACAAAATCCTGCCCTTTGCCATCCTTAAAGGGTTTCGTTATCCCTTGTCCAGGAATTACATTGTTGCTGTCTATAAACGTGTTAATGTAATCAGGAAATACCGCCTGATTTTCATAAAAGCCAGTGTAGAAAGAAAATTTAGATCCAAAATCTCCATAGATTAAAATACCTCTGGTGTTTCTGTAATATTGTTGTTTTTTAGATGGGTCGTACGATACCTCAAAATCAAATAGAGGAGTAGCACGTATGGAAACAATGCCTGAATCAATTGGTATCAGGTAATTATTGACAAAATTGTCAGAAACCCGATTAACGAAGTTGTTCCGTTTAATTTTATAATGTACGCCTTGTCTTAAACTATCCTGATTGAATAAGGATTTTGTTTCGTTGTAAAAATAAGGCTGTATAGAAGTATGAAGATTATTTTCCTTTGAATGAATTGCAGCTTCTTCGCTCAAAAGATATTGCCTTTCTAAAGGGGCAAATCTACTTTGCGCAACAGCTACATTTAAAATGAATGCATAGAGAAGTATGGTGAAACTAAAACGCATTTTTATCTCCTTTGATCATGGTATATGCCGTCATAAAGATTATTTGTATATCTAAAAGTAATGTCCAGTTTTCAATATACCAAAGATCATAACGAACACGTTTCATCATATAGCGTGGTTGTATCGTTGCTCCCCTAAATCCATTTACCTGAGCCCAGCCTGTAATGCCTGGTTTGATTAAATGGCGTACCATAAATTTATCAATAATTGCTGAATAATCATTGGTGTGTTTTAGCATGTGTGGTCTTGGACCTACAACTGACATATTGCCAATTAATACATTGATAAATTGTGGCAATTCGTCCAAATTTGATTTGCGAAGGAATTTCCCAATCAGTGTTATTCTTGTATCATTCAGTGTTGCCTGTACTTTGTCTGAGTCTTTGTTTACAGACATACTTCTGAACTTGTAACAATCAAACTCTTCATTATTTCTACCACTTCTTTTTTGAATAAAGAATATAGGACCCGGAGAACTTAACTTGATTGCAATTGCCAGTAATGGGAATAACCAGGAACAGAAAAAGACTAAAATGAACAAGGAGAACGCAATATCGAATACGCGTTTTATCATTCTGCTAAATACATTTTCCAGCGGTTCTTTTCTAAGGTTGAGAACCGGTACATGATCGTAAAACTCTAAATCAACCTTTTTATTTAAAAAACCTCTAAAATCAGGCACCAGGTGAATACGAATTAAATGATTGTCACCATAACCGATAATTGATCTGATTTTCTTGGAAGAAGTGAAGGGGAGCGTACAAAAAATTTCATCAATCTTATTCTTTTTACAGATCTCTTCTAAGTGATCTACTTTGCCTAGTACTAATTCTTTATGTTTTACATGTTGTATCGCATCATCGAGGAAGCCAACGAATTTGTAACCTGCGTTATCTTTGGATACTATATAACGCATTACTTGTAAGCCAACCGGCCCTGCACCAATAATTAAGACGTTTCTATAGTTAGAGCCGTTTCTTCTATACCAGTTTAATAATAATACGAAAACGATTCTCCAGATAAAAAGCCCTATTCCTAAAATAAGATAGGTAATGAGAATCATTTGTCTTGAATAAAATGATTCTTTTAAGGCACCAATGAAAGTGAAAATGATAAGGGTATGAAGAGCAATGATTTTAATTAAATTCCATACTACAATTTCAAGTTTGCGTCTTCGGACTGTAGAATAAATATAAATATTGAAAGTAAATGCCAAAATAATCCAAGCCATATTGAAAATAATATGGAGGGTTATATAATGATCTTGAATTTGGGAAAATGGGGGAGTTTGGTCTGAAACTAAATACGCTGTAAAAAAAGCAAAATTTAATAATGATACATCACCTATAAACTGTACCAACCATAAGAATTTACTATATCTTGAATTCATGTTTCTAGAGTAAAAAC
>Ga0247817_10001376_pt1 | contig 12800 bp, 11 predicted proteins | sample UWRJL212509R1_FD_178010 | JGI IMG/M metagenome (GOLD analysis project Ga0247817, IMG submission 178010) | Plant litter microbial communities from Arlington Agricultural Research Station in Wisconsin, United States - UWRJ-L212-509R-1 | ecosystem: Environmental > Terrestrial > Plant litter >... | reverse complement strand
CGCATGCAGCGTTAGCGCCTCACTTTCTACTATTTTGATAAATTCTTCCAGATTTCCATTTTCCAAAATTGTTTTTATTGCAGAAAGATTGGCGTGTGCCTGGTCAAAACGCTGTTCCGCAAAAGGATGATTGTGCATCAAATCGTGTCCTATCGTACTTGAAACCTGTTTTTCTCCTTTATCAACCAGTAAGATCGTATCCTGAAAATTATTGAAATGCTCGTGGACCTTTGTCGGAAATTCCACGCCATATAAATTAGAACTTCCCTTAATTTCGGAATGATTGCCCCAAACTACTACTTTCCCTTTCACGCTTCTGCATGCACTTCCAGATCCCAATCGCGCTAAAAACGATGCTTTTTCATAAAAAAAATCTTCGGTAATATTCGGATTTAAAAGCCGCTCCAAACTCATGATATTCATGGCCAAAGCTGCCATTCCGGAGGCTGAAGATGCAATTCCTGAACTGTGCGGAAATGTATTTTGAGTATCAATCGTAAAATGATATTCCTTAAGAAACGCACAGTATTTTTCAATACGCTCTAAAAACTTCTGGATTTTCGGCCTGAAATCTTCTTTCGGTTTTCCTTCAAAAAGCAAATCGAAAGAAAAAGTGCCATCGTCTACTTTTTTGGAAAAAGCAACTGTAGTAATCGTTTTACAATTATTGAGTGTAAAACTAACCGAAGGATTGGCCGGAATCTGCTGCTCTTTTTTGCCCCAGTATTTTACTAATGCGATATTACTTGGCGCGCTCCATGTAAATTTTGCGCTGCTGACGGAATTGGAATAAGCTACCGGAATAAAATCAGTGATGGTACTCATAAAAATGCTGAATTTGGACAAAGATACTTTATTTGTCTCTTTTGTTTGACACGGGAAATTAGTAAATTTGATGCAACTGAAAAAAAACAACTCATGAATAAATACACTAAAATTTCCATTTTTGTCGCCACCTGTATCGGCATTGGCTATTTATCGGGAATTGTAACGCAATCCAGTGTGAATACCTGGTTTCCAACGTTAATAAAACCAGCTTTTAATCCGCCCAACTGGCTTTTCGCGCCGGTTTGGAGTTTCCTTTACATCCTGATGGGTGTAGCCGCCGGATTGGTATGGAACCGTATTGATTTTGAACGCGAAGCCGTTCGGAAAGCATTGCTTTTCTTTGCCATCCAACTGGCGCTGAATGCGGGTTGGTCACTTATTTTCTTCGGATTGAAAAACCCATTTCTGGCATTGATTGAAATCGTTTTGCTTTGGCTGATGATTTTTGAAACCTACACGAAATTTGGCAAAATAGACAAAATTGCAGGCTATCTCTTTATTCCGTATTTGCTTTGGGTTAGTTTTGCCACTGCGCTCAATGCCAGTATCTGGTGGCTTAACCGATAACTAACTGCTATTCTATTTTCAATAACACCGGAAGGATAAATTGCGTTTTTACAGGAATGCCGCGCTTGATGGCCGGATTGATTTTCGGGAAATCGATAAGGCGGCTTTTGATGATACTGTCAATTTTGGTGGTATCATAAGAAAGGGAATCAGCAATCTGAGGTTCAAACTCCAGTGTGGCATCAGCGCCAATTGTTACTTTGACATTGATCGTATCCATTTTTGGATACAAGACACCTAGTGTATCAGTATTAAGTTTTTCCTGGATAAGTTGCGTGATGTATTCAAAAAAACATTGCTTTTTTTGCGCTTTATCCTTTATCGAATCGCAATCGGCAACTGATGGATACTCGTCGACTTCCTTCCAGTTAATGGATTTCAATTGTTCCTGGAGCAATTGTTCCTTTGACGGAACCTGCTTATCAAAATATTGACAGGAGTTAAAAAGTAGTGGAGATAAAAATAGTATCAGCAATATTTTTCTCATATTCGTTGGCAGAACCGATGCTTTGTTTTTTAAAAGTACAATTTTAATTTTCAAAAATACTAAAAAATATGTTATGGATATACTGCTTTTGATTATTGGGCTGCTTTGTGTCATTCTTGGCATTTTTGGAAGTTTCCTGCCGGTACTTCCCGGTCCGGGTTTGAGCTGGATTGGTATTCTGTTGCTATATTTTACTTCAGCAGTTCCGACCAATTATTGGATTTTGGGAATTACATTGCTCATTACGATAATTATTTCTGTACTCGATTATACCATTCCGGCAAAAGGAACCAAGCATTTTGGCGGAAGTTCGTATGGAGTTTGGGGTACGAATATCGGATTGGTTGTGGGGATTTTTGCACCAATTCCGTTTGGATTTATCATCGGCCCTTTTTTGGGTGCATTAGTAGGTGAGTTGATTTACAATTCAAAAGATCATGGTCGGGCGCTAAAAGCGGCAACAGGATCTTTTATTGGCTTTTTGGCCTCGAGCTTTATCAAATTTGTAGTATGTGTCATGTTCCTCGGCTTATTCGTATGGATTGTCTGGAAATACCGATCTGCTTTGCTTTAAAATATAACACATTGAATTGCCTTCGGTGATTAATATCGTTTTATTTTCGGCCTTAAAAATATCTTTTTTATTACTTACTTTTGGCGTCAAATTTAAACCCTTCCATTCCCAAATGTTTAAAATAACCAGACTAACTGCCTTCATCGCTTTATTTTTTATTTTCTCCGTTTCTTATGGTCAGGATAAGACAATCGATTCCGTAAATGTTATATTGAAGAATCCTAAAATTCACGATACTTTAAAATTATTCGCGCTATCTGAGACACTAGCTACTCAGTACAGCAGATTTGAAGATGAGCAAAAGTATTATTATCTGAACAGCATCATGGGAAAGTTGGCCATGGAGAATTACAAGAAGGATGCTCCGGTCGCTTCGCACAGAGCCTATGCGAAATACCTGGCCGAATATTATTCGGCAATTGCTGTCAGAGAATCGAGGAATAGGAACTTCATCAAAGCATTTGCCTGCATTGATAAAAGTATTGCTTTGTATAAATCGGCAAAGACCTACGAAGATATGAATTTTGCTATCGTAACAAAAGGTACATTTTTTTCTGAAACCCAGGAATATGAGAAAGCAATTGCCTGTTTATATGGTCCGCTTCGGTATTTTGAAAATTCCAAAGGAAAATACCGCGGAGAAGGGATTAACTACGTAAATACCTATATCGCTCAGATTTACATCAAACAGAAAAAGGATGAAAAAGCGATTCCGTATTACAATAAAGTAAACGCATACTATGCGACAATAAAAATGACTCCCTATGACTTGCACGCGCAAAGCTATATTTATTCCAATCTGGGAAGTTGTTATGCCACTCTGAAAAAATATCCTGAAGCCATCGAGAATTATAATAAAGCCGCACAATTATGTGAAAAAACAAATGATGCTGTCACGGCAAATATCAATTTATGCAAAATTGCAGATGTGAAAGCAGATCAATCAAAGTTTGATGAAGCGGAGCAGATTTTAAGAAAGATTCTGGCCAATCCTGCCGATGATTATTCTGAATCTAATACTTATCTGTCATTGGGAGAATTGTATTATAAGAAAAAAGACTTCGCTAAGGCTGATACCTATTTAAGCAAAGCTTTAGAAATGAATAAAAAAACCGGCGATTTAACAATCAAAAGAAGCGCCGTCAGCCTTTTGTACCAAGTAAATGAACAACTAAAAAACTACAAAAAAGCACTTGAAATGCATCTGGTGCACGAAAAACTGATAGATGACGAAAAGATTGAAACTTCCAAAAACGCCTTAATCCAGCAGCAGCTCAAATACGATTTTGAGAAAAAAGAACTGAATTACAAACTCGCTGCCGAAAAGAAAACTGCAGCCAAAAACAATTGGCTGATTGCACTTTCAGCCCTGCTTTTACTTTTGTTATCCGGCATTTATTATTATTATAGAAACAGCAAGCAAAAACAAGCCATTACAACACTCGAAAAAAACCAGATCAAGCAAAAATTACTGATTACTCAAATGAATCCTCATTTTATCTTCAATTCGATACAAAATATCCGGAGTCTGATTTTTGACCATCAGAACAATGAAGCGGTCAATTATCTCGATAAATTTTCCAAACTCACACGGCAGATTCTTGAAAATTCAAATGAAAATTATATTTCTTTGACGGAAGAAGTCGACATGATCGAAAACTACTTGGGCATTCAACAGTTGCTTTACAACCATAAATTTGGATTTACAATTACGGTTGAAGACACAATTGATACAGATTCCACATTTTTACCTCCGATGCTGACGCAGCCTTTTATAGAAAATGCCATCAAACACGGTTTGAGCAATACCACACAAAATGGCATGATTACTATTGTTTTTTATTTAAAAGAATCCAAATTGTTTTTTGAAGTTTCTGATAATGGAAAAGGGTTCGACACCGCTAAAAAGACAGCCGGCCACAAATCATTAGCAATGACAATTACCAAAGAGCGTCTGGTTAACTACACCAAAAACCAGGATTTTGTCGTGCAAACTGATAACATTATAGGTCGTGACGAAAATATTATTGGTGCAAAAGTTAGTTTTGAAATACCCTATATTTACGAAAACTAAATCCTGTATGTTACGAGCCATAGTTATTGATGATATTGAAACGATTAGAATTAACAACGTTGCGATTATCAAGTCCTCCTGTCCCAATATTTCGATAATTGGGCAGGCCGATTCTGTCGAGTCAGGAATTAAAATAATACAGCAATTATCTCCGGATATTGTTTTTCTTGATGTTGAAATGCCAGATGGCAGTGGCTTTGACTTGCTGCAAAGGCTCAAGCCAATCAATTTTAAAGTAATTTTCATTACCGGTTATGAAGATTTCGCGATCAGGGCTTTCCGGTTTTCGGCGATCGATTATTTATTGAAGCCTCTTCAGCCTAATGATCTGATAGAAGCTGTACAAAAAGCCCAGGAATCTTTGAACAACGAAGTCGTTGAAATGAAACTCAATAATTTATTTGCCAATCTTGAGCGGCCTAAAAACCTTCAAAAACTCGTACTTAAAACAGCCGACAGGATTTACTCGGTTAATATCCAGGATGTAGTAAATTGTGAATCTGATAAAAATTACACAACCTTTAATTTTATCAATGCGCCAAAACTTGTCGTTTCTACCAATCTTAAAGAGTATGAAACATTGCTGTCTCCTTACAATTTTTTCCGTACACACAAATCCCATTTGATCAATATGGCCTATTTTGACCATTTTATTAAAGCGGATGGCGGCAATAAAATTGTAATGAAAAACAAACTCACGGTTCCGCTTTCTGTGCGCAAGAAAGAAGAATTTCTGATACTGCTTGAAAATCTCTAACTAATTGTCTTAAACGATTCTTTTTTAAATCGCAACGATCATACTCTAAAAGCCAGCGTTTGCTCATTGGCTAATATTCTCATTTTTTCCTGGATTATTATTGCATCGTGATTCCATAAACCTCAGGAATTAACGGAGTTTGAATAATTATTTAATCCGGAGTAAATCCGGGAAAACAAAAACAGAAATGAAAAAACAATTATTTTTTATTGTGCTTGCCGGTTTATTTACCAGTCTGGCTTCGGCGGCAGATTTGTATGTCAGGGATTTTGGCGCAGGTGGCGCTTATCCAACAATTAGTGCAGCAATATCAGCAGCAGCAAACGGAGACCGCATCATTATCAAACCAAAAGCAGGCGGAGTTCCTTACCTTGAAGATTTAGTTATAGACAAGTCATTGACTTTTGTGAGTGAAAACAATTTTGCTAAATATATTCTGCAGGGAAGCATTTCCATCACGCCTCTTGCCGGAAGAGTTGTTACAATAAACAATGTGTCCTTAACAAATAATATTATACTTACTGGCACGACTACGGGTGGCAGGACAACCGTAAATATCTTTAATTCTTTCATGAATGGTATCAATGCGCAGCAACCCAATGCCACTTTGAATATGTCGGGATGCATCATCACAACGCTGGTTTCATTAACTCATGGAAGATTGACGGGAAACAGGTGTCTGCAGTTTGATATCTCAGGCACCGTCGCAGATCCAAACCCGTCAACAACTGATATTGAAATTATTGCCAATGTGATAACCTCAACCGGAGCCGGAATTATTATGGATCAAAAAAACTATACCTTTAAAATATTGAACAATTATATGACTTCAGGTGCTTTATCTATCGATGGGATAAAAAATGCAAGCAATAATGAAATCAGGAACAATGTTATAAATAATGGTAGTTCCTCTGCCATTGTAATCTCACTGTCAACTGGAAATAACGGACTTATTTCTGTATTAAATAATGTATTGACAACCAATAGCACATTACCAAGTTATGCCGAAATACAAAACAACGGTGCTTCATTAGCTAGTGTTTATGCATTTTATAATATGTCAACTTCTGCTTTTACAACAATTGGTGTTACCAGTTCGAGTAACAATACCGGGAATGCTTCCATTTCTATAAATACCGGAAACTTTACCGTTACAGGTTCCAACTCGAATGCAGGTTATCCTGAAGATGAGTATGCCGATTTGGATTTGAGCAGAAACGATATCGGTAATTATGGTGGTTCAGACAGCTGGAGTAATTACTGGCCAGCCGTAAGCAACAAGCCTCAGGTCAATTACTTAAATACGCCAAGAAGAATTTACAATGGAACAACGACATTTAATGCAACTGGTTCAGGTTATTCTAAATAATAAGCTATAAATAAGATGAAAAAATATATTTATAGTGTAATCGCTTTTTTTACGTTCCTGTTGTGTACTGCGCAAACTGTAGCTGTAAGTCAGGCCGAATATTTCTGGGATACCGATCCGGGCGAAGGCAACGCCACAGCAATTGTAGCAACCGATGGAAGTTTTGACACCGCTTTTGAGCAATTATCAAAAGCCGGAATTGCAGCACCAGCCGTTGGATTGCATACTTTCAATATCCGGATAAAAGACAATACAGGTGCCTGGAGCCCGGTTTTTACGAATGTTATCAATGTAGAACAGACACTGACACCAACACCGATAAGCCTTTCGCAGGCCGAATACTTCTGGGATACCGATCCGGGTGAAGGCAATGCCACAGCAATTTTAGCAACCGACGGAAATTTTGACAGTGCTTTTGAGCAACTATCAAAATCCGGAATCGCAGCGCCTGCTGTTGGCCTGCATACTTTTAATATCCGGGTAAAAGACAATAGCAATGTTTGGGGTACTGTTTTTACTAATGTGATTAACGTAGAACAAACGCTGGCACCAACACCAATCAGTATTACACAGGCTGAATATTTCTGGGATACCGATCCGGGCGAAGGCAGTGGCATTCCTCTTTTAGCAACCGACGGCAATTTGGATAGTGCTTTCGGGCAGTTTTTTCAAAACGGGATTTCAATTGCGCAGCCGGCAGGTCTGCATGTTTTTAATGTGCGTATCAAAGACAATACGGGAATCTGGAGTCCGGTTTTCAAAAATGTAATTTATATTGAAAGTACTCTGGCTTCAGAAAATTTCAGCGTCGCACATTTAATTGTTTATCCAAACCCGGTAAAAGACCTATTGACTCTTTCTTTTGAAAATGAGATAACTACGGTGGCAATCTATAATATGCTGGGACAGGAAGTATTGACAAAATCCATATTTGCCAATGAAGGGCAAATGGATGTTTCAGGTTTGCGTACGGGAACTTATCTTGTAAAAATATATGCAGGCAATCAGGTTAAAACCATAAAAGTTATTAAAGAATAATTGATTTCGCTTTGACTATTTGAAAATCCCAAACCCGTAATGAGTTTGGGATTTTCGCTTTCGGGAACAACCAATCAATTATTAACTTGTGAAGATTAGCGCAGAATAACGTTTTATAAAACATATAATCAAACTAGTTTTAATTATCCATTTCCCGACAAACGTTTCTCCTTCAATTATCAACGATAGTCCTTTACATCACATCGTTAATTCATTAGCTAAAATTCTAATTTTCTTTTGATTTATTTTTGGATTTTAATTTCAGATAATCATTAGGATCAATGTTGATAAATAAATAATGGAAATAATGTCAAAAACGAACAATCCCTCTTTATGTTTGCAAAAAATTATTAAACATCAAGATATTTTCATGGTTTTGGCCCTACGGATAGCATTAAGATTTACTGCAAGACCTGAAAGATTGAGATTAAAACAGGAAAAATGAAAAAATTAATTACATTTTTATTAGCAGGTTTTTGCTTGCAATTGTCAGCACAATGCTTTCAAACTATTGACTCGGGAGACAATCATACCATTGCAATTGCAAGTAACGGTTTGCTTTGGTCATGGGGAGACAATACGCTTGGTCAATTGGGAGACGGAACTTTTTCTGATAAAAATACGCCTGTAGCTGTTGGCGCTACCAATGACTGGCTAACTGTTTCAGGTGGCACTTTTTATACTGTTGCCCTAAAAACAAACGGAACACTATGGGCTTGGGGAGACAACAATAACGGACAATTGGGAGATGGTACTACAACCAACAGATCTGTACCTACACAAATTGGCTCTGCCAATGATTGGCGAAGTGTTACCGCAGGATTCAATCATACTGTTGCAATAAAAGCAGACGGTTCGCTTTGGGCATGGGGAAATAACACTAATGGTGCTTTTGGCAATGGCACTTCCGCCAGTAGCAATGTACCCGTTCAGATTGGTACTGATCTTACCTGGCAAAGTGTTGCCGCAGGAAATGGGTATACAGCTGCTATAAAAACCGATGGTACACTTTGGACCTGGGGAAATAACGCCAGTGGGCAATTAGGTGATGGTTCCAATACCAACAAGAATGTGCCAACACAAATTGGGACATCAAACAACTGGAAAAGCGTCGTTACAGGATTAAGCCATACGCTTGCAATAAAAACCGATGGTACGCTTTGGGCATGGGGAAGAAATTTCTACGGACAATTAGGAGATGCTACAACCACGCAAAGAACTTCACCATCCCAGGTTGGTGTTAATACCACTTGGGAAAGTGCCGCTGCAGGTAGTGACCATAGCCTTGCCATAAGAACAGACGGGTCGCTATGGGCGTGGGGCTTTAACAATAAGGGCCAATTGGGTGACGGAACAATTGTTCAAAGGAATCTGGCAAAACGCATAGGCACTGCTAACGATTGGCAAAGTGTCGCCGCCGGAAATGATCATAGTATTGCTAAAAAAACGGATGGTTCACTTTCTGTATGGGGTTATAACGCTGATGGGCAATTGGGTGACGGTACTGTAGCAGACAAAAACATCCCTACAGCTATTGCCTGTCCTACTATTTTGGAGGTTGCACATTTCGGGGCTGCAGTTGCAAATATTAAAGCTTATCCAAACCCGGTAAAAAGTATTTTAAACATTTCTTCAGACGCAACAATTTCCGCCCTGTCAATTTATAATGTATTAGGTCAGGAAGTTATCATGAAATCATCACTACCTGCCAATGAAAGTAAAATTGACGTTTCTAATTTGCATCCGGGAACTTATTTTGTAAAAGTGTATGCTGATCGATTAATTAAAACCCTTAAAGTCGTCAAACAATAAAATACCACCTTAAAAATCAAACAAACCTTATGAAAAAACTCTGCTTATTAGTAGTATCTATCTTTACCCTTACGGGATTTGCGCAAAGCTATGACTACACGTCCTACAAAACCTCTAATTCAGGAATTGCATCAAATAACATCAACGACATTAAAGTGGATGGCAGCGGCAATTTGTGGTTGGCTACCGACAACGCTTTGACCACCTATAACGGAAATACATTTACCAATTACACTACTGACAATTCGGGAATCGAATTGGGTGCTCTGCGAAAAATAGCCATCGATGGCCTCAACCGAAAATGGATAACGACGGCACAAAATGGCCTAATCATGTACAACGGCGCGACCTGGATCAATTACAGGATGGATAACTCCGGAATTCCCAGCAACGTTATCAATGACATTGCGGTAGATGCCTCGAACAACGTTTGGTTGGCTACTTATTCCGGATTGGCGAAATTTAACGGTACAACCTGGACCGTTTATAATGCCAATAATTCCCCAATTGCCGGAAGCGCAGTAAACTCTGTTGCAACAATCGGTAATACTATTTACCTTACCAACGAAAGTATTTTACGCAAATTGAGTGGGACTACATTTTCGATAATCGGTGATCAGGCATCAAAAATACGCCGCATCGTAGGCAACGATATGTATGTGGAGAAATCTTTTGGTTTCCTCAAATATACTAATGAAGTGGTTTCGGCAGGCGTTGATTACCAAGCTTCATGTATGCTGGATTGCGTATTGAGTGGTATGGATGTCGATCAGAATGGCAAACTTTGGAACAGCTACTCGCGCGAATGCCAGGACGGCGGACTACAGAATTTTACTGATTGCAAGAATTATTTTCCGGCAGCTTCCGGAGTTAGTTTTGAATATACGACATGTCTTGAAGTGATCAATTCCAATACAATCTGGATTGGAACTTCCGAAAGCGGACTTGTTAAAATGACATTGACAACTGAACCATGTAGCGCACCAAGCAATTTAACTGTAGTATCTACAACAGCGACAACAGCTTCATTCAGTTGGAGTGCGCCAAACAATCTGCCAAACGGTTATACGGTAATGATCAATAACTCGCAAACACTCGGCGGAACACCTTATTATACTACGGGAAATTCTATAACAATCAATGATCTCTCTCCCAATTCAGATTACTATTGGTGGGTTGCTTCAGACTGTGGTAATGCGCAAAGCGAATGGGTATCGGGAGGATTTTTCTATACACCGGTTCCGCCGCCATGTTTCGCAAAAATGGCCAACGGTGACAACCATACGATTGCCATTAAGGGCGACGGCTCACTTTGGGGTTGGGGAGAAAACGGCAATTACCAACTCGGACTTGGCATTACTACAGATAAAAATGTTCCTACCCGCATCGGGGATGCGACCAATTGGGTAGCAGTTGCCGTGTCCGGATTTCATAGCTTGGCATTGAAATCAGATGGTACGCTTTGGGCATGGGGATCAAACGAATGGGGAGAATTGGGCGATAACACAACTGTTAGCAAGACCATTCCAACCCGAATCGGCACGGCCAACAACTGGTCGAAAATTGCCGCCGGACAAGGTCGTTCAATGGCTATCAAAACTGACGGAACACTTTGGGCTTGGGGTAACAATGGTGCTGGCGATTTAGGATTTGGCGATACGACCAACAGGCTTGTTCCTACCCGATTAGGTTCAGCACTCTTTAAAGAAGTTTCTACTAGCAGCGGGCATTCGCTTGCCATCCACATTAACAACACACTTTGGGCCTGGGGTTGGAATAGTAGTGGAGCAGTAGGTAATAATTCTAATACAACGGTAGTGACCACGATGGTTCAAATTGGAACCGACACCTGGAAATATGTCGAGGCCAATCAATCCAACAGTATCGCCATCAAAACCGACGGTACTATTTGGGGTTGGGGATTCAATACAGATAACCGAATTGGTGTCAATTCCAATGTAAATATAAAGCTGCCGACACAAATCGGAACGGCAAACAACTGGCTGAAAGCGCAAATGGGAATCGGACAGACACTAGCCATTAAAACAGATGGTTCGCTTTGGGGCTGGGGATTCAATACCCAAGGTGAATTGGCACTCGGCAATACCAATTTCCGCACTGCGCCAACCCGTATTGGTTTTGCCAATGACTGGTTGGAAGCCGGAGCCGGAGATCGTTATGGCATTTACTTAAAAACGGGCGGTGACATTTACAGCGCAGGCTGGAGTCCGCAAGGTCAAATGGGACTCGGTGCCAATGCTGTTCATACTACAATGGTACAGATCAATTGCCCGACAACAACAGTATTGGCAAATGAGGATTTTACCGTTGCCAATGAAATGAAAGTATATCCAAACCCGGTAAAAGACCTGTTGCAGATTTCATTTGATGCAACGATTTCAACAGTAGGAATTTACAATATCTTAGGCCAGGAAGTAATCGCAAAAATGATTAATGCCAACGAAGGATTTGTAGACGTTTCGACTTTGTCTCCCGGAACTTATATCGTAAAAGTAACAGCAGGTGAACAAGTTAAAACGCTGAAAGTGATCAAACAGTAAAGATTCAATCAATATGAAAAATCCCAAATTCGATACGAGTTTGGGATTTTTTATTGTAATTCACATTGTCAGATCATGTTCTGCAGCCTTCGGGTTAATATTTATACTTCTCCATGATTTTTGAAAGTCTGTTTGGTGCTTTAAATCTGTAACCAAAATAAACCTCAAAAAATTGCTGTTGATTCGGATCGCGCCAAGGTTTTGTTACGGTTAGACATTGTCTTGTTTACTTTTGACATTGTCTTGTTTACTTTTGACATTGCCTTGTTTACTTTTGACATTGCCTTGTTTACTTTTGACACGGTCTTGTTTACTTTTGAAATTGCCTTGTTTACTTTTGACACGGTCTTGTTTACTTTTGACATTGCCTTGTTTACTTTTGACATTGTCTTGTTGAATTTTATATTCCAATCGTCAAAAACGTCCTGAAGGTTTTTTTGCGCGCATTCGGATTTAAAATCAATTAAGTTCCGTAATGCATATAAAGCAAAAAAGCCATCCACAAAAGTGGAAAGCTTTTCATTGGTCTAACTACTAAACCTGACGCTTTCGCGTCGAAAACAACACAACTATTTTGGATGCTTTTCCTTCAAAAGGACTTGCATCAGAGGATACTTTCATTGGGCAAAAAAGGTTTTCATCTCTGAAAACCTTTTCCCAATTTTAGCGGTCTGGACGGGACTCGAACCCGCGACCCCATGCGTGACAGGCATGTATTCTAACCAACTGAACT
>Ga0247817_10001374_pt1 | contig 12803 bp, 7 predicted proteins | sample UWRJL212509R1_FD_178010 | JGI IMG/M metagenome (GOLD analysis project Ga0247817, IMG submission 178010) | Plant litter microbial communities from Arlington Agricultural Research Station in Wisconsin, United States - UWRJ-L212-509R-1 | ecosystem: Environmental > Terrestrial > Plant litter >... | reverse complement strand
TCATTAAAGAACAAGCCCGATACTTTTGTCTGATCAAACTTTTTGCTTACGTATAAGCTGGTGAATGATTTGTATTGCTGCGTAGCCGCGTTAGTGCTGGGTGGGTTGGCGAATATAGGCGTGCCCGTTTTTGTGCTATTATTAGCGGCACTGCCGCCGGGGGCCAGCGGAAGCATACCCGCCGGGCTGGCAACTAAAGTGCCCAATGAGTTTTTTACCGTTGTGGGTAGGTTTGCAGGTACATAATCTGTATTGGTGATGCCAAAAGCATCGCTGTTTTGGTTGTAGGCATACCCCAGATCTACCTGCCAACCGTGATGAACCAATTTTAATAGTGCCATATCGTGGCGACGGCCTTGTTGCAACCAATCCAGGTTGCCAATTAGCCTTGAATCGTCATAGATCAGTTCCTGACGACCAATTTTTAATGACAAATTATCAAACCATTTAAACCCGATGGTGGTATCGGCTTTGTTGGCCAGGGTAAGCTCGGCCCAGGCTTCGTGCATAAACAGCCTGTTATCTGTTGCCGAAGTTGAAGATGCATCCGCGCCCCACACGCGTACATCCTGCAAACTGGCACCAACGGTTAGTCTGTCCCATTTATATCCAAAAATTAATCTTGTTCGTTGAGATACGAATCCGGCGTTTTTTGAATCCTTTAATACAAGGTTACCAAAGCCATCTCTTGATTCTGCCCGTGGTCTTATCTGGGCATTAAGCGTCATTTGCGCGGCGGCATTATATGCCGAAAAGCAGGCAACAATTACGATTGTTGTAAAAATTGTGCATCGTTTGAGTAGGTTTTTATACATTTGTTAAGTTTTTAGTTTGTGAAAGCGATAAAACTGTAATAGCTCTGTTTGGGAATGCGACCTCCCTGCAGGGCTTTTTTTTGTATATATTGTGGGGTTATTTTTCAATTGCTATTCCAACATAAACCCTCCCCTCCATTATTTTTACGGGGTAGGTTTTTATGGTGTATTCATCGCCGCTAAGGCATTCGCCGCTTAACAGCGAAAATGTTTTTTTATGAAACGGACAAGCAACCTTGGGTTCGCAGTCATCACCCGCGCTGCCTATCATCCCGCGCGACAGCGCCATTTGCTGCTTATGCGGACAAAGGTTTTGGGTTGCGTACCACTCGTTACGGCGTTTAAAGTTGTAAATTGCTATCTGCTCGTCGCCATGCTTCATACAAACCCCGCCATTTTCCGGAACATCATCAGTGTAGCAGGCCGGGATCCAATCAATTGCTGTTAGTGTTTCCATGTTGTTTGTTTTTAGTCCGGAAGTCGGTAAGACCGGAAGTCCGGAAGTTTTTTATTTATTCAATTTGAGCGGTGGCTGTCATCCTGAGCTTGTCGAAGGACGCGCGTATGGCCCGCCCACCATGGTTCGACAGACTCACCATGACAGCCACCCGCTTCTCTTTACCAACTCGCCTTAACCTGTCCGCGCATTTCTTCAAACTTCACGCTTGGGTCTTTATGAGCGGGCTCATTAACAAAGTGCGAGAATTTTTTGCGCAGCTCCGGGTTATCCACCACCTCTTTCCACTCGCAGTGGTAGGTGTTTACTAACAGTTGCATTTCTGCTTCCAACTGCTCACATATGCCCAGGCTATCATTAATAATTACATTTTTTAGATAGCTCATGCCGCCTTCCATTTTGTTTAGCCATGTGGCGGTACGGGTAAGCGGATCGGCAGTTTTTATGTAGAACATTAAAAACCTGTCCAGGTATTTAACCAGCGTATCTTTATCAATATCGGTAGCTAATATTAACGCGTGCTGTGGTTTTGAGCCGCCGTTGCCGCATACATACAGGTTCCAGCCTTTTTCTGTAGCGATGATGCCGAAATCTTTTGATTGCGCCTCAGCACATTCTCTGATGCAGCCACTTACGCCCCCTTTTAGTTTATGCGGTGCGCGGATACCTTTGTATCTGTCTTCCACCTCAATAGCAAACGATACACTATCATGCAAACCAAAGCGGCACCAGGTACTACCCACGCAACTTTTCACCGTGCGCAGCGCTTTGCCATAAGCATGTCCGCTTTCAAAACCGGCATCAATCAGTTCTTCCCATATCAAAGGCAGATCACTAACATGCGCGCCGAATAAGTCGATACGCTGGCCGCCGGTAATTTTAGTGTATAAGTTATATTTCTTAGCCACCTGCCCTATCACTATCAATTTATCAGGTGTAATCTCGCCACCCGGGATACGCGGCACTACAGAATAAGTACCACCTTTTTGAATATTAGCCAGATAGCGGTCGTTGCTATCCTGTATGGTTGATTGTTTTACTATTACTTCGTTCCAAAGACTGGACAGGACACTTGCCACCAATGGTTTACAGGTTTCGCAGCCATCGCCTTTACCAAAATGATCCAGTACCAGATCATAATTTTTCAACTGGTTCATTTTTACCAGATCATATAATTCCTGGCGCGAGTAATCAAAATGCTCGCAAATGGTATTTTTAATGTAAGCACCGTTGGCTTTTAGCGTACCGTTAACCAGGTCTTTAACCATTGGCATACAACCACCGCAGCCTGTGCCGGCCTTAGTGCATTTTTTAATACCGTCAACATTGGTAATTCCCAAGTCTGTAACGGAAGAGCAAATGGCGCCTTTAGTTACTGCCTCGCAAGAGCAGATCAAGGCATCGTCAGGCAAACTCATTACTCCTGCGCCCTCGCTTTCGGCTCCGCCCCTTGATCCCAGGATCAGATCCTCAGGATTTGGCGGCAGTACCAGCTTATTATTTACTGTTTGCAACAACATATTGTAGGCATCGGCATCGCCAATTAAAATGCCGCCTAATAAGTATTTGCCATCAGTAGTAATGTTAATGCGTTTGTAGATGCCTTTGTGGGTATCTTCAAAAACTATGGTGCGGCAATCGGGTTCGGTAATAAAGGCATCGCCAAAGCTAGCTACGTCAACACCAATCAGTTTAAGTTTGGTGCTCATATCGTAGCTGTAAAACAGCTTGCTACCGCCTGTTAATTGCGATACAACAATATCAGCCATTTCATAGCCCGGCGCTACAAGGCCGTAGATCATACCCTCGTACAATGCGCACTCACCAATAGCGAAGATGCTCTCGTCGCTGGTTTGCATCTTGGCATCAACCAAAATACCGCCACGGGTACCAACATGTAAACCAGCCAGTTTAGCCAGCTCATCGCGCGGACGGATACCTGCCGATATCACCAGCATATCAATTGGCAGTTCGCTACCGTCGTTAAAGTTTAATGATTCTGCTTTGTGTTCACCACCTATATAGGATGTGCTTTTATTTAAATGGATACTCAACCCAAGTTCTTTTAATTTAGATTGCAGCATAGCACTGCCTGCTGAATCAATTTGCCGTGGCATCAGGCGCGGGGCAAACTCAATAACATGGGTGTTTTCAATACCCAGGTCAATTAGCGCCTTGGCTGCTTCTAAACCTAAAAGACCGCCGCCCATTACGGCACCGGTCTTGGCATTGGCGGCATATGTTTTAATAAGATCAAGGTCTTCAATAGTACGGTAAACAAATACCCCATCTTTTTCTACGCCGGGCAGATCAGGCACAAAGGCCGATGAGCCGGTGGCCAAAACCAGGTAGTCGTATTTTATAGTGATGCCCGAAAGTGAGTGAATAGTTTTGGCGGCACGGTTTATTTCCTGAACGGGATCAGCCAGATGAAGTGTGATATCATTTTCTGCATACCAATCAGCAGTTGATAAGGAAAGGTCCTCTGCAGACTTACCATTGAAATACTCGCTCAGGTGAACACGGTCATAAGCCGGGCGGGGCTCCTCTCCAAATACTACAATATTGAAGTCTGATGATTTTTTTACAAGTTTTTCGCAAAACTTATAGCCTACCATGCCATTTCCGATAACTACAACTGTTGATTTTTCCATTTTATTAAAATTTTATGACCAACACAATAAAAAGAGAACTTATTAACGTGTCTGCATAGCAATTTTATACAAAAAAAATCAGTTTTGCAATTTTTATACTATTTTAGTCATATAAATAAGACATAATTTTGGTTAAAATTGATTAATTAACTAATTTAAAACATAAATTTGTTAAAATTTTAATATAAAAAACTATTTATACTTAAATTGATAATAATTTATAACACTAAAACAGTTTATTTTTTGATAAAATGATAAAAGTTAAAAAAATTAAACTCAAAATGATTTAAATACGTTTTAAAATAGATCACAGTAGTAAAATATTTTAAAAATAAATCCAATTAGATCACAATTTTTAAAAAAAACATAAAACAAACACCCGCGATTATGAAAATAAGAATGAAAGGCAACTCAATTAGATACAGATTGAGCAAAACAGACGTAGAAACCTTTGTAAATACTGGTTATTTAGAAGAAGTTGTAGATTTTGGCTTGCAAAAATTGATTTACGCGCTAAAAATTCAGGGTAATTCGGTACTTAGCGCAAATTTTGAGCAAAATAAAATAATAATATACCTGCCGCAGTTTATGGCGCAGGAATGGGAAACAACCGACATAGTTGGATTTGATAACACATCAGGTAAGCTATCCCTTTTGATTGAAAAAGACTTTCAATGCCTGGATAATGTAATGGAGGACCAGAGTGATAATTTCCCTAATCCCTCTTTAGTTTGCTAAGCATATATTTTTAATAACAATAAAGGGCGGTAATTACCGCCCTTTATTGTTATTAGTCTTCTGTACCAACAATACCGCCGGTATCGCCGGGCTCGGGTTCAATATCTAGTCCGTTATTATTGGTAACCGCCCCCGTTTGCGACTGATTACCCAGATCAGGATGACTTTCCTGCGTAAGTGTTTCGTCAACCTCACCACCAAAGCCTTCATCTTCGGGCGTTGTCTTTACAAAATCAGGGCGTTTATCTTGTTCTTCGGTTTTATTCAGATCGTTTGTTTCCATGGTGTGTGGTATTATACTTTAACAACCGCATGTAATAAACAATGTTTTATTATTTCAAATTGTCATTGCGAGGTACGAAGCAATCGCACGGAGAAAAGCGGTTATTCATAGTTCGCGATTGCTTCGTACCTCGCAATGACAAAAACTTATGTTCGTGTGACAAAATTTAACATCCTTACCCCTCCTGCGTATTCATAAACACAAACTGGTTATCAAACATATCCAGCTTTATTTTGCTGTCTTTATCTACTTTGCCGGCCAATATTTGTTTAGACAGTTCGTTCAGCACACGTTTTTGTATCACACGTTTTAACGGCCTTGCGCCAAACTGCGGATCGTAGCCTAATTGTGCCAGCCAATCTAAAGCTTCGTCTGATGCTTCAATACTGATGCCCATTTCGTCTAATGTTTGCTGAACTTGTTTAAACTGCAGTTTTACAATATCACTTATCTCATCGCGGTTAAGCGGGGTAAACATAATTATCTCATCAATCCTGTTCAAAAACTCCGGACGAATAGTTTTGCGCAATAGCTCAAATAGATCATTCTTTGTTTTGGCGATAATGGCATCACGGTCGCCATCTTCTAAAAACTGGAAGTTTTCCTGAATAATGTTCGAGCCAATATTAGACGTCATAATGATAATGGTGTTCTTAAAGTTCACCAAGCGGCCTTTGTTATCCGTTAATCGGCCATCATCCAACACCTGCAGCAATATGTTAAACACATCCGGATGCGCCTTTTCTATCTCATCCAGCAAAATAACACTGTAAGGCTTCCTGCGTACCGCTTCGGTTAACTGTCCGCCCTCATCATAGCCTACATAACCCGGAGGCGCGCCAATTAATCTAGATACGGCATGCCGTTCCTGATATTCGCTCATATCAATACGCACCATAGCGGCTTCATCATTAAACAGGTACTCGGCTAATGCTTTAGCCAACTCTGTTTTACCAACACCGGTAGTGCCTAAAAATATAAACGAGCCAATAGGTTTGCGTTTATCCTGCAAACCGGCGCGACTGCGGCGTATGGCATCGCTTATAGCTTCAATAGCTTCGTGCTGCCCGGCTACGCGTTTGTGCAATTCATCTTCCAGACTAAGCAATTTTTCGCGCTCGCTTTGGATCATTTTAGACACCGGGATGCCTGTCCATCTGGAAACCACGCCGGCAATATCATCGGCAGTAACTTCCTCTTTTAGCATGCGGCTTTCGCTTTTGTTAGCTTGCAAAGCCTCTTTTAGTTTCTCCACTTCTTCCTGCGCTTCGCGGATCTTTCCGTAACGCAATTCGGCTACTTTACCGTAATCACCCGCGCGTTCTGCCTGCTCTGCTTCCAGCTTGTAGTTTTCTATTTGCTCCACCTTTAAGTTGATGCCATCTACCACGTCTTTTTCGCCCTGCCATTTGGCACGTAAGGAATCCCTTTCAGACGACAGATTGGCAATTTCCTCGCTTAACTCGGCAACTCTTTTATCGTCTTTTTCGCGTTTAATGGCTTCGCGTTCTATTTCCAGCTGCATAATGCGGCGCTGTAGTTCATCCACCACTTCGGGTACCGAATCCATTTCAATCCGTAGCTTTGAGGCTGCCTCATCCATCAGGTCGATAGCCTTATCGGGTAAAAACCTGTCGGAAATATACCGCTGCGACATTTCTACCGCTGCAATAATAGCTTCGTCTTTAATCCGCACTTTGTGGTGCGCTTCGTAACGTTCTTTCAATCCTCTTAATATAGAAATGGCGTCGGCCGTATCCGGCTCATCCACCAACACCATCTGGAACCGGCGTTCAAGGGCTTTATCCTTCTCAACATATTTTTGATACTCATTGAGCGTTGTAGCGCCAATGGCCCTTAATTCGCCGCGTGCAAGGGCGGGCTTTAAAATATTGGCCGCATCCATAGCGCCATCACCCCCACCTGCACCCACCAGTGTGTGTATCTCATCAATAAATAATACTATCTCGCCATCTGCCTGGGTAACCTCTTTTATAACGGCTTTTAAACGCTCCTCAAACTCACCTTTATATTTGGCTCCCGCTATCAGCGCGCCCATATCTAAAGAGTAAACGGTTTTGCTTTTTAAACTCTCGGGCACATCACCCTTTATTATTCTGAAAGCAATACCTTCGGCAATGGCGGTTTTACCTACGCCCGGCTCGCCCACCAAAATGGGGTTGTTTTTTGTGCGGCGAGAAAGAATCTGTATTGTACGCCTTATCTCTTCGTCACGGCCAATAACCGGGTCTAATTTGCCGGATTCGGCATATTCATTCAGGTTGCGCGCGTATTTATTTAAAGCGTTAAAGGTGGCTTCGGCATTTTGATCAGTCACTTTATTATCGCCACGTAAACCTACAATAGCTTTTTTAAGGTCTTTCTCGTTAACGCCTGCATCTTTCAAAGCAGCGCTCACCTTATCGCTTACAGATAATATACCTAGTAAAATATGCTCAACCGATACAAACTCATCTTTAAACTCCTTTAGATAAGACTGTGCCTTTTGCAAGGCCGAGTTAGCGCCCGATGATAGGTATACGTCGCTTCCGCTTACTTTGGGGAAAGATTCTATCTGCGCATCCAACGTAGTTTTTAACCTGTTAAGGTTAACGTTTAGTTTTTTTAGTAAATAAGATATAACATTCTCATCAACCAATAACAAGCCTTTTAACAAATGAGCTGTTTCTATAGCCTGCTGTTGGTTGCCAACTGTTATTTCGGATGCCTTTTGCACGGCTTCCTGTGCTTTTATGGTGAAGTTGTTAAAATTCATAATTAAATAATTCTAAGCATACCCACTCAAAACCCCTGCCATTGGTATGCAACTGAAAAATTGTCATTCTATTTAAAATTCTCCCGCCTTTTTGACAATAAAAAAAGGATGCCTTACTGTTTTAAGAAATTACAAATAACTAAAAAGCAACATATTAACACTTGAAGCAAAAAGCGTACATCCTTTTTTTCATAGTCGTTCGTTTTTATATTTTTGATAACATAAAGCACCCCTTAATACTTTGAATACCCATTATTTTAGAAGTTTACCTGCCCGGTACCGGGCGGGGTTCCGCAATTATTATACGCTGCAGAACCTTATCTCTATTCGCAATAGTAGTGTGGTTTTTTTGCTTATAAATGTTTTGCTGCGCGTATTGATATGGGTATTACCTGTTAGCCTTTCAAAAGCACAAAACTTTCCAGAAGTTACTTTTACCAATTGGTTATATATTGTAATTACACCTGTTTTTTATGGCGTAAGCGAGTTTCTGCTAAAACGCATAAAAAAAACAAAAAAGGCCGGCGCAAGCATGATCCTCTTTGTGTTTATTTTTTCTTTTTACCTGATAATGGCCGGTATGTATTCGGCATTTATAGCTACGTCTGACCCGCGCAACGCCCTCACCATATACCTGATAGCTTTATGCATTATTAGCGTAATGTGTGTGTTTGAGTATGACGAAGTAATAATAATGATAATACTCATTGAAACTATTTACACCGGCTTATTATTCTTTGCCAGTGCCGATGCTACTACCATGTTGTATGATCAGCTTATTTCCATCATTCTGCTATCAGGCTTTTACCTTATATCACGTTACTTTTATTCTTATAAGGCTACTTACTTCCTTCAGTTAATCGAGATCCGCGCTAAAAACATTGAGATTGAGAAAGCGGCAGTATTTAAAAACCAGGTTTTAGGTATGGTGGCGCATGATCTGCGTAACCCTATAGCCGCGGTAGAATCATTGGCTATGATGATGGAACTTGATGATGACCTGAGCGAAGACACACTAGACAGTGTTAGCATGATAAAGGCATCATGCGTTAAGGCCCGGAGCATTATATCTGATCTGCTGGAGGCCGCCAAAAACGAAAACCTGAACACCATTGAGCTGCATAAAACTGAACTGAATCAATGGCTGAAGGGCATCATTAACATGTGGAAGATCCAAAAAGATCTGAAAAACAATATTGTACTTAAAAGCAGTGTAAACCCAATACACGCGGGTATTAATAACGAAAAGTTTCAGCGTGTGCTGGATAACCTGATAAGCAACGCCATGAAATTCTCTAAAGAGAAAGACAATATTGAGTTGCATTTAGACCAGCAGGGCGATAAACTTACGGTTAAGGTGAAAGACCATGGCCTTGGAATACCAAAGGATATGATCCCCCATATTTTTGAACGTTTCTCTAAAGCAGGCCGCACAGGCTTAAAGGGCGAGCAATCAACCGGGCTGGGCTTAAGCATTGTGAAACAGATAGTGCAAAGCCACAAAGGCACCATTGTGGTTGAAAGCGAAGAAGGAAAAGGCACTACCTTTGTTATTGAGCTACCGGTTGTTGCTTAGTTAGCAGTTTTTAGTTGGCAGTTAGCAGAAAGTAAGGTTTACTTATGGCGTTGACGAAGTGTTTGCTTTTACTGATATTTTGCTTTGCGCGGCCCCTACAAATCCATCCATATCTGCACCTTGCACATTGACATTATATGTAGCTGTTTTGTCGGCCGTATAAAAGCATACGGAGGCTTGCCCGTTATAGTCGGTTATAATATTTGGCGCCCAGAACAAAGTTGGCCGCGTATCTAAACCAGCATCACTCTTTTGTACTGTATATCGTGGCGAATAAAATTCCTTTTTTTGAGCGAAAGCCGGTGGACGATAAATATAGGTGCCCGGAATTTTCTTTGTAAAACCCTGACCTGAGTAGGTGGTGAGCTCAACAAATGCATATTCCCAAAATTTTGCCATTGGCGACAAATAACGATCTGTATATGGAATTTCGTTTTTCCCGGATGTCATTACCTCTATACCCTTAGCATCATCGGCATCCATGTATTGCATAATTTCTTTCAAACCAAAACCCGGCCCCATAAAAACACTGGATTTAATACCGTCTATTATCAAAACAAGCCCTTTGTTATCAATAGTATACGAAGTGTATGGCCCCCTTTCCCTAACAACAAAACCCGGTATGCTCTTTTTAAACAGATCTTCTAAGGTCAGTTTTCCTTTGGCTCTGATATCATCGGTATTTAGAGCAAAGTCCGCTTCGCCGGGGTCTACCAGGCTTTTTGAGTCCTTAATTATTTTTTTGGCTTTTATCTGAACCTCTTGCAACTGCCTGCCCGTTACTTTAGCCTCTTCCTGGTTATACAATTGCTTTGTGCGCATAGCATTAAGCTTTGATGTATCTATATTAACATACAGCGGTATAAGGCGTTGACTGTTTGCCGGCCAAACAGGCGCAACAAAGTCGTCCATTTCTATACCAATATTAAATTCGCGGCCTCTTTTATTGCGGGCCTGTATGTTAAATGCAACCGTATCCGGCGGTGTAATGCCGGTAAATATAAACTCACCCGCGGCGTTGGTAATGGTATCGGCAACAATCAAAGGCTTGGTTGACAACAGTATTACCTTGCTCTTTTCAATGGGTTTATTAAAGGCGTTAACCGCCCTTCCCTTTATTACAAATTCGGGCTCGGCTTTGTAGGTAAGCGGTTTTTGCTTTGGGTTAAAAACATCTGTCCATTTATAATTTACCCAGCCTTGCGTAAGCAGCAAAACATCAAGCGCGGCGGCCTTGGCCAGCGAATCGCCTTTGGTAAAGTACCAGGCGGGGTTTTCTAACTCGCCCTTTAAATCGTCTGCCAGCAATAATTTAGCAGGCAGGTTGGGCAGCGTTGCAGAATCCAACTTAACCTGGGCGTTATCAGTAACCGCCAGCGAAAAATTCCCCTCTACCGGCACACCATCATTATCTTTTACAATAATGTTAAGTTTTACGCTATCGCGATTGCCGTAGCTTGTTTTTGAAGGCACAACCTCAATGTTCACTCTATCGTTATGGTCAATAAAAACAACACGTTCAGCCACAGCAACATCTGCTGCAGAAAGCAAAGTAAAACGGGCCACCCCAGTTGGAAAAGCTGATCGTGGTACATTAATGCGCCTATTTCCCTTAGCAGCATTTACCGCTGCCCCATAACAAACCACATTGCGCGACTGCCCCAATAAGTAATAAACCGCTTTAGCCTGTTGCACATCAGCAGATGGAACAATGGTAACGGCTATGGAATCTTTACCGGTATTGTTTACCTTAAGCAACACCCCCGAAGTTTTTGCCTGTGGCAATGGGAAGTTCAGCGTCTTGTCGTGGTAATTTATCCGGGCCGTGTAAACTTCTGTAGTTTGTGGTATCAGCTCAAATGTGCCCATTCCCTTGTGTACAGATCTTATGTCGGTAAGTTTCTGGCCCTTGCTGTTATAAATACCTCCCGCTATATCCACACCTTTACCCCCTTCGTTTATGGCTTTAAAGGCCACTGTGTTAAGCATCCCGCTTACCAGGGTGCCGCCTTCGGGCATAAACTGCAGGTCTGTTTTTTCATCCCGGTTAATTATTACCGGCACATTAAAGGTTACTTCCTTCTCACCTTTAATTTTTTTGGTCAGGCTAATGTTTACATCCTTTGCAAGCACCTTATCGGGCAAGTTAAAATCAAAATCTAATGAGCCGTCAACGCCGGTTGTCATTTTCTCACGGTAAAGCGTTCTACGCCCGGCAGCAATTCTGGTATTCAATTCTTCAGCAAACATATGGTGACCTTCATTTGTAAAAAATGCCAGATCTGTTTTTACATTGTTTTTCCCGTCTTTTTCCTTCAGCTCAAAGCGCGAGTTGATCATCCAGTCTTCATCCAGCGGCCCATCAATGGTAAACTGTCTTTTAAAAACATATTGATCGTCAAAATTGCGCATCCAATTAGTGTAGGCACGTAAGGTATAGGAGCCTTCGGCGTAACGGTTGTCAACAAGGGGAATGTTACCCCAACCCAGGCCGGCAGTGAGTGATACCATGTTGCGGTTGATGACATTATCATTAGCATCGGCAATTTCTATATACATCAAACCGCTTTTGGTTGATGCGCCAAGACTTGCCCCATCAAAAACATAGGCCTTAAACCAAATGGTATCTTCTTTATTATAGTTTTGTTTATCGGTCTGGATAAATATTTTTTCGGGTGTATGGGCGGTATTGTAGGCAGAAATAGTATTTATTTGCTGCTGTACAGAGCGTATTGTCTGCGCATGGCTAGCCGCTGAACAAGCCAGCGCTGCAAGCATCAATAACACGTATTTATTAAAACAACCTGCCATATTATCCCTGTTATTTGACTGTCAATTTGCCTTGCGCGTTCCCCACCGCGCCTGCCATATCCGCGCCTTGAATGTTAAGGCTATAAGTCGCCGCTTTATCGGCAGTGTAAAAACTTACTGTGGCACGGCCATTATTATCTGTCATAACATTAGGTTCCCAGTAGATTGCCGGGCGGGTATCAGGCACTGCAACCGGATTTTTAACCGCATATTTTGGCGAGTAAAACTCCTGCGTTGAAGCAAAAACCGGTGGACGGTACAGATAACTGCCCGGCGTTTTTTTCATAAATATGCCATTGCCCGAATAGGTGGTGATCTCAATAAAAGTGAAGTCAGTATACTTAGCTAAAGGATATTTAGGTGATATATATTCCGAGGTGTAAGCCAATTGATTTTTGCTTGACGTCATTAACTCTACACCTTTAACATCTTCTGCATTAATATATTCTAAAATGCTTTTCATATACTGATAATAGCTGGTGCCTTCAGGTACAAAAAACAGCGTCGACTTGCCATCTATAATAAATATGGTGGGCATAAAATATATATTATAATATATACCACCCTTTTTGCCCATGTTGGTAAACCCTTTAATATTTTTATATATTACATCTAACAAGCTTTTTTTTGCAACCTCGCGCAGGTCCTCTTCGTTTAGCGTGAAATCCGCTTCGCCCGGTCCAACCAAACTTT
>Ga0247817_10001373_pt1 | contig 12814 bp, 13 predicted proteins | sample UWRJL212509R1_FD_178010 | JGI IMG/M metagenome (GOLD analysis project Ga0247817, IMG submission 178010) | Plant litter microbial communities from Arlington Agricultural Research Station in Wisconsin, United States - UWRJ-L212-509R-1 | ecosystem: Environmental > Terrestrial > Plant litter >... | reverse complement strand
ACAGAATGCTTATATAAAAAAGTTGAAATAAAAATTAATATGAATAACGATGCAACAAAAATGCATTTTAGTAAAATTGATTTATTGAATAATGACTTATAGCTCATTTTTTGTGCATTTTATATGCTCAACAAAAAATTATCTCGATTCAAGCCGCTTGTATGGTATTGCCAGTTAAGTGTGATTACATCTGAAAGCACAGTCTTCAAAGTCACAAATTCGTGAGGTTTTTTAATATATATATTTGCTCCTTGTACAAAGGTTTCTTCAATGTCTTCGTCGGATGCTGATGTAGAATAAATTGCTATTGCAATATTTTTTAATCTGTCAATAGTTTTTATTTCCCGCAAACAATCTAAACCGGTTTTGCCAGGCATATTTAAATCCAGGAAAAGCACATGTGGTAAAACAGAATCCGGAGTGTTCAGGTAATTCATCAATTCAATACCATTATTGAATGTGGTCACTGAAGTTTTTATTTTAATTTCATCAAACGCATCCCTGAAAAAGAGTCTGTCATCTTCATCATCATCTGCCAACATTACTCTGATTACTTCATTCTGCATCGTATATACTATTTCGTTTTTGAATTTTATTTGTTTAATCTACTTATAAATTCTTAAATAACCAGTGTAAAACAAAGCCCATCAAGAGTTTTGTTTTATGAAAATTATTGTTGAATTAACTTTTGATAATATTTGCCAGCTGATCTTTAAAAAGGCTTGCTTTGCATGACATTTTTTCGTTTATCAATAATTCGCTGAAATGCACTTGGTGTTAAGCCCGTTACGCTTTTGAACTGATTACTAAAATGGGCAACGCTGCTATAACTTAATTTCCAAGCTATTTCAGTTATGGTTAATTCATTTGTTACAATTAACTGCTTAGCTCGTTCTATTTTTTGCAAAATAATAAAATTCGCAATAGAAGTATATGTAACATCTGAAAACAAATTTGAAATATATCCGTAACTCTGTCCTACTTTATCGGCCAGATATGCAGATGTTTTTGCATTCGATAATTTTTCATCTGAATAGACCATTTCAATAATGGCATCCTTAATTTTTTGAACCAAAACACTTTTATGGCTTTCAACTACAGAAATTCCATAATGATTGAGGTTTTGATTTAATGATTTCAACATTTCTGCCGGAGGATCATTATTGATTTCTATTTCTCCAAAACCAAGAACAGAATAGTTTAGATTTAATGCCTCTAATTGCTCTTGCAACACTTTCTTGCATATGGTGTTTATATCAAATTTTAAATAGAGTTTCATTATTTTTTTTAATAAATATAATTCTTTTTAAGATTATTTAGTACTTGATATGCAAGTTACAAGTGCTTTAGTAGCTTAATTTTTACGGTTTGCAGCGAATAATACAATTCCACCAACAACTAGTACTACCCCTACAATAGGAGACCACTGTACCGGGTGGTTTTCTTCTTTATTAATTTCAATAGGACCAACATCTACTACTTTCTCTTTTGTGATAAAGTTAAAGCCTGTATAAGCAATCATCAAAATACCTATTACTATAATAACAATTCCTACGTTTTTCATATTGACATTTTTACGATTTTTACTGCTTACTGATTTTATAAAATCTATTTTCTTAGAATTGCATAAATTTATTCCATTTCTGCCATTCTGAAGCACGTTTGATTCTCAATAAATATTCCTCTTCTTTGAATACTTTGTAAAATGAGTTTAAAGCAAAAATAAATGTATTTACATCCATTGATTTTTTTCTTTCAAACATTTTTTCTTCTTCATGAATAGCATCAACTTCATTGTTAAAGATTTTGGATAAAAGAAAGTCAAATGAAGTTTTGGATATTTCTCTGTAAGCCGGCACACCCGTTGTTTTCCAGGCACATAATAATGCCTCTGCGATTAGACTACTTTCGATTGAAACGGTCTGTTGAAACCATTTCCATTGATTGTTTTCTGTTTCTTTATAAAGCGTTACCAACTGATCTCCTAATTTTTTTATTAACCAGACAGCCTCAATTGTTTCGTTTTTAGTATTATAATAATGCAAGCCTTTAATAATATACGCTATTGCTCTGGTTGAGTAAATCTTTTTAACGCCTTGCAACGCCGTTTGAAACATAGCCTCAGCTTTTTCCACAATAGTTGACGGGAACATGTTCTTTTTTGAAATCAAGTACCCCAATGCCCAAAGTGCGCAACCTGTTGTATCTGCAAGATTTGTTGTTTCGTTTTCTTGCGTAAATTTCTTTTCAGCATCTACATATTTGAAAAAATATCCTGTTGGCTGCAGACAATATTCAATGAAATTCAAGTAGATCTCTATTAATTCAAGATTTCTTTTTTCTCTTGTTAATTCATAGTGTTCACACAATATAACAAGTGCCATAGCATTGTCATCCAGAGAGTATACATTTAAGCCTAGCTCACTGCCATTTTGCTTGATGCCAAAATCCGTTGTGAAATTTTTGATCTGGTGCAGGTTGTATTCAGAGTACGATTGATCCGGTGTTCCGGAAATATATTTAACCCCTTCGTGCAATGGCATATGTTGAAAAGGTGCCATTGTACTGGCACGTTTGCCAATACTGCTGTTTGTAAGTGAAGAATTTGACGCTGATTTAGCTTTTTTAAGGATAATGGAATCTAGTCCACCTTGTCCCTGATTTGTGCTGCTTTTGCTTCTCAACTTTCTCATAACTGTATTGATTTGGGGTTGCTCTTTTTCGTTTTAAGAGATTAATATTAATAAGTACTTTATTAGGTATTAATCATGAGTAAAAGTAGCCTGTTTGCCTATCCAATACATTACAGGATTTTGAGCTATTGTTACATAAATTACATATGCTGCTTCTCTTCCACTTTAACTTTAAGTGGTGGCAACACCTTTGTCATTTTTAAAAAATTTATACATCATCCAAACAATCAAAGCGGTTGCCATTGAAGCAAAAATATGCTTTATAGGATGCCCGCTTATAGTCTGTGTACAATCAAAAACGTATTGATCCTGATGCTCAGCTAATTTGGCAAACACATAACATATAAAAACTGCCAATAAAGGTTTGTGCATACCTCTGTTTTTATCGTTTTGCATAATACAAATTATTATAATCAATAACATAGGTAAAAATTGAACGATCGCATACAATCGTAGATCCCCTTGCCCAAGTGTCTCTGTATAATACCAATACATAACTGAAAACAAGCCCAGACTAAGGCTGAAGATCCAAACAGCAATTGCCTGTTGACGATTCACATACTGCGCATACATTTCAGAAAAAAATGATGTAAATACGATTGTCATGGGCAAACGATCCCAAACAAGTGTTGCATTTGTAGGGTTGAGGTGATAATATCCAGATCCCAAACCCGTAAGAATCATCCCAACACATAGTACCCACACCATCGGACTTTGAATTGAATATTTTTTTATAAGTACGACACCCCATATACCGGAAAAGATAAATCCCAGATTTGAAACCACATTATAAAAATTAGGTATTGAAAATACAGTGATCTCATGCGCAAACATATGGTATTGCATGTGCTGAGGAATTGCAGGCAGAAAAGTATACACGAGAAGTGCTGCTGCAATACTTACAAATAATAAGACAGTTGACACGTTGATATCTGGCTTTTTCATGGTTTTGGTTTTTGTTTTATCAAATCACCAAAAAAATATGTCTGTAAAAAATGGATTTTTGATCAAAAAAAGGTTTTTGTTTTTTGTAAAAACATGGTTATCTTACTTAAATATTGAGTATTTTTATATCTAAACAGACTTTTAATAATGGATAAGCTGGGTGTTATAATTAATTCATTAGGTGCCGAAGAAATTTCTCTTTTTAAACAATTTATTCAGAACAAAAAGGAAATTGAAGGACGAAAGGATCTACAACTCTTTGATGCGCTTCAAAAAAATGGAGGTAATCTCCGTGCTGAAATCCTTCACAATCTCTATCCGGATACCTTAAATCAGGTAGCCTATCATGCAACACGTAAGCGTTTATTCAAAATGCTTTCTCAATTTATACACTTACAGCATATTCAAAGTGATGAACATATTGATATAGCTTCTTATTATTCTGTTTGTGATTTTTTATTTAAGAACAGACAAGATGAAATTGGCTGGCAGTATTTAAAAAAGGGGTTGAATCTTTCGAAAAAAGGCAAGCTGCACGACCTCGAAATTAAACTTTATCAATTGGCTATTGATGAAGGCAATAGTGAATATGCTCTGGACATGAAAGAGATGCTGGTTCGCTATCAAGCGCTTGTACGATTGAGGCATGAAGAATCTCAGCTTCAAATCATCAGGCAAATTGCTCGTCATGAATTAAACCTTCGATTAAGAAAAGGTGTGAATTTGAATTTTGGTTTTTTTATACAAAATCTAAATCAAACCTATTTGCCCAATTCGCCATCTGTACAATCACTGCATGTGATATATAATCAAGTATGTATTGCACGGTCTATCGTACTCGAAAAAAAGGAGTTTCATACGTTTGAAAAGTATGTTATCGATTCGTACACTGAGTTGCTGAGCCGAGGCGCCTTTAAGAAGGAAACAAACAGCATTCATATTCATTTTTTATATATGATTGCTCATACATGTTATAGAAATAAAAAATTTGACACCGCTCAAATGTATTTAGACAAGATGCGTCACCATATGCTTGAATACAAAAAAACCGATTACAAAAAGTATGAATATAAGCATGTATTACTTCAGGCGGCGGTTCACTCCTATACACATGCTTCTGCAAAAGCTGTTTCCATTATTGAAAAGCTGCTGGAAGAAAAACATATTCAACGCAATAATGAGCAGTATTTTAATGCCTTGATCAATCTTGGACTCAATTACTTTTATTCGAAAAATTATTCAAAAACACAACGTACATTCAGAAATCTACAACATACCGATGCCTGGTTTGTGAAAATAATGGGACAGGAATGGGTATTAAAAAAACTCCTGCTTGAGGCTATTAACTTTTATGAACTTGAACACATTGAATTTGCTTTGGAAAAAATCAAATACATTGAACAGAATTTCAATGCATACATGAATCAAGACAAACACAAACGTGCGATCCATTTTATTGGCTTGTTTAAAAAAATTATTCAAAATCCTGAGATTGTATCAACGAAATCTTTTAGCCAGTTGGTTGATAATACATTTACATTTTTACCACATGAAGAAGAAGATTTGCAAGCAATGACTTTTTATGCCTGGCTTAAGTCTAAAATGCTTAGGAGAGATTTTTATGAAGTGCTCTTGGAAATTGTCAAAACAAAATAACTATTACTCCTGGGTTAACAATCCCAGGAGTAATAGTTATGATTGCTATCCAATTGAAAACCTGTTGCAGGATACAGGTTATTGCCAATAATATTCTTTTTTGCCGTTTCCAAAATCAATCCGCAGCTATTTGAATGAATACACAATTGCTGTGCTTGATGAATAAGTTTTTTAGAAATTCCTTTCCCACGTTGTGCAGATTCAACATACAAGTCGTTAAGAAGCCATAAGCGTTTCATTCGCGTAGATGAAAACAGCGGATAAAGTTGTACAAAACCGATAAGATTGTTTCGTGAATCTGTTGCTACAAAAATTTCAGAATCCTGCTTGCTGATTCTTTCTGTTAAAAACTGTTCCGCTGCTGAAATGTTTGACTCCATTTCATAAAATACTCTATACGCATCAAATAATATAGCAAGCCCGGGTACATCCTCTGCCGTTACTTTTCTAACCGAATTCATTAAAAATTTTTATAGTGTGAATATTAAGAAACAGATGTGATCAAGGTGAAAGTTGTTCCCAGATTTTTTGTAGAATGAACAATAATATCTGACTCATTTGCTTCAGCAAGTTGCTTACATAACATCAATCCAATGCCGGTACCTTTTTCATTGTTTGTTCCATATCTGCTTTTAGATAGATTATTTGTAAACAATTTTTCTTTTATATCATCCGGAATACCGATGCCATTATCTTGAATGCACAAATGAATTTTATTGTCTTTGTTTTCTGAATAAATTTTGATTTTGCTGCCTTGCGGCGAAAATTTAATTGCATTATTTAAAATGTTTCTGAAAATGATCTGAAACATTACCATATCAAACTCTATTTTTGACTCTTCCTGAATTGTTAATTCTATAGCGATTTGTTTATTTTCAATAATATATAATGACTTTTTTATTTCTGCTTCTACTTCTTGTTTCAGTGTAATAGAAGTTTTTTCAGGGTGCAATCCATTAATTTGAGAATAAGACCAGGTAAGTAAATTATCGAGCATTTGATATACATGCAATGCAGATTCCTTTAGTTTTTCACCCAAATATTTAATTTCACCTTCTGATATTTTTGAACAGATCATCATTTCAGAAAGGCTCAATAAATTGTTCACCGGTTGACGAACATCGTGTGAAATAATTGAAATTAATTTTGTTTTCAATTCATTCAAATCGACTTGTTCCTGAGTCGCTTTATTTAACTCAAGAGTTGATTCATATAGTTTATCACGTTCGTGTGCCAGTGTTTTATTTCGATTTGCCAAAAACATTACTGTCTTTTCTGAAGACATAACGAATATATAGGTGAGGACAACTGTACCTAATAATGAAACGCCATTAAAAGCGGTATTGATAAAAAATATTTCATCTTCATCAAATGCAATGGCTGATTCAACCTTGAAATTGTTCACAACAAAGCCTGCAATACTAACAAGCGTTACAATGATCATAGAAAAGAGGAATGCATATTTCTGATTATTGTCGTATAATAAAAAAAGTATCACGATCAGTGGCAAATAAAAAATTGACATATTGATTTTACTTCCCAACACATAAGACAATGTAGCTATGTTAAGAGCAATTGCGCTGAATAATACTGTTTTTGCAAATTTGATTTTAAATTGAGTATTGTAATACAAACTCATTAAATAAATCGGAGAGAAGAAAAGGCAGATCCAGGCAAGTATATGTACATTGAACAATACATAAGGTATGATCATCAATATTGATACAACTAAACACAATGCTGCTAATCCATTTGTGAAATAAATGCGTTTAGCCTCAATGGCCTCATCCGTTGAAGATATTCCTTTGTATAACAAATTTTGGATCATCGGCTGGCTGCTGTGTCTTGGCTTTTGTAAGGTGTATTCGTTGGTATTTTTACCGTAAATATAGTTTGTTGATTGGGTATGCTGTTAACGTCTATTGTGCCGCCGCAATTTTCCAATAAGTTTTTGCAAAGTAACAAACCAATGCCTGTTCCCTTTTCATTAAATGTCCCTTCTCTGCTTACTGTTTTATCATTCGTAAATAAGCGTTCAAGAATCTCTTTTGGTATTCCAATACCCTGATCCTTTATTTGCAGAATAATATTTTCATCAATTTTTTCAGCATGAATACTGACGCGCTGTTCCTTAAAACTAAATTTTATTGCGTTTGAAAGTAGGTTCCGTATAATGATTTCTACCATATGTGCGTCGCCATAAATGGACAAATCTATTCCAACATTTTCAACTAATTGTATATTTTTTTGAACGGCTTTAACTTCAAGCTGTTTAAAGATGTCTTTAACTAAATCTTTAACAACTATTGTATCAATAACTGGTTTCGTTGAATTGTTGATTTGAAAGGCCGACCAGCTTAATAAATTATCAAGAAGCTGATTTGTACTGTCTGTCGATTTCTTTAACTGTTCCGTTATTAAAATACGTTCGTCGTTTGTTAATCTATGACTTAATAAAAGCTCTGTTAGTCCGTGTATGGTGTTAATAGGGCTGCGCAAATCATGAGATATAATTCTGAATAAAAAATCTTTCATCACATTTGCACGCTCCTGATCTTCTTTTGCTTTTTTTAACAAAAAATTACTTTTCCGCTCCAGCTCTTTCTGATTCGAGAGCGCTTCGTTCGCCTTCACCAATTGAATTTCGCCGGCTTCTGTTAATTGTAAAAAAAGAAATGCCAAAATGAGCATGCACAACATGGACGTAATATCAAATGCATTATTAATATAGTTATACGTATCTGTTGAATAAATCTTTTCTGTTTGGAAGATATTGTTTTCTACAAATGTGTTGATCATAACAATGTTAATCCCTGTAAGGATCAACAGTGCATACATAGGGTATTTTTCCTGCTTGGTGAATATTAATAAAGGAACTATTGCAATAGGTATGTAAAACACTTTGACCTGAACAAATACACCCAGCACAATAGACATAAAAAAAACCTGCGCAAGCATTGAACTGTATAAAACAACTTTTGCTGCTAATGCATTATTCATTACGGCCATGGTCCATGCAACAACATAGATCCCGGCAAAGAAAAGAAATAAAATATTTAAGGGATAGATACTTTGAATAAAAAAAACAGACGCAAACCCTACACATAAAAAAAAGCAAAGCGCAATTGTAACTCTCGCAATAAAATTGCGCTTTGCTTCGATACTACTACTATTTTCTGATGTTTTTAGTGAAAGAAATCTGTTCATAGCTATTAGTTGAATCTCACTTATTATTTGTGCAACACCCGTGCTGCATCTAATAGCTTTTGATAACTTATGTTAACGGATGAGTCACCAGGAAGTTTCACTAATTTGTATGTAACCGAATATTTTAGCTCCGCTTTTGCTTGAAGTTCAACGTATGTTCCTTGCTGCTCAATTTCAATATAGCTGTGGTCAGGGTTTGCATACAATTCTATCTCACCTTCTTCCGGTGCATATTTTCCTTTAGCAACATCCTCAAAAGATTTCACCAAAAGTAATCCATTGGATACCTGTGCCAACCAGCCTTCTTTACCGTCAGCCAATAATTTGGGTACACCTGCCGGAATTGTTTCTGCCTTGTACTGGAACCATGTAGCGCCCAGGCTATCTGTAGTCAGAGCTGTAAGTTGACCTCTTTTAGGTTCTTCGCCTGTTGGGTAAAAAGTTAAACCTCCTGGTGCAACTCTGGAAATTTCCCAGGCAGCAACTTTTTGAGCAATTGTTGTATCGTTCAAAATTGTATACGTTACCACCAATGTTGTATCAGCCGTGTTGATCTTATAAGATTTTGTGAAAACAAACGATTGCTTCGGATCCTTCCGGCTTTTTAATACAATCTCTGTTGAATCATTTACAACAGAATAAGTTAAATTGTCTAATTGCTGTGATGGCGGCCAGCCCCAGGCACTCTGCGGACTAGGCCATAGGGAGGTTCCCCAATTTCCGGAATTCACACTTTTGCCTGATAAAATATTTTCTCCATTCAACGAAAGCGCTTCAAGTCTTCCGCCGTTTTTGTAATCAATAACTGCAGTTAAGCCGCCGAATGATGTACTATAAGCGCTGTCTCCAATAGCTGTTATTGTTGCTGCACTTTCTTTCTCCTCGGTGATTTCGATCGTCTTTGTTTCAGTACATGCAAACAGGGTACTTCCAACGATTGCAATTGCTGGAATGAAGAAATTGATTTTCATATAAAAGATTCTTAAATTATTGATTAGTAACTGTTTTGAGGCGGAATTTACAGTAATTTTTATAAACCCGAAACCTTACGCAAGACTATTTGTTATAATTCACACGAATTGATTAAATCATGACGGCAAACTCAACCCTTACACTGGCACATGCTCTTAAACAAACGGCAGCAAATATGAAGACTGGCGCACCTTATCAGTGGGGACACATGGGGTCTTGTAATTGCGGCAATCTGGCTCAGGTGTTAACCACTTATACAATGGCTGAAATTCATACGTTTGCAATAGAAAGCCGGGAAAGAGACTGGTCTGAACAAACTGCTGAATATTGTCCTGCAAGTAATTTGCCGATGGATAAAATGATAGATATTTTAATAAGTAAAGGGCTTTCCTTTCAGGATCTCAAAAATTTAGAATATCTTAGAGATGCAAAGATTTTAAGTCATTCAAGTATTCAATATGCGCCTTTGCATTATAACAAACGAGAAGATGTTATTACGTATTTGCTGGCCTGGGCTGACCAATTAGAACAAGACGTATTGTTGGCCGAGACTTCTATATAAATTTTGAAACATATTCTATTAACTACTACGAAATATCATGACAAAAGTAACATTAAAAGGAAATGCAATAACGATCAAAGGTGATTTGCCAAGTATTGGAAATGCCGCACCGGATTTCACATTCGTAAAATCTGATTTGTCTGAAGGAACTTTATATGGACAAGGGAATACCATTAAAGTTATCATTGCTGTGCCGAGCTTAGATACTAGTACATGTGCCCTGGAAACAAGACAGTTCAATCAAAAATTAGCTTCCGCTACAGGTGTGCAGGCATTAGTTATTTCTAAAGACTTGCCGTTTGCCATGAAACGTTTTTGTGAAACAGAAGGCATTCAGAATGTAACAAGCGGCTCTGATTTCAGATCTTCTGAGTTCATTCAAAAATACAATACTGAAATTTTAGAAGGGCCATTAAAAGGTCTTTCAGCTCGTGCAATTATTGTTGTTGATCAAAAGAACGTTGTTCGTTATACAGAATTGGTACCTGAAATTGCTTCAGAGCCGGATTACGATCATGTATTAAAAGCTATTGAAGCATTGAAATAGTTTTATTTAAAAGCTATTGAATGAAGAGTCGCAAATGCGGCTCTTTTTTTTTATTTTAGATGCAAATCCGCTCACTATGTGTAAGAACATTATACGATTACTTATTTTTTCGGTATACTCTTTTCAGTTTACATACGCTGCACCCATCAATTCCATTGCATTAAAAAACGGATGCCGTATTGTACAAAAGCCTTCTACTTTTTTTACTCCTACAGCATTCAGCGCTAAAATTGATGCCTGGTCGGTATATGGACTGCAAGATGAATCAGAAAAAACCGGTTGGTGTTCAGGGGCTGCTTCCAAAGTGCCTTATGTATTTGTGTTCGAGCTTTCAGAAGACTTCTCCATAAAAAAACTTGTATTCAATACGCACTGCCAGAAAGAATACAAATTGATCAGCGCAAAAGATATTAAAGTCGAATATTCAACAACGTCTGCCAAAACAGGTTTTGTGTCACCAGGTACATATGCATTAAAACAAGATACTATTAATTCCTTTGAGTTTGCGCCTGTGAAAGCACGATGGGTGAAACTTACCATTTTATCAAATCATGGAAACCCGCAATGGACAGAACTGATGGAGTTTGAAGCATGGGGTGATTTTGTAAATCCTGCAGCTGTTACTCCACCCATAGTAGGTGTCTGGAATAGTGATTTTGATTGGGTAAGCATCAACAAAGCTCCTGATGGTCTTATCTATGGCTGTTACAAATGGGCGAATGGCGAAGTTTATTTAAAAAATCAAAACAGAAAGCAGTTCTTCTTTAACTGGAATCAAAAAGATGATGGTCAACACGGATGGTGTGTACTTACCATGAATAAAGAAGGTACAAAGATGAGCGGTATTTGGGGTATCAACAACGACACAACAACATTTGGCCATTGGGAATTTACAAGAATACAAAGTGCGCCGTATAAATGCGGTAACGATTTAACTGCTTCAAAAAAAATACTTGAGCCTGCTAAAGTAGATCCTAAAATAAATGTTTTGGTAGAAGTCGTAGATAAGGTTTCAAATAAGGCTATCCCTGGAACTATTGAAATGTATACCTTCGATAAGTTTTATAAAGTGCCTTCTGGTGACGGTGAATATACGGCCGATATAAGTGTTTGTAATTATGTGGTTGTAAAAACATTTCTTCCAAACTACTTCCCAACCATTGATACATTTGCAATTTCTGAATCTGAAAAAAAGGTGCTCTATGTATCACGCATTGTTCCTGTTGAAAAATTAAAAGCGGGCAATATTATTTTACTTCAAAATTTACTTTTCGCCCGAACGAGTGCCGAACTGTCGCCGCTATCCTACCCTATACTGGATCAGCTGGTTTTGGTTATGAATCAATACCCAAGCATGATCATAGAATTGTCAGGACATACGGATAATGTCGGCAGTGCGAAACAAAATCTTTTGCTCTCCAAAAAACGGGTTGATGCTGCTAAGCAATACCTGGTAAACAAAGGTGTAAATCCTGATCGCATAAAAAGTGTTGGTTATGGAAGTAAATACCCTGTAGCAAGTAATGATGGAGAGCAAACGCGTAAACTGAACAGACGCGTTGAGTTACGGATTATACTGATGTAGGCAACATAGTCTCTCTGAGTTGATAGTCTTACTATCTTGGGAGATAGATAATACATGTTGTTAAGCGAGTCAAAGACTCTCTTTTATAACACGATCCGTAGAGCACTTCGCTAGCTCTACGTATAGATCCGCGGATAAAAATAAATTTATTGCCCTATTCTTATCATCAAATTCCGCCAAAATAATACTTGCAGACTAAATTGAATTGTTTATTTTATTTAAATATGTCTCCAGATCAAATTGTTCGTTATTGTTGTGTTGAACATGTCTTGTAATTATCTCTGGATTAATAAATAAATTATATCCAATTTGCAGAGCACCTCTTTCATGATGTTCTTTTATTAATAATTCATCATTTCCCCAATTTAGAGTTTCATTCAATTTTTTTAGGGTTAATGGTAATCTCTCGTAATTCAAATTGTGTGCCTCTATATTCCAAGCAAAGTCGTATTTGTCATTATCAAATATTAATGGAAGAAATATGTCAGAATTTACCTGTAGCAAAAAGGATTGTTGAAACGTTCGATAGCATTTTATACTAAGTAGATCGGAAAAAATCATTTCGCCTTTTTCTGAAAAAATTATTGTGTCTCCGTTTATATCAAATTCATATGTATTATTAATTTTTCCTGAAGTATTTATAATTG
>Ga0247817_10001369_pt1 | contig 12819 bp, 19 predicted proteins | sample UWRJL212509R1_FD_178010 | JGI IMG/M metagenome (GOLD analysis project Ga0247817, IMG submission 178010) | Plant litter microbial communities from Arlington Agricultural Research Station in Wisconsin, United States - UWRJ-L212-509R-1 | ecosystem: Environmental > Terrestrial > Plant litter >... | reverse complement strand
GACACCGAAATCACCCATGAGACCATCCTCTCCGGTTCCAAGCGGGGCGTTTACCCCGAAGGCTCGGTCTGGTGCTTCATGACGAACGAGGTCTACGGCCCTAAGCCTAGCAGGACGAGGAGCGCAGGATGAGCGAGACAATCATTAATCGAGTGGCAAAAGCTATTCATGAAAGCCTTGGTTATGAAACGCCATGGGAAACCTGCACCCAGTGCGAAGGTGCCGCCCGCGCCGCTATCGAAGCCCTTCGAGAAGCGGGCCGATTTAAGCCCCTAACGTATGATGAGGCATGGGAGTTTGCCATAGCTGATGCTCTCAAGGAGGCATCAAAATGAGCGAGACAATGATTGAAAGGTTGGCACGATCGATTGCCGCGTCGTTTGTCTCTCAAAACCACATGCTTGAGCTAGATGAGGACGGCATGGGATATTCGAATGACTATGACAATAGGTGGTACGATTGCCGCCCAGCAGCACGAGCCGCCATCGAAGCAATGCGCATTCCTCCGGAAGAGATGGTTTTAGCCGGTCTCAACTGTGACGCATGGGCCGACAACGAAGGCAACGCGGTTGAAATGCTGTCTGGCACGTTCACTGCCATGATTTCCGCCGCTCTCAAGGAGCCGACAAAATGACAATCCACACCCCAGAACACAGACGCCAAGCCGAGAGCTACCAGAGCGTACAGAACCGGCTCTGGAACTCAAAGCCGCAGCCAAAGATTGCTCCACCTAATAAGGCCACCAAGTACGTGCCTTACATGGCTCCCCGCATACCATTGTGGGAGCGAGAGAAGATCACCTTCAATGCCCATATCCTGGCATATCGCCAATGGCAGGCAGACCAGTACGAGCGCACGACAGCGAAGGGCTATATCATTAGCCGCTGTGAGGACTTCGGAGTTTCCTATCTCATCATGATTGGCCCATCACGGCATAGGCCTGTCACCAGCCTGCGCCAGATCCTGTATTTCGAAGTGCACGAGAAGTTTGGCCGTTCATTCCCGCAAATCGGCCGACTATTCGGGGGTAGGGACCATACAACTTGCCTACACGGATACCGAAAGGTGAAGGCCATGACGACAGTGGAGCGTGATCAGCTCATTCGCAAGTCTTTGAAGGATTTAGCGCCACTCAAAGCCAAGCAGATGGGGGTAGGGGAATGAGCGAGTGGTCGCCTTACGTTATCAGGGTAGTGCTGCACCACTACGCCTCCAAAGAGAAATTTGAGCGCGATGATCTGCCTTTGTACCGCGAGACCATCAGCTCATTGACGAATAAGGGCCTCGTTGTGCCGAATGAGTTTGGCTATGTCGATGTCACTCAGAAAGGCGAGGCGCTTGTTCAAGCGTGGTGTTCTACGCCAACCCCAATCTTGAAGTGGGTAGATCCCCGCTTTGAAAGCCAATCGAGGGATTTCTAACTATGGCTAGCAAGTTGCTCAAGCTCCGCACCCCCAAGCGCCGTTCCTCTGCAGGCAGGCCACCGAAAGATGACATGGAAAGATATCCTTCTGGCAAGATCAAACCATCCGAGACACAGCGGGAAACCATGAGCGTTGTCATCGCAGCCCGTAAGCGACTGCATGGTGCCAACATGAATGAGAGCCCGCTCTCAGGTTATACGCTCGGACGCATAAGGCTGGATGGGCATATCACGGACGAAATGCTTGCGGCTGGAGATGCCTATGCTGAAGCGATTGCACGCTATCACAGTTTGACGGGTATTCCTTGGCCGTCCGCCCGCGCGCAATCCTTGTTTAGTGTTCAAGGTCATGAAGGCGAGATATCCCAGGATAAGGCAAACCGCGCTCGACAGGCATCCAATAGGATGATGGAGCTAACGGGGCTGCTGCTTCGCTGTGTCGATGGGCCTCAGGTGCGTGGCATGGTGCAGGGGATATGTGTGATGGATCACGATCACATGCGCGACCTTCAAGGGCAGCAAAAGGTCTGGCTAAGGCGAGGCCTTAACGCATTGAAAGACCACTTTAATCTTTCAAAATCTACCACTGTAGGGTAGAATAATCGGGCCTCAAAAGGTGTTCGTAGCACCATGAGGCCCTAACCAAACCGATCGTAAGGAGATCGATGTGGCTGAAGAGTTCAAAGCATGTTCAATTGATAAATGCAACGGGAACGCCCACAGAATTGCAGCCGGTAGGGACGGTCTTTGTAATAGCCATTATGGCCGCCGTCGAAGACATGGAGACCCATCAAAGGGGAACCCAAGCAGGACGGAAGCCCTCCCTTTTCTCCATTCTTCGGTCATCCCATACGAAGGGGATGGCTGCTTAACGTGGCCATTCAGCAAGAGTCATTACGGATACGGAATAATATCTATAAAGGGTGTTACCCACGTAGTGTCTAGACTTGTATGCCAGGCCGTCCATGGTTCACCTCCCAATGAGAAGTATGAGGCCGCCCACTCATGCGGGAAAGGTCATCTTTCTTGCGTCAATCCTAAGCATCTCTCTTGGAAAACCAGATCGGAAAACCAGAGGGATCGTGTAGAGCACGGGACAAGCAACAGGGGAGAGAGGCAGTGGAAGGCAAAGCTCACCGAGGAAGACGCTGTAAAAATTAGACTGTTGGGGAAGGCAAAAACTGGAAAAGAGATTTCGCTGCAGTTTAAGGTCTCTGAAGCGACTATTTCGAGGGTACTAAGCGGGAAGAGGTGGGGATGGCTAAAATAATCCATTGCAAAATCAATATTGTTTCGCTACCGTAATTATAAGCTGATCGTATTGTCAGCAGCAAGGATTCAAATCCCCGTAGCTCAGGAGTAGAGCACGCCCTGGTGCACCAGTAAGCGAGGACGGTGGTGCAGTTCCACCCGGGGGTGCCATTTATTAAGCCTTTCAGGAAGCCCGAAAGGAGACCATGTGTCTTGTGTGGGCGCAACTGCTGGAACGGATACCCAGCGCTTCCTGAGCCATTCCAAAGCCATAGAGTATAGCCGATGTCCTCGTTGCTAAATCTTTTTTCAGCTCGGCATCAACGGCAAGCGGCCTATTATTCGGAGATGTTGGCCATAAGGGCTAGAAACAAAGGCAAGCGCTTCAAATGCGGCCCTTGGATTTGGACGATATAGCCGAAGGGCGACAAGATCAGGAAGGCGGACAGTTGTTCGTGAAGATCGGGGTTCGTGCCTGGTCGTTCCTTCCTGAGCAAGATCGGGAAGGCTGCAAACTAGCCCCGCTGAAAGCGAGAACACGGATGACCTCGCTCCTATGCGGTGAACGTTGTGTAAGAGGCCGTGCTCTCCTTCTCGATAACTTTTCCTCATCTCTGGAGCCCATATGGCCCAAGTCACGCAATCCGACTTAATTCGGCACTGCAAAGACTTCCAAGATCAGCACGGCGCCTTCACACAGGGGTGAAGGAAACCCGGTAAAGTCCGCGGCCTTGCTGAGACATCAACGTGGAGCCCAGAATGACCGCAGCTGATCTCATCCGAGACTGCAAGGCATATCAGGCTGAACACGGCATCATTGCCCTCCTAAGCATCCTAGAGGACATCATAGAAGCCCAAGCTCAATCTGCCGGCGTTGTTTTGCTGAATGAGGACGGGCTGGATGAGATGGAAACGGCTTACTTCACGGTCCAATAAATACTGCAGGTTGAAATAGACCTGTCAATCCGGCCTGAAATGACCTTTTGCCCCCGCAATACAGCACCAATAGATTGAAACAGCCCTTCCCGGGCCTTTTCGCGTGAGGACAGAGCATGTCAGTAGCAACCGCCCTGTTGATCATCCTTGTCCTTCTCCTCGTCGGTGCGCTTCCGAACTTCGGCTACACGACAGGCTGGGCACCATCGGGCGGCATTGGGCTGGTGGTCGTTGTGCTGCTCATCCTGGTGCTGTTGGGGAAGATCTGATGCAGCGACATGAAAACAATCAAGATTATTCAAGATGACACACGGCGGTAAAAGAGGCGGGGCTGGGCGTAAGCCTGGTACAGCCAATATCAAGACACGAGAGACTGCAGACGCAGCGCTATCAAGTGGCATAACCCCTCTCGAATATATGCTCGATGTTCTTCGCAATGAGGACGCTGACATCAAGGATCGCATGTGGGCCGCAGAAAAGGCAGCGCCTTACGTCCATGCAAAGCTGGCAAGCGTTGAGCATAAAGGGGAGGGTGGAGGCCCTCTGCAAATAGTTATTAAACGGTTCGCAATCGAGTAACAGGGATTCACTTGCACATACTCTGGTGGTATATTGCAGGATGGAAAAACCTACTCTCGTTTCAAAGCACAAAAGCTCCCGTCCGCAGCGGGCTTCATACATCTGCTCTTGCGGTAACTCATTCGAGGCGCTGGTCTCTAATGTTAACCGAGGCAAAACCAATTCATGTGGTTGCTACAGGCGGTCTGCAGCCATTCTAAAGATGGAGGCCAATAAAGAGGCCTTCTCGGGTGGCAATAAGGTTCATGGGAAGTACGAGCCGTACACGTATCAATCATGGAACATGATGATGCAGCGGTGCACAAACCCTAACCGCTCAAACTACCCATACTACGGCGGGCGCGGGATCGAAGTTTGCCGGCGTTGGGCTGATAGCTACGAGTGCTTTGTTGAGGATATGGGCGTCAGGCCCCACGGAACTACGATCGAGCGCGATGATAACGATGGGAATTACACCCCATCAAACTGCCGCTGGGCTGATCGACGTGAACAGGCAATAAACCGGAGGCCGCGTGGCACAAGTTTACTTGCCGAACGATTGGAAGCCTCGGTCATATCAAAGGCCGATGTGGGACTACCTCGAAAACGGAGGTAAACGTGCCATAGGGATATGGCATCGCCGCGCAGGCAAGGACGATGTTCTCCTCCATAGAACGGCAGTGGCGGCATTCGAGAGGCCAGCAACATATTGGACCGCCCTGCCTGAGTATGCTCAAGCGCGGAAGGCTCTATGGGCTGCAGTCAACCCACACACTGGCAAGCGAAGGATTGATGAGGCCTTTCCTCATGAACTGAGAGAGACAACCAATGAGCAGGAGATGTTCATTCGGTTCGTGAACGGCTCAACCTGGCAGCTAGTAGGATCTGACCGGTATAACAGCCTCGTCGGCGCTGGTGTGGCTGGTGTAACGTTCTCTGAGTTTGCTTTGGCCAATCCAAGTTCATGGGCGTACATCCGCCCCATGCTCGAAGAGAATGATGGCTGGGCCGCGTTCATCACTACCCCACGTGGCCGCAACCATGCTCAAGCCATGTATGAGATGGGCAAGGCAAACCCTAAGTGGTTCGCTGAAGTCCTAAGCATTCATAACACAGGCGCTTTGTCTCCTACCCAGATTGAGGAAAGTCTGGCGGAATACACCGCCCTCTACGGCGAGGACATCGGCCGCGCTCAGTTTGAGCAGGAATACGAGTGCAGCTTCAATGCTGCCATTCTGGGTGCCTTTTACGCTCGGGAAATGTCCAATATTCGCAGGGAAGGGCGCATCACCGAGGAGTGCGAGCCGGACTTAAGCAAGCCAGTCCATCGAGCTTGGGACATCGGCGTCAAGGATGATACGAGCATCTGGTGGTTTCAGGTGCAGGGCGCCCAGGTCTTCATCCTCGACTGTTATTCACAATCCGGCGTTGGCTTAGATCATTACGCCGATGTGGTTCACAAGCGCCATCAGGAGCGCGGCTGGATACTCGGGCAGGACTTTGTCCCTCATGACGCCAAGGTCAAGGAATGGGGCACTGGCCGTACTCGCGTCGAGACCATGCGGGAATACCATCTAAAGCCATTTCTCGTCCCTATGGCCACCAAGATGGACGGCATCAACGCTGTTCGTCAGACATTGGCGCGGTCCTTGTTCCATCCGGACTGTGAAGCCCAAGGCATCGCTGCTCTGGAGCAATACCGGCGCGAATGGGACGACGAGAAGAAGACATTCAAGGCCTCTGAAGTTCACGACTGGTCATCCCATCTGGCCGATGCGTTTCGATATCTCGCGATGTCCTGGCGCACGATCCCAGAGGTTGAGGAAAAGAAGATCATCGTCCCGCCCCCCGGCAAGATCATTGCCCCTCCGCCTCCCATGGCGCGTTCATCGAAGCGGATCTCATTGTGATTAAAGCAGGCACAGAAATTAGAGATGGCGACGGGAAGCTAATAGCTACCGTTGTTCGCGACATTCACATTGGCGAAAGCCTCATGGCAACGAGTTTCCGCCTTCCTGACGGCAACCATCCAATCGGCGGAACTCTGATCCCAACAGCGGTGGATGAGTACCTGAAAAGGCAAATCGGCTGATGACTGACTCCCAATTCGAACAGCCAGAGTTTGACCCGTCCATCGAGCCTGAACTCGCGAAGGCGTGGCTAAACCTGATTGATGACGCAGAGAAGGCGTTCAAGCGCTATCAGGAGATCTGCGACAGCGTAGACAAGAAGTTTGCCGACCTGGAGCGCATGGCCGGCACTGTCACGGGAGACCGTGAGTTTCAGCTGTTCTGGGCTAATATCCAGGTTCTCGGCCCGTCCATCTATTCCCGGCCTCCTGTGCCTGTCGTCGTGCCACGCTTTCGCAATCGCAAGCCTATCTCACGCACTGCTTCCGAACTGCTTGAGCGCGCAACAAACGTCAGCTTTGAACAGGAAGACATCGACTCCACGATGATCCTCATCCGTGACGATCTAACGCGGCTGGCACGTGGCTGCGCATGGATCAGATACGAGGACAAGCAGAAGAAGGGCAAGAAGCAAGAGCGCGTCTGCATCGATCATGTGGACCGTCGCGACTGGCTTTGCTCCCCGGCCCGTAAATGGCAGGAAGTTGACTGGGTTGCTCGTCGCGCATGGATGACAGCCGAGGAGATGGAGAAGCGCTTCAAGGGCGATAAGTGGAAAGAAGCCGCCTTTGAGGAGAACGACCGCGATCAGAAGGACAGGGGCAATCGTGACCCCATTCTAAAGGCTGGCGTGTGGGAGATTTGGTCTAAGTCTGAAGACCGCGTTGTGTGGGTAACAGAGGGCGTTGACGAGGTTCTTGACAGCGATGAGCCACATCTGACGCTGGAAGGCTTCTTCCCGTGCCCACGGCCTGCATATGCCACTGTACAGCCTGGTTCTCTCGTTCCTGTCCCTGATTATGTCTACTACAAGGACCAGATCAGCGAAATCAACGAGCTGACGGCCCGTATTTCGTCGCTGTCCGAGGCTCTGAAGCTCAAGGGCTTCTATCCTGGCGGTGGTGAGATTGGCGATGCAATCGAGGCGGCAATGGCCCGCAACGATGATCAGGCCATTATGGTGCCGATCGCCAATTGGGCAGCATTCGGCGGCTCTGGTGAACAAATCATCTGGTTGCCGATCGACATGGTTGCGGCCACGATTGCGGGCCTTGTGGATCTCCGCAAGCAGCTGATCGATGACGTTTACCAGATCACCGGCCTGTCAGACATCATGCGGGGCTCTACGAACGCTAATGAGACGTTGGGAGCGCAGGAACTCAAGAGCCAGTATGGTTCTGTCCGCGTTCGTGACCGTCAAAATGAGCTGGTCCGCATTGCTCGGGACATCACGCGCCTTGTAGCCGAAGTCATGGCCGAAAACTTCGGTCAGAAGACGCTCGAAGACATGACGCAGATGGAGCTGCCTACAGACGCCGAGATCAAGAAGCAGGTCAAGGCCCTCGAAGACCAGGGCAAGCAGATTGCGGCCGGCGTAAAGCAGCAGGTTCAGCAGGCCCAGAGCGACCCTGAGATGGTAACCAAGGCCAAGGAAAACCCGGAAGAGGCACAAAAGGCCCTTCAGCAGATGCAACAGCAGGCTCAGGAGCAGCTGGCGCAGATCCAGAAGCAGGTTGAGGAAGTTGGCGAGACGGTCACCATTGAACAGGTGATGAAGCTCCTCAAGGACCAGCGCCTTCGCCCGTTCATGCTGGATATCGAGACAGATTCAACCATTGCGCCTGATGAGAACGCTCAAAAGCAGCGTGCTACCGAGTTTGTGACGGCTGTCGGGGGCTACATGGGGCAGGCATTCCCGCTCGTTCAGGTCATGCCACAGTCGGCGCCATTGGTTGCTGACATCCTGAAATATGTGGCCAGCCAGTTCAGGGCAGGGCGTGAGCTAGACACAACGATTGATGAGTTTGCCGAGAACATGAAGGCGGCAGCATCCCAGCCCAAGCCTAACCCAGAGGCAGACGCAGCGCAGGCAACGGTTCAGGCCGAACAGCAGCGCCTGCAGATGGATCAGCAGAAGATGCAGGCTGATATGCAGGTCAAGCAGGCTGACACTCAGATGAAGATGCAGCAGGCCCAGGCAGACGAACAGCGTAAGCAGCAGTCGGCACAGGCTGATTTGCAGATTAAGGGACAGCTTGCCGACCATCAGGCCAAACTGCTCGAAGCCAAGACCGGTCAGGAAATACAGGCCATTCAGCTCAAGGTCCAGCAGGACGCCGAAAAGCACGGTCAGGAGCTGGAATTGGGTGTTCTGAACATCGAACTCCTGCGCACCAAGATTGAGCAGACGAAGGTCTCCACGGCCAGCACGGTCGAGAAGACCCAGTCCGACATCAACGCCAAGAAGGCGGGTGTTGCCATCAATGCCGAGGCTGCAGAAGCCAAATCAGAACAGATGGGTGAAGAATGAGACAGCGCCTTTGCAAGCAGTGCCGCCAATGGCACGAAACCGAGGCATGGCCGCTGGAATGCTATCCGGTGGCAGCGAAGGGTCAGTCGGACACGCTGGCTATCCCGTATTTCATCAGCGACACCTGCGAACCCACGCTGCACCCGATCGACCAGAAGCACTACACCAGTAAGAGCACGTTTGAGAAAATCACCCGTGACGCTGGATATGAGACCGTTGGCAATGATCCGGCCCGATTGAGGCCTGCTCCGAAGCCAAAAGCAGACCGTGCTGCAATCAAGCAGTCCGTTGAAAAGGCCATCTCTCGCTACAACAACGGCGAGCGCGTTTAGCGGTTAGGCAGTAGGGATGAAAGCCCGCTTTTAACGGTAGATTTTCCGTACAAAAGTTCATTCGCCCAGTCTTCCGCAATAATGTCGGCGGATTTGTTCATGTACTCAAGAACAAGAGCATCAATCTCTGGGTTAACTATCCTCTTTGGATCGTTCTTTGGGGCGATGTGCTTCTTCTCTTCATCCACATCGTAGAGTGCGAGAAATTCAGCCTCAATCCAGCTCTCTGGATCAATCCTTGAAAGCTTATGCCAAACGATTGACGAGCAATGCGGGCAAGTCTCTTTCTGAAATTGCGGGCTTAAATCAGGGACACCTAAAGTCAGGTCCCCGCCGCAGCATGGGTAGCAACCAAAGATCATTTCCATCACTCCAAGTTTGATGGGCTGATTATTACCACAACTCCTCTCAGACAGGAATAACACCATGACCGACGAAGCAAATATTGCTCCGGCCGCGCCTTCTGCTGCGGTCATCGATGCACCTACGCCCAGCACCCCGGAACTCGGGTCGCAAACCCCTGTAGCCGACAAGCCCGAACCGAAGCCGGAAGCCAAGGTTGAGGCAAAGCCAGCCGAAAAGACCCCATCCAAGAGTGCCGAGGAAGCGGTTCGCCGCGCTCATGACGCGGTAACTGCAAAGGAAGCTGAAAAGGCTAAGGCTGCAGAGCCGAAGACACCGGCAAAGGCTGAAGACACCCAGGCCACCGACAAGACAAAGGTTGCCGCCAAAGAATCGCCGGCCGAAAAGCCACGCGATGAGATCGTGCAGGCGAAGACGGAAGGCAACCAAACGTCTGAGGGGCGGAAGCCTCACCATGAAGCGCCTGCACGGTTTCTAGAGAACGCCAAGCGCGATTGGGAGAGCGCTCCTGAGTCCGTCAAGGAAGAAGTTCACCGGACCATCAAGAATATGGAAGATGGGCTCCACAAGCACAAGGAAAGCGCCGACCGTTACGAGAAGGTTCGCGAATACGACGAATTGGCCCGCAAGAATGGCCGTGAGGGCGTTCACGAAAGCCTGAAGCAGATCAAGGAAATCGAAGATACGTTCCAGCGCAACCCGATCGAGGGCCTGAAGCGCGTTACCGACCATTTCGGCGTCAATTTGCAGGCCGTAGCCGCGCGTATCATGGGCGAAAACCCTGATCAGCGCGTGCATGAGGCCCACACCCGCATTCAGGAGCTAGAAGCCAAAATCCAGCACATGGAAATGGCCGCAAAAGCCCCCGATCTCGTCGCAGAGTTTGCGGCGAAGAATGAACGGTTCGAAGAGCTTTCGACCGTGATTGCCACACTGCTCAAAAACGGCGTGGCTCATGACCTGGAGTCGGCTTACGAGCTTGCCTCCGCACTGAAGGAACCGGCCTCATCGGCTGGTCAGAAATTGGCCTCATCGGCCCAGACAGAAGCCACGGCCTCACCGGCACAGGCTGACATCCCGCTTAATCCAGCAGGACAGAAATCCGTGTCAGGTGCGCCGACCGGTGGCATTAGCCCCGCTTCGAAGCGACCTGTCCCCAAATCCAATCTCGACGCCCTAATGCGTGCAAGCGCTCGCTTAGGCTAACAAGGACACATCGCAATGCCCATTAATCCACTTGCTCAGTATCAGCAGGTTCTTTCGATGGCTCTCGAAGACCGGGGAACCGGTTATGAAGACCTCGTATCGAACGCAATTCCGCTCATCGGTTTGATGAAGTCGAAGGGCCTCATCAAGAACTATTCCGGCCCGCGCATCCGTGAAACCCTGCAGATCGGCAAGCCGACCGGCCAGTGGTATTCCGGCTACGACTTCCTGGACAATCCGCCCGTTGAGCTGTTCAACGATGCGTATTGGACCCCGAAGATGCTGGCGGTTCCGATCTCCCTGACCAACGAGGAAATCCTCAACAACTCCGGCAGTGCCCAGATCCTCGACGTTCTGGCCTCCTACATGGACGTTGCGGAAACCACGCTGACGGAAACCATCGAAGCCGGCCTTTATTCGGACGGCACGGCCAACAACGGCAAACAGCTCACCGGCCTTGCTGCAGCTGTCCCGATCGTCACCAACACAGGCGTCTATGGCGGCATCGATCGTGCAACCTATGCCCTGTGGCGCACCACGTCCTACGATGCGAACTCGGCGTTCCCGTCCATCGGCACACAGGTCACGGCGGCAACCATCCGTCCGATGCTCACGCAGATCTTCATGGCACGTTCGCGTGGCAAGCAGTCTGCAGACATCCTCCTGATGTCGAACGAGCACTATGCAGCCTATGACGGCGCCCTCGTCGCCCTGCAGCGCATCACCGAACGCAGCGGTTCCGGCCGTATGAACGCTCTCGGCTTCAACAACCTCGCCTATGTCGGCGCTGGTCGTGAAGTTGCAGTTGTCATGGGCGGCGGTATCGGTTCGTCCATCCCGGCCAACACCACGTTCGGCCTCAACTCGGACAGCCTGCGCCTTCGCGTCAACCCGATCCGTGGCATGGGCTCCAAGCTCTTCCCAGGCGACGGGCAGATGCCAATCAACCAGGATGCTATCGCTCAGTTCATGGGCTTCATGGGCGAACTGACCATGACGAACCCGCTGTTCAACTGGCGTCTCTTCGACTCCAACCCGGCAGCGTAAGGAGAAATCACAATGCCTATCACTTCAACCCCTTCGCTGGGTTCGTCCATCAACGTCAACGGCGGTCTCGTCGGTCCTATCCCATACTGGGACAGTGGCCGTGCGGTTCCGTCGCCACAGCTCGGCACGCTCATGCAGGCCGTGGATGGTCACACCTACATCTTCGCTCAGGCTTCGGCCGCAATCGCATCCGCAGCCGTCACCATCCTGACGGAACCGGCCATGACGATGGCAACCGGCGCCGGCGCTTGGACCGCTCCCACGGTTACGGGCGGCGTTCCGATCAACCAGTACGCCTGGTTCAAGAAGACCGCAGCTTAACGATCCACGGCGGGGGCTTCGGCTCCCGCCTTTCTCTTTGACCTCAGACAAGGAAACCGACAATGGCACAAGAAGATACCCGCCTCGTCGTCACATTCGAAAATCATTCGGTTGTGAACGAAGCCCGGTCACGGGAAGAAGGCTCCCCAAAATTTGACGACATGGAAGTCTGCCGCATCCGCATGGGCGGCGACCGCCTGCAGGCTCCTGTATTCCCGGCATGGGCTGAAGCTCCTGGCGGCATGGAAAACGATGAGGGCTATATCGTTCCCTGTACCTACGCCGAGAAGTACGCGGAGCAATACAAGCGCTTCAAGGAAGGCAAGAAGCAGACCAAGGACGGAACGCCCGTCGAATATCTGCCGTTCCTGACGCCTGCCAAGGTCAAGGAGCTGAAGGCTCTCCACATCTACACCGCCGAATCCCTCGCTGATCTCGACGGCCAGCCGTTGAAGTCGATCGGGCAGGGCGGTCTGGAATGGAAGACACAGGCGCGCGCCTATCTCGACAACGCGAAAGGATCGGCCGTGGCCACGAAACTCGCCCTCGAAAACGAAGAGCTTCGCCGCATGCTCGATGAAGCCCGCAAGGAGCATTCCCCGCCGGCAGCACAGGCAACGGAGCGTGTTCAGGAAAATTTGGGCTACGACAGCAAGCCGAGCGAGTTCGACAGCTGGGAAGATGAGCTTCTGAAGGAGCACATCAAGGAAAAGACCGGTAAGACCCCCAGAGGCCCCGTGAGCCACGCGACACTCGTTGCTATGGCCGACGATCTGGCGAGTGAAGCCTAATGAGCTTCCTCTCGGCTGCTCAATCCGCATCGCTCCGGTTGGTTGGTAAAAAGCCAACCACCTTCTTTTCGAGCCAGAACACGTTCGAAATGGAGATTATCGACCTCGCCAATGAGGTCGTGACGGACATGGTGAAATATGCGGATTGGCG
>Ga0247817_10001368_pt1 | contig 12822 bp, 17 predicted proteins | sample UWRJL212509R1_FD_178010 | JGI IMG/M metagenome (GOLD analysis project Ga0247817, IMG submission 178010) | Plant litter microbial communities from Arlington Agricultural Research Station in Wisconsin, United States - UWRJ-L212-509R-1 | ecosystem: Environmental > Terrestrial > Plant litter >... | reverse complement strand
GTGGTCTTGATGCTAGCAAAGACGGCGTTCTTGTGCACCGACCAAATCTTGAGGTACTTGTTTGTGTGTCGTGTAGCCAAGTAATTTCCGCTGGGAGAGGTGTCGAGATGTGCGACATCTTGGTTCTTGCCCTTTTCCACCAAGTGCCGGGACGGCGTGATCTTGAGCTGGGGTGGAGGGACGACCGATGCCGGACGCGCGTCGATGAAACTGGGGGCAGCCGATATGGATGATGGGGGGAGCATGATGCACGAATTGTCATTTGTGGTCGGGGTAAAAGAAGAAAAGGTGCTCGGTGGCAGTGGCACCAATGGTTGTGCTGGAGGGGGGCATGAGGAGGGCGTGATGGATCTCGACCCGTCGGGCTGCTGGAAGCCGAGGGCCGGAGAGAGCGCACCAGATGACGGGATCCCCGGGCTCGCGGAGCCGGATCGGTACAGCAAGGCAGCCTGGACGGCGATACTCGACGGGTTGAACGGGCCAGTGGAGCTGAAGGAAGCGTTGCGAGAGTGGCTAGCTGAGCCAGCCATCTGGCCCAAGAACTGCTGGTGGCGGTATGGTTCCCCCCACCGGCCAGCGGATAGAGGAGGGGGGGATTCTTGCTGGCTCAAGGACGAGGATGCGCTGTAGTCCCAACTTGGTCGGCTTGAGTGGAAGCCATGTGAGGATTGCGGGGGGCTTGAGCCTGGGATGGAAGTCCGTGAATTTGGCGACGGTGGCGGTGGCATCCTGCGATGCTGCTGCATCCGCTGCCATTGCTCCTGTTGTTGGAAGTAAGGAAGTCCCTGGATCTGCTGATGAACGTGGTCAATCCTGTCGGGCTTTTCGGAGGCAGATTCGGTATTGGGGCCATAGTATGGCAGCGACATGGTGGCGGTTGGATACCAAGGTCCGCTGCTCTCAAAAACGTCACAGTCCTGCTTGCTCGGTGCTCGAAGGGAAGCCCGCTGCTGCGCTGCCGCAGCAGAGGCCTTTGCATTGGCCAATTGTAACTGCTCGAGGCCAGACTGCAGAATATCCCCGTCCGAGGTCCTGCGTACTCTTCAGACCTGTTAGCCTCGCGATGGTAGAAGATGTTGGCGAGTTGGGGCTCACCGAGTAGCATCATCGGCCCGGCGGTGCTCGGCGCCTTTCCGCGACGCCTGGGAGCACTCACAGACGGCATCGAGATAGGGTCCAATTGCAGATTTGATACGCCCATCGCTGCTCCGAGACTGGTCCCGCAGCCTATCAATTTGTATTCGTGTTTGTATCTCGACGGCGATTGCATCACTCTTGCTGAGGTCGGGGGTTGCTCTGCTCAAAAGGGTTCGGTTAGCGCGCTAACGCCCTATATTCCAGCGGGATCTGGGGATCGTACAGCGTGACCACCTCCAGCACCAGTGCCAAAGCTTCGCGAAAGAGGGCGAGATTGGCTCTCTGCACCATGACCTCGTCCTTGCTCGTGCCCGACAACCAGGCCACTGAGTCGGGGCAGCGAGCCACGGTTGCCTCAATCGCCGCCATGGCGTATTGACATGCACCTAGGAGGATCACGAGCTCGACGTCCAGGCGATGCGGGATCTCTGGCTCGTCGCGCATCAATTCGAGGACCAGACGCAAGTCCGAGAGGTCACGCGTGACAGTCGACAGGTCGCCATGGGCAGCGCGAACCGAACGGATGAAGCGGGCGATCGATGTGGACGTCTTTTGAGCAACGGATAGGGTTTGCTCAATGGACCGGGCAATTCCTTCAAGAGGCGTGGTTGGAGGGTCCATGATGGGCCTTTCCCGGCCCACGGCACCGGCAGCGCGGCGTTGTTGGGGAACGGACAGAAGTTCGGGGACGGAACAGCTTAGCGAGGCCGATCGTCGTTGCGTCACGGGCCGCGCCGGCCCTGCCGCCAATTTGGGGGATGTGATGCGAAAGCAGTGATACTGATCACTAGAACCGCTCGTTCGACGGTCGCATTGGACAAAGACCTGCGATGGAATCACCAAATCGAGGAAGATGGCAAGACGACGGCGGGTTCGACGGCGGCAGTCGGCGGCGGTGATGGGATGATGAGAGGAGCGGGGTCGTCCGTCTCGACAGTCGAGATGCAGGCAAGCAAACACGGGCTCAGACGGGGTTTATCGTATCCAAGACATGACTCTCCCATTGGATTGGCGTGTCCTCAGAGCCGCCACCTGGCATCGGAGGCTTGATGGCTGGGGAGGAGGGACGCCGGGGCGGAGTCGAAGGGTGGTGGGCTTGTGGCTCTGTCTCGGTGCCACGAGAACGAGTTCTCAGCTGTCGTGCCATGTCGGGTGTGTTGCAAGAGCACGCCAGGCAGCAGCTGCGAAAGCCCACCTAGGCCAATTCCGTCGTGGGCACCTGCCCTCCGTTGCATCTTTGGCAAGGTGTTTCTGGTGAGAGGGGATCTGCCCCGAAGCGTTGGAGGTGCTGTCCCGTTCGTCACTGGCTGGAAGTTGGGAAGTGGTCAATTTTTCCTCAGCACGCGACGACCCACAACACCACCCCAATTGCCGACCGATTCAGCCCTACGAGCCGGCTTTCGCTTTGATCCAAGATCCAGGCAGCGTTGTATTTTGCAACAGGGGTCCTCCCGGGACAACGCATCTTTCTCGAGCTGTCATTAAAAGATGCGACACCACAGAGCTTGATGTCGACGTCCGACGACGGAGCCAAGATGACTTTTCGATTCCTCGTCTTCGACTGACGATGGCCGGGGAAATGCAAACAAAAGACATGGAACAACGCCGCCACCATGCAGTTGGGAAGAATCCCCAGCCATTTTGTCGACAGAAAAATATACGCCAAAGCTGCCGGCCAAGTCAGAGAAGCCTTCCGGTCCCTAGGATTCCATCTCCGAAAAAAGACGCCTTCTTACTATTTAGCCACACGTATTGTCAGGGCAGTGTTTTATAGCGTGGGCCACATCCCCGGGTCAAAGATGTAGTCTGGGCTCCTTCGCTCAACACCCTCGACCCCGAGCTCGTGCATCGCTTTTTTGTACAGAGCCTTCCATCGTCAACATTCCCGATGTCGGACCACATCCCTGAATGAGAAGCAGCATGCTGACATCGCATCTTGTGTTCAAGTACGGATCCGTATGAGGCAATCCATAAGGCCAGATTTGGGACTTCCACCATATGAACCACTTCAATCGTCACCGACACGGGTCTTTTCTCGTTTCCCACAAACTCCCGTGACAGACTCTCGTGAGCAGTACCGATTCCCATATGCGAATGGCATTGGCATTCAATCGACATCCTTCTGCCAATCGACACCCTTCTGCAAGCCCGTCCCTTGGCTGGACTCAACAACGCTACACCAGGCTCCCCTAGTCCACTCACTTGTCAAGATGCAGCGGACATGCGGACAGCTGCGCGATTTGCCAGGGAACATTGAACATCATTGGATGTGTGGGATACACCGAGTCACTTGCATGCTGCTGCCAGAGAGGACATGGCTCTCATGGTCACTTGTTACCTCACACAACTGGTGGTACTGGCCACGCCACCTCCCAAAACTGTTTCATGTTCTAGTTTGGCAGCAGGTATATCTGGCAGCTCTTCTCTCCTTCAGATAAGTGTGCATCCTCCGTTGACAAGTCTGTCGTCTCTGACTTGGAGACTCCGCTACCACCATCTTGTTCAGTTAGTACGACACGACATGATCTTACTCGTCATCATCATCCTCTCTCTCATCCACTTTCCTAGACATCACGTTCACCGAAGGACCAAGGACCAAAGGAACTCTTTGGAAGCTGGAGATCAGGCGACGGAGGATTCATCTGCGAACAAACGCCGCCAGATCCCGAAGCGGAGGACGTCCCAAGTGTGGCATGTCCAGTACTAGACCTGCGCCATCAGGTACGACTCCCGAGGGTAACTTGACAAAGCTGAAAGCCCCGACAGCATGAACACTATAACTCCCAGTGAGGCACCTCGACCTCTGCTGTAGCGACAGTTTCCGCAAATGGTGCCTCTCCCCCCACGGCCGGTTTCGAAAGGGGGTGGTGCCTACGCCCAACATGCTCGCCCTCGCCGCTGTCTGTCTTTTGGGTGGAGTGCGTTCAATCCCCTCAGGGTTTGCTCCTTGGGCAACGGTTTTCGCTGCTTTGGTATCTGGTACGAGCTCCGCCCTTTTCCAGTGACTCTTTCCAGCTTGTTGGGATCTGACCATGCTGATTGTAATCATAGGTTCCTCACCCTCGTTCGCATGGCCAGTCTGACAATCGGCATCTGTCTCAAAGCCTTCGACCCCTGGATAGCCTGCATCATCCTTGGGAGCATCATCGGTGTGGTGTCGCTGCACTTTGGTTGCCTCAGTCTGGCGTTGATCTACCTGGCCCGCGGCGAGAGGCGCTGCATGGGGGCGCGATGGGTGTGTCAGTCTTTTTTTGTTATATAAGACGAATCCTTAGGCACACAGGATTTCCTTCTTCCCATCTCGCCCACGTGATACTACTCACCCCAGCTCAAGCCCAGCTCATTCATTGTCCCAGCCACTTTTAGTCGGTCGGGAGCTACTCTCACACTGTCAGCTGCGCTAAGATACCTGACCAATAGATAAAGGTGCCGCCTTCCAAGCGAGTTTTCGGGCATCAATACCGATCCGCTGGCCCAAGCTTGCTCGGGGAGGACTGCGCCACCGCCCTTCTTTCAACCCTCGTCGCCTGGAACCGAAAACCATCAACTTCAACCAAATTCAGCAAGAAATCCCGCACGCCAAATGCCTCAAATGGAGACCAACGCCCCGAAACCACACATTTGCATCGTTGGTGCAGGAATCTCGGGCTTCCGCTGCGCCGACATTCTCCTCTCCCAAGGGTTCAAAGTCACCATCCTCGAAGCGCGCAGCAGGATAGGCGGCAGGGTACTTCACGCTCCCCCTTATCTCCCCCTTTCCCCCGCCAGCACCGCCGCTAACGCATATTAAGATATGCCAATCCGACGATTTGGGTTACACAGTAGATATCGGACCGAACTGGATCCACGCCTGGACTGACTCCGATGAACCTCATCCCGTGTTTAAGCTTGCCACTGACAGTTCCACCCCGCTGCACTACTGGAATAACAAGCAACTCATCTTTGATTCGGAGGGGAATCCTCTCCCAGCCGAACAAACAGAGCGGCTGTCGACTCTTCTGTGGGAGATTATCGACGAGGCGTTCAAGTTCAGTGAGAAGGTGCGTGATGAGGATGGCGGCAAGGGGATTCCCAGTCGGGATTCGTTGCAGGATTTTATACGACAGCGCGCGGAGGACGTCGTCCCTGATGAGGGGGAGCGTAAACTCTTGGTTCAGATGAGTGAAGTTTTTGGCGCGTATGTAGGTGAGCCGGTGTGGAAGCAGAGCTTGAGGTTTGCTTGGATGGAGGAGTGCTGTGGTGGAGGTGAGTGCTTCCGAGATGCTGAGAGTGTTAGCGCAACACGATTGACGCGGAGGGACAGAGGAAATGTTCGTCGAGTCAACCTTCTCCTCAATTCTTCAACGCGCTGCAAAGCCAGCTTTGGAAGAGGCGGCTATCCGTCTTAACACGCTCGTCGTCGGCGTCAAAACCCCCGAATCAAGATTGGCCGGTCAACCCGTCATCATTACCACCTCAGCCGGCGAGACCCTCTCCTTCGATGAAGTCGTCATGACCAGCCCCCTGGGCTGGCTCAAACTCCATCAAGATGTCTTCTGCCCCTCACTTCCCCCGCGACTCTCGGCAGCAATCACCAACATATCCCTGTCCCAGCTCGAGAAGGTCTTCATTACTTTCCCCCGCGTCTTCTGGACCAAAGATCCGGAAGCTAACGCCTTCCCCTGCTACACCAACTGGCTTACCCCTGAATACGCAACCGACACGAACCCTCGCGGCTGGCCTCAAGAGATTTGGGACTTGTCCACTTTCCGCGAGCCAAATAATCACCCCACAATCCTCTTCTACGTCTACGGTGACTGCTCACGCCATATCGTGAGCAAGATCCACGGGAAATCAAAGGCCGAGAAGACTTGTCTTGTGGAGGAGTTCTTCCGACCCTATTACTCTCGTCTTCCAGGATATAGTCCCGACGATCCAGACTGCAAACCCAAGGCGATCCTCGCAACAGAATGGCTTAAGGACGAGCTGAGTGGATTCGGGAGCTATTGTAACTTTCAAGTTGGGATAGAGGAGGCGGACAAGGATGTACTGGCCATCAGGGAGGGCTGTCCGGATCGCAGGCTCTGGTTTTGTGGCGAGCATGCCGCCCCGTTTGAGGAGTGTGGCACTGTAGCGGGAGCTTACTTGAGTGGGGAGTCGATTGGGAAGAAGATTGCGGCTGTTTATGAAGTTGGAGCGTAAGCTATGCAAGAAGGGACTTCAACAAACGCATCGAAAGGCTTAGGGTAGTGCTGGATTTGATTGGAAAGCATGTGCGAGCAAAGGGTAACGAGGTGGGCTGGACGATACCATTTGGGGTCTGTGACTGAAGGTACAGGATGGTTTTATTTGCAAGTGGGTATCTAAGGCCAAATTCGCCTGACAGTCGATTTGAAACATGATAATGAACATAAAAATACTGTGTTGTTCAAGTTGAATAAATTTGTCGTTATCGCAAGGACCTTCGCCAAGGCCCGACAGGTATTTTTTCAAAGCGAAAGGACGACCCTAGAGGCATGGGGAACGCGGAAAACGCCCTAATGAATAACACTAGAATATGTCAGCGCCCGACGGATAGACATAGGAATGAATCAAACATACCTTTTTGGAACCTCTGTATCCATCTCCCTGACTCTCAAATCCCTCGCCTGCCTCTCCTCATCAAACAGGACCACAAGCTGAGCATGCCCCCTCTGGGTCGCCAGACTCGTCGGCGTATCATCGTCGACATCGACATTATCCAGATCGGCGCCGTGATCCAAAAGCAGCCGCGCGATGGCTACGTGGCCGCCATACCCACACATACTCAGCGCTGACCATCCCCATCTGTCTCGGACATTGACATCCATTCCTAGGCTGATGCACTCGGCGACCTTGTCAATGTCACCATCACTCGCCGCCTCGATAATAGCTGTTTCCTTTTTCACAAGCTTCTTTATCAAACCAACCGGGCCGGTCCGCCTACGCACGATGGGCAGCGCGAACTTCGTGTCGTCCGTCATGCTGGTGGACGAGCGGTCGAGATTCAACCCCACGTTGTTCCCCGGCAACCACTCGGCGCGCTGACGCCGCAGTTCTTCTTCAAATGCATTGTTTGCCACACTCAGGGTGGTCGACGACATGGAGATGCTCGCCCTTTCCGAAGCAGACGCAACACTGCCGCCGTATCCAGAATCGCTGGGTGCGACGGACGTTTTTCTTCCCGGTGCCACGGCTTCTGGCGCATCGCACGGCGCGAGTTCCTCCAGTTCACCGGCTTCCAGCGCTTTTTGAATACGCTCGAGTATGAAGCCATGGTTTTCTTCGGCTGCGGGCAGGCTGATTCCGACGTCTTCGAGCTCGCGGCGCAGTTCCATCCAAACCTCAGCTTTCGAAATGGTGTTCGCAGCGTCTTCGGTTGTTACGACAGAACCTTCGCGTAGGCCGGCCTGTACTTCGGCGAGGAACTTGGTGAGCTGCTTTTCGATGCGCGCTTGGGAGGAGCTGAAGAGAAGGCTCCTGTTAGCTACTAGACGATTGACATCTTGGTTTTGGAGATGAGACGTACTTAACCATGGCTGAGTTGAATGCTGACAACATCGTCACGCTGCTCAAGAGCCGGTTCCTAATATCAGACAGGTCCCGCAGGCCAAAGTGCACGCGGTCCCAGGCGCGCTGTGCTTGTGTGCCTAAGCTTTCGTAGCGCGCGACGATGGCATCGAGTTCATCGAGCGTAGAGCGGCAGCCGGTGCATAGAATTACCAGTCGGTTTCGCCGTGATATGTCGATACTAGCGTGGTTCTCGGTCAGGAAGTCGTTCGTCTCGGTAAGGACTGCGTGCAGAGACATCAGTTCGGTCGACAGTCGCGCAAAGTCCTCCGAGGAGTCTTTGCACGCCTTGTATAGCCTCCACGCACAGCGCGCTGCGAGCGCGAGGTCGCCGACCCCTACTCCCAGGCTCATTTTGGGAAGTGCGAAATTGAAAGAAGCGACAGGAAATCGGCCGAGATGCGGGGTTCGCTCCTTTCTTGGCGTACGAGTTCGGATGGGTAGGATTCCGAACAAATGGCTTGCGATATCCACGGAAGCTGAGGTTTCTGTCGATATTCAACAACAAGTGCCACAAGTCTGACAACGAGTGCCGCGTCCTGCGATTTAAGGTCTGGAGGTAGTGTAGATAGAGCCCCTGCAACGGCAAGGGGTTGAGATGTGCCCCGGAGGCGCAGCTTCGAGGACTGCGCCTCCACGATAGACTGAGCGGCCAGAAGCGAGGGCGACCATTGGACGAACGGCATGTCAATTTCAGCCTCAGGACCTCATGTAACCCCGATCAGACCAACGGCGGCTCTTGCTACACCCGACATTGATACCCCGTGCGATAGAGAGAACTAAGCCACTTTCAGCGCGTTGCAGCCGCGTGCTATGTTACATCCTGGAGGTGGACTGGGACTAAGCGCAACGCGAACAGCTGACGGCATTGTTCCTCGTCGCTCGTAGCTAAACTAATTCATACAAAAAATAGTCCACGAGTAAGCAAACCTAACGTACGTACCTAGCCGAAGATAAAAAAATCTACACCCTACGGGTCTGTGCAGAAAGTTTCCAAAGTCTGGGGCATTAAGAGGAAAAAGGGCAGTGCCCCTTGGATAAATACCCAGTGGGCTTAGTCGAAGAAATGTATATAGCGTAGTACAGTAAGGCGCCGGCAGGGGCGAGCGTTAGGAACAGGCCGAGTGTCTTAGCGATGTAAACGGCTCTGCGTTTAAAGGTTTTGTATAAAGGGTCTATACGACTCAGGATAAAGTATTATAACCTAGTCCTAAGGCGGGATAACTAGGACCGCGGGACCAGGAAGGCCTAAGGCCGTTATAACAGTCTAATGAGAAGAGACCTACTAATTAGCCCTGATATCTTTTAACCCGATATCGGGATAGTTTATATTAGGACTGGTATACGGTTAATTAGTAGGGAGCTAACAGATTTAAACCCGACGTCGGGACTAAATATATCGGGACTCCTATACTATTTTATAGTACTTAGATAATCTAGTATGTCGTTTAACAGAATGGTTCTGTTCTAAAATAAAAGTATGCTCTACCCTACGCTTAACTCTGTAAAAAAAACTTAAAGATCCCACATCGGATCGAACCCCTGCGTGATGAACACCCCTTTATGATCTTCAGCTATGGACCCAGTCCCTCTCCCGAAAGGAAATTAAAGGAGCGCCTCAGAATCATTGACATCACCAAACGCCTCTTCGCCGTGCTGAACAACAGCCATGTCGCCACCCAAAGATGACGATCCGAAACCCTCGGAAGGTACTCCTCTGCATCCCACTGGATGAAATCGCTAAAGTGGTCCCGTCCAGTTGCAGCCGTCTCCAGTATCTTGCCGTTGTCCTCCATGCCAAACTCGTCCACAACATCCAAACCCGTATCCACATCAATCTCAGAGCCTGGCTCGACATCGCTGTCAAAGACTGGCTTACAGCCGTCCTCCCACTCATCACTCCACCAACCGTAGTTGTTAAGCAGCCTAGGATCTTAGGCCAATCTCTCATCCTCCTCCATCCACTCCCGGCGTCTTCTCAACAGCCCAGCGGCCATGAAGTGGCCATTACGTTCGGCAAACTTGATGGAGCGGACAAATTGCCGTCGGCCGGTGCCGCTGATGTTTGCGCCGTGCTCGAGTAGAAGTTTTATCATGTTAATGCGGCCATACTCTGCGGCACCTTCCAGCGCGGTTCGACCACATGACCTTCCTCGTGGGCAATTCATGTTAGCTTTTTCGACAACCAGGAAGGCCTTGCTTTCATCGCACTCCTTCGCCCATCTGTTTCTGATGATCAGTACTGGTAAAGACAGGCGAACAGGCAGGGATGCTATGACGGACCTTTCTGGTTCAAGCAGCAACTTCACAATACCGAGATAGCCCTTGATAGCAGCGAGTTGGAGGGCACTAGCACCCTTATCTCGACACGGAGGCGCATTGACCTTTGCCCCTGCTTCCAGGAGAATGCGAAGGATTAGGATATTGCCCTGTTCCACAGCAGTCTGCAACGGCGTACGTTGGACCCAAAAGCTTCTCGTGTCGCAGTTCACAGGGAGCCCGACATCCAGAAGCAGGCGCACCAGCTCGACATTGGAGTGCAACCTGATGGCTGCATTGAGCGTGACACAAGCTTCAAGATGACAATTGCGGGAGCCGTCGACGGTAAACTTTAAATCTCTGTGCCGTAGAATCGAGGTCATCGCGGTGGCGTTCCAGTAACCTATCGCCTTCCATGTTCTCCAGTCCGGCTCGTACCCACGATCAAGGAGGATGGTGAAAGCCTCTGTATTTTTGGCCAAGACAGCGAAAACAAGAGGTGATCCAGTGACACCAGAGACGCTGTCTTGCGAAAGATCACGGCACAAGTAGACGAGATCCCTCCAATGTCGGCATTGGTCGAGCCAACCGATTGGCAGAAGGCATGACTGATGGCATGGTAACGTACCTAACAACAAGCTCAACAATTCTGGCCGCCTCTTAAACATCGCAGCTGCTATACCTATAGCTGTGGACTCGATTTGTTCATCTCGGCGACTTCCAGCATAGCCCTCCGTCCTGTTGCCGAGCAAAAGGGCAGCGGTTTTCGGGGCTTGGTTGCTTGCCACTGAGACTGCCCTACAGAGTGTAGAAGGGTCGTAAACTACCTAAGTACTATAGAAGCTATGTACCAAGATATCTCGGGTGTTAAGGCTAAGTTGCACCCTCTGCTCCGTATACTCCTTAAGGGAGTACACGGCATACGTAGCGCACCTCCTAATTGGCCGGGCCAGCTCGAGGCCGGCTGCTTTCCTATTGGCCTGACCCCAGCTGCCCCAGACAGTCGGGGCCCAATGTCAGACCTGGGTTATGATAAAAGGTACTTACGCTTGGAACACCGGGCTCGCCCCGCAGAGCTTCGGATATAGATAACCTTTACTATGTAGGCTGAGGCTGAGGCAGCTTAATCCGCCTAACACGCATGGACAGGGAGGCCTCTATTTGGTGCGAGACGGAGTACAAATTCAGATCGGTTCGGAGCTTCTGAAGGCTCTGCTTCCGCTTCCTTTTCTTCTTAATTCCATCACTATTGCTCTGGTTATTTTCACACGTGCCTCAAAGCTTACCCTTAGCAATCTTACGTACCACATTGCAGCAAACTCTCTCCTTGCCAGGCAACAGGTTAAGAGACTTCGTCCCTTGCCCGACCTTTCAGAGATTCAATTATTCAATCCCATCCTTTCTGTCAATTTCAGAACCACACGAGACAAGATGCCGTTCACTATCATTACCGGCAGCTTCCACGTCGTCGGCTACTCGCCTGACGGCGACTCCGTCCGCTTCGGTGCCGACAAGCCAGACCTCTTTACCGCTTTGGAAGGCCCCACCCCTCGGCTCAACGCTCGCGGCCACGTTCAACTGCGCATCGAGGCCGTCGACACCCTCGAGACGCACTACAACGCAAGCAGCGGCGCCGGCGAGCTGCGCCAGCCTGCTCTATTTGCCGAAAAGGCAACCAACCTCCTGCTCGACTTCCTCGGCATCAAGAACGTCGAGTGGAACGCCAGCCACAAGCAGGTCGTCTCGGCCGATGACGGGACTCGCGGCTTCATCTTAACTCGCGCCGTCGAGAAGAACCGGCGGCCCGTCGCCTTTGTCTTTACTGGCGACGCCCCCGGCCCGGACGGGTCCGACTTCCGCCTCACTCCGGAATTCCTCGAGAGAAGCTACAATTTCCACGTACTTGAGGAGGGACTTGCCTACGCCACGTACTACTGGGGCTTGTTCTTCGACCTCCGCGACAAGATGACGGCTGCAGTCACCTCGGCCCGCTCCAAGAAGCTGGGCTTGTATGCCAAGGACACAACCACTACGGCCTTCACCGTGCGCACTATTGCCGACCTGACGGACAACCTCGTCCTCATGCCCAAGTTGTTCCGGCGCCTTTCCGAGTACTTTGCCAGCACGGGCTCGGTGGTAGGCTTTAAAAAGACGCTCGAGAAGAGCAGGGAGCCCGTGCTAGAGATCAAGACGGCCAACTTTACGCATTTCGATACATTCATTGAGCAGGCGGAGGGGTCGAGCACGCTGCGGCTTAAGGTGAATCCCGAGGCGTTGGTCTTTGATGCTATGCCCACGCGCATGGGCAATGCCTTTACGGCCCTTGTAGAAGGTCTTGTGGGTCATTGAGCTCGAGATGGCAGGACTGCCTCTTGATCTGTCCCCATGCTTCGGGTAGACATTGGGTTGCGGAGCGTTGGTTGTCGGGAGCAGACTGGCTTCTTAGTAAGGCTGGGAGACTTAGCTAAATTCCCATTGTATTCCTCTTGTATCTCCTTCTTTCCTCCCCTCTTATCTCCCCGCATACTATTAGGGACGTAGCTTACTAATATCCTGAACGAGCAGTAGAACCGATGGCACCCTAACGCTTTACTAGGGTTCTTCGTGTGCGCTTACTGCCTCTACCTTTTCAGCGAGTTTATTTTCTTCGAAAGCGGTGCGGCGGGTGCGCCGGCGACCCTATAAATGCTTTCGTACGGACCAAATAATAAGGCTCCATGTTATAACGGTAACCTAGGTAGTATGCAACATGGCTGGGATGGTTGATCTATGTTTGTTAGAGGAAGAAGCTCCCTTTTAAGAAGACGCCCTAGGCCTTAGATGTAGATGAAAAAAAAAAAAAAAAAAAGGGGGGGGCCC
>Ga0247817_10001367_pt1 | contig 12842 bp, 11 predicted proteins | sample UWRJL212509R1_FD_178010 | JGI IMG/M metagenome (GOLD analysis project Ga0247817, IMG submission 178010) | Plant litter microbial communities from Arlington Agricultural Research Station in Wisconsin, United States - UWRJ-L212-509R-1 | ecosystem: Environmental > Terrestrial > Plant litter >... | reverse complement strand
TTTTGATTTGATCCGCAGTAACATTATACTGTTTAGATATTTTATAAACCGTTTCGCCGGCAACAACTGTATGAAGAATTTCTTTATTCTGAACAGCTTGTGTTGCTTTCATCTTAAAACCAACAATCAGCTTTTGATTTATCTGAATAGCATACCCTGTTAGATTGTTCCATTCACGAATGCTGTCTGAATCTATTTCATATTTTCTCGAAATTCCGAAAACAGTTTCGCCACTTTGAACCACGTGATAAATAGCTATGCTGGAATCAAAACTATTTTTCTTTTCTTCATGTACAAGAACAACAGCCTTCTTCTCTGTTGTTTTTTCTACAGGGATTTCTTTAGGCTGGGTTTTAATTTCCTGTACCGGAGCTGCTTTATATTCAATGGCTGTTGTTTTAGGTCTCGTATCTCTCAGCCACAACACTCTATTTTCTTTTGCATAATCATTTTTAGACATTCTATTATGCTTACGAATAGAAGCTGTAGTGATTGCATACTTTTGAGCAATTGATTGAATTGTCTCTCCTTTTAAAACAGTATGGTAAGCTACTAAAGCTTTACTCCTTTTGACTTGTAAATAATAAAAACTTCCCGGATAAATACTTTCAAACCCTTTCATTTCATTGAAATACAAAAAGGCTTGTTTAGACAATCCGGCTTTGATAATTAGACTATTTATATCATCTCCCTTAGTAGCTTTTATTGCCTTAACTTTATTGATGCTTACAAATATTGGAATATGATCCTTATCACTGTAGGTACGAATATCCGGAAATGTTTTTGGTACAGTGATGGGTGTATTGGTATTCGGTATTTTTACTACAGGTTCATCTTCATCAGGCAAGTCTACATTCGGTTGCGTCAGATCTATATTTGGTTTTGTACCGTGTGACGCAGGAACCATTACAATATATTCTTTATCATTGGGCACATTTCCCTTAGTACACCATTTATTATATTCCTTTAATAACTCGTAATCAACGTTGGCTTGCTTTGCTACTTCTGACAACGATTTATCTTTTACTCCACTGTATTCAATCAAGGTAAGTTGCGGATGATTTGATTTACCAACCAAATCCTGATAGGCAATTCTATATGCTAAAAATCGGATGACATACCAATGCATATCCTCATCAATCACCATATGCTTAGCGCCTACATATTTGGATTTCACATGCGATTTTACTCCACCAGGACCAACATTGTAGGATAGTAAAGCATATACCCAATTGTCAAGTAAGGCATTGTTTTTCTTTATATATTTTGCAGCACCTCTTGAAGCATAAGCAATATGCATACGCTCATCTACATTGGCATTTACATTCACTCCTACTTCAATAGCCGTCTCCTTTTTGAACTGCCAAAATCCAACGGCATTGGAACTTGAAACAGCATCTGAAACTAAACTTGATTCTTGTAAGGCTAAATATTTGATTTCCTCTGGAAATCCTTCATCATGAAAAACATGCTCAATGATTGGAAAATATAAATTTGCTCGATCTATTTTTTGCTGTAAATATTTACCGCTATTATAAATCATCGTAACATCTGCTTCTATCTTTTTCTTAGCAGTAGATGTTAATTCCAGCTTCATTCCAGCAAAATCAATAACATCCGGAACAGAAGGTTTAATAAATGTTTGAGCATGACTTGAAAAACAAATCATACTTATGCTAATGAACAAAACGAATATAAATCTGAACATGAATGTTTATTTTTTTCGAATAATTGTTATGCCGTCGCGCACGGGTAGTATAATTTTTTCAACGCGGGCATCAGATGATATGAACTGATTAAATTCATGAAGATTTCTGGTATCCTTATCTTTGAGCGCTAATTCAGGTATCGCAACTTTACCGTTCCACAATGTATTATCGACAAGTATAAATCCTCCGGATGGAACTTTATCAAAAATCAACTTATAATAATTTAAATTATTATGTTTATCAGCATCAATAAATACCATATCAAATATGCCTTCTACATTCGCTAATACTTTGGTAGCATCTCCTATCAAATAGGTTATTGCATTTGATTTTTCAGATTGTGTAAAATAGGCTCGAACACGATCTTCTAATTCTTCATTTATATCGATCGTAACCAATTCTCCGTCACTAGGTAAACCTTCTGCCAACGACAATGCTGAATAGCCTGTAAATGTACCAATCTCAAGAATACGCTTTGGCCGGATCATATGTGTTAACATTGATAAAACTCTGCCTTGAAAATGTCCCGATACCATTCTTGGCATTAACACTTCTGCATAAGTATCTCTGCTCACCTGCTTCAACAACTCTGGTTCGGAAGAACTGTATGCACTTATATATTCTTCAATGATTGGATTCGTAATATCGATCATTTGGATTCAGGTTCGTAAATTAATTTACTCATGCGGGAAGGATCCATCAATTGATTTGCGAGATCATTTATTACCTGTGAAGAAATTCCATCGATCTTTTTAATGATTTGATCGAACGAATCAATTTTACCAAAATCAAGATAACTCTTACCCATCATTTGCATGAAGTTGCTATTGTTTTCTTCAGCCATGATTAATTGACCTTTAATTTGTTCTTTTAATCGATGTAATTGAACAGAACTTAATTTTTTGTCGCGTACCTTATTTATTTCTTTATAAAATACATCAAGTGCTTTGTCAAATTGTTTCGACTCTGTTGCAAAATAAAAACTATAAACGCCTGTATCGATATAAGAAGTAAAGTTCGATTCGATTGTATATACATAGCCCTTCTTTTCTCTCATGGCCATATTCAGCGATGAAGTCATACCTGGACCAGCCAAAAGATTTGACAATAAAAATAATCCAAGTCTTCTTTCTTCTTTGATGTTTAATCCCAAGCCCCCAATAACACAATGCGTTTGAGAGGCATCGATCTTTTTAATAAGCGTAGTAGGCTTAAATCCTTTATTTTTTTCACGCACTTTATTTAAATGCTGTGGTTTAACAAAGGGAATATATTTGTCTGCAATTGCTTTCACATCATTAAAAGAATGTGGAGAGAGCACAACGTAAGCGATTCTGCTTGTATCAATATTTTTCTTAAGAAACGATTTTAGATTTTGCTGCTTGAAAGAATCCAACGTTTTTTCTGTACCCAAAATATTATATCCCAATGAATGATTGGGGAAAATAATAGATTCGAATTCATCTTGTATCGCATCCTCAGGATTATCCGCATACATATGCATTTCTTCCAACACCACCTTTTTTTCTTTCTCAATTTCCTTTTCCGGAAAAACAGAATAAAATGAAATATCTGTTAGTACATCCGTAGCACGCTCCAGATAATTGAAAGGCAACGAAGCATGAAACCAGATTTTTTCTTTCGTAGTATATGCATTCAGATCCCCACCTACTTGTTCAAGACTACTTAAGATCTGAAATGTTTTTCTTTTTTCAGTTCCTTTAAAAGCCATGTGTTCCCAAAAATGAGCTAGCCCTTGAGTCTTTAAATCTTCATCCCTACTACCTACATCAAAGATATACCCACAATGAGCAATGCGTGTAGACAATACTTGTTTGTGCAACAAGGTTATCCCATTGGGATATTGATGAACATTAAATTCTTTTATCATTGTTATTCTTTCAGATCAATTAAACACCTGCCTATTGTTACCTATTCCCAAACAATTTCAAGGGTCATAAATTCATCCGCAACTGCTGTTGTTCGTTTAGCATTTTTTGTTCGCTTAATTTTAATCAAGCCATTTTTCACCTTTGATGTATTTTGATCAAAGAGAACTATATTATTTTTATGGTTGTAACCAGGTGTAATTACGATTGTTTCATTTTTCTTATTAAATAAAACCAGATCCAAATTTAAAGACTTATCCAATTGCTCCTTGTATACCTTCTTAGAGCAATGAACCAAACGTGCTGTACCAAAATCTTTATTAATATCTTTCGTCAGCTCCAATGCACGATCGGCCTGTGGAACACCATAACCTAAATAATTATTTCCGTATGGATATAAGTGAGCGGATTTTTGAATGATCTCTTTCAATTGAGCATTTGTCAATGTTGAGTCATAGTTCATTAAACACGCAATAAAGCCTGCTACCGCCGGACAAGAGAATGATGTTCCATTAGGAGAATAACATGACACATTTGGTTTCAGATAGGGTAAATTTTCTGGTCCGATGCTGCTGTAATATATTCTATCCCAATCAACAGCATTGGTAGCTCCCACAGACAGTGCACCTTCAGCGTCTGCAGGTGCGGAAATAATTCTCCATTGTGTATCGCCTTCGTTTCCTGCAGAAACTGATAAAAATATTCCTTTTTGATTAAATGCAATTTGAGCAGCTTTGGTAATACGGGCTGTATTTCCATTCATTTCCGCCTGCTTATAATTATCCGATGGATCATCCATCTTTGTAGCATAGCCAAGAGAGGTGCTTATCAAGCGCACACCCAGGCTGTCCATCCACTCCATTGCCATGATCCACATATCTTCTTCTCCACGATATTCTTTATCGCCATTTTCTGTTCTTGCAAGATAAAAAGATGCATTAACAGCCATTCCATATTGTGCTTTTATTGTAGTATCATAACCAGCAATCATGCGCACCACTTGGCGTCCATGATCATCAGAAGAAGTTGCAGCAGCAGTAATTAGATCTTTACGTGAAGGATCAATAAAATCTCTTTGCCCTAACACTCTTTTATCATCTACTAAATAGCGTGTAGCAGCATCTTCATGCAAACGATAGAAACCGGCATCAATAACACCAATGCGTAATCCTGTTCCGTCCACACCAGCTTTCGTAAATGACTTTGCCTTCATTTGTTTTAAAGCAGTGTGCATCAATTCAGGTTTCACATCCATAGATGTTGAAGCAGCAATCAAATGAACAGTAACAGGTTCAACAGACGTAACAAAATTTAAGGCTTGTACCTGTGCCACTTGTTCCTGACTTAAATAAGCCGTTACTGCATTTAACCACTTAGATTTTGCAACAATTGAAACATCCAGCTTAGACAAGGCTTCAATGTAGTGTTGCGTAACAGGAATATCTGATACTTGAATTAATGGGATATTCAGAGACGTTCTATTAACAATAGTTTTTTGACTTAATGCGTTTCTATAATCGTATCCAACAATTTCTTTCTGGTCAAATGAAATCCAATATTTTTGAATTTGCGCATACCCTGAAAATACGGCTACAATAAAAAAAGAACACACGAAAATAGATCGCTGAATAGTTTGCATATACGTTCAATTATTAATTACTTCAAGTATAAATTTAGTTAAAATGAAATACACCCCCATCAATAAAAGCTTTTTTATTCAAAATAGAAGGAAATTAGCCGAGCAGTTGCTCCCTTCTTCCATCGCAGTCTTTCATTCAAACGATATATATCCTACCAATGCTGATGGTACAATGCCCTTCAGACAGAACAACGATTTATTTTACTTTTCTGGTATTGATCAAGAAGATAGCATCCTTGTTCTATTCCCTGATTCAATAGATGGCAAACACAAAGAGATATTATTTATACTTGAAACAAACGAACATATAGCAATTTGGGAAGGCAATAAATTGACAAAGGACAAGGCGAGAGAATTATCCGGGATCGAAACAATTTTTTGGTTCCATGAATTTGATACCATTTTCAAACAATTAGCCTACGATGCAACCTACATTTATTGTGATCAGAATGAACATGGGCGTGCTGAGAAATCAGTAGATACTAGAAATGATCGATTTATTAAAACATATAAAATTAAATACCCTCTTCACGAACTAAAACGATTAGCACCGCTTTCAAATTCATTGCGCTCTATAAAAGATCAGCAAGAAATTGAAACGATGCAGAAGGCTTGTAATATTACCAAAGATGCATTTGTTCGAATATTAAAATCCATTAAACCGGGAATTAAAGAATACGAAATCGAAGCAGACATAATACATGAATTTATTCGTCAAGGATCTAGAGGACATGCTTATCAGCCCATTATTGCATCCGGAGCAAATGCCTGTGTTCTCCATTATATACAAAACGACCAGATATGTGAAGATGGAGATTTGATTTTAATGGATTTTGGTGCAGAATATGGTAATTATGCATCTGACTTAACCCGTGTAGTTCCTGTAAATGGAACGTTTACGCCTAGACAAAAAGAAGTATATTCTTCTGTCCTGCGCGTTTTTAAAGAGATCAAAAAAATTATCAAACCAGGCACTACTCTTCAGGAACTTACTCTTCAAACTGGTAAATTAATGACTGAAGAATTGGTACATTTAAATGTATTAACAAGGGACCAAGTAGGAGCTCCAAATGGAGAAAATGCGTATAAAAAATATTTTATGCATGGAATAGGCCACCATTTAGGATTGGATGTTCATGACGTCCATGTGAAGGGCGAAGTATTAAAAGAGGGAATGGTGATAACTTTAGAGCCCGGATTGTATCTTAGACAGGAAGGGATCGGAATTCGATTAGAGAATGATATTCTGATAGTTAAGGATGGAAACATAGATTTAATGGCCAATATACCTATTGAAATTGATGAGATAGAGCGATTAATGCATTCATAGTTTGCATGTTATAAAAACGACCTTTTTATTCAAATTAAATCAAAAAATTGACAACCCTTGTATTTCCTTTTTCGTTAAAAACAGTACTTCGCTTTTAATAGGGTTATAAAGCCAAATAATGCCATGAAAAAAATATTTACATATTGTACAATCGCTGCCGTAATGATTTTTGGTTCATCTTTCAATCAGCCTGATGCAAAAAATTATTATGAAACTGGTTTAAACAGCTTAAACCAAAAGGACTATATTAAAGCAATTGGGGATTTCACAAACGCTATTAGTATGAATCCTAAATTTGGTGATGCTTATTATTATAGAGCATATTCAAAAGAATTATTGGGTAAGAAAATGGGCTTTGTAAGTTCCGAATTATGTTCTGACTTGATTTATTCTATGGTATATGGAAAAACAGAAGCATCTGATAAAATAGATGAATTATGCACGGGGGAATGTTTTAATATGGAGTCGGCTTTTGTTGAACCTGAAATTGTTTACTGTGCAGATTTCAGTTCAAAAATTCTTACTGATATTCCAGATGGAGTTGAAAATCTAAGCTACTTAATTAAGTTGAACATGTTCAACAATAAGCTGGTTACTCTTTCTCAAAAATGGGCTTATTTAGATAAACTTATTTCTTTAGACTTAAGCAGTAATAGAATAACTCTAATGCCGCCAGTAATTGGTAAACTTACTTCTTTGAAAGAATTAAATTTAAATAAAAACCAACTGGTTACCCTGCCGGCTGAGATCGGAAATTTAAAAAGTCTTAAAACGTTAACATTGCGTCAAAATGGTTTAAAAGTTTTACCTCCTAATATTGGTACATTAACAGATCTTGAAACATTAGATTTAGCTTTAAATATGCTTTCTACTTTACCATCGGAAGTAGAAAATCTTAGAAACTTAAAGAAACTAATTCTTGTTGGTAACAACATTTCTGTAAAAGAACAACAACGTATTAAAACGATGTTACCAAACACGCAAATATCATTTGAATAAATAAAATATCATTTGAATAAATAAAATATCACCCTATAAAAAAACCGACTAAGAAATTAGCCGGTTTTTTTATAGGGTGATATTTCGTTTATACGATTCATTCAAATGCGAATCATTAGAGATACTATAATCTCTGTAATGAAATCACATCCGATCAGTTATAAAAACAAAAATCCGACTAATTTCTTAGTCGGATTTTTTATGATTTATAAACTAAATTAAGATTAGCTTAAAGAAACTCTAACAAATGCAGAAACAGTCAATCCTTTGTGGACACCATCTAACATTTGAGAAATAGATTTAGAATTGTCTTTAACAAACTCCTGGTTTAATAAAGTAGAATCTTTGTAGAATTTATTCAATTTACCTAAAGCGATTTTTTCAAGCATAGCTTCCGGCTTACCTTCTGCTCTCGCTTGTTCTTTACCGATTTCGATCTCACGCTCAACTGTTGCAGGATCAACATCATCCTTATCAAGAGCTACCGGCTTCATAGCAGCAGCTTGCATTGCTACATCTCTACCCGCTTCAGAGAAATCTTTACCGCCAGTATTTTTCAATGCAACTAATACACCTAATTTACCATTTGAGTGGATATAAGGAACAACTTGTTCGCCATCCATTGAAATGTAAGAAGTAATAGTAACTTTTTCACCGATCTTACCAGTAAGATCTATGATGTGATCTTGTACTGTACGACCATCAGCTAATGCTAAAGCAGAAAGTTCTTCTGTTGTAGCAGGTTTTTTAGCAACCGCAACAGTCATAATTGCTTCTGCTAAATTTTTAAAGTCAGCTACTTTAGAAACTGGTTCAGTCTCACAAGCTAAAGCTACTAATTTACCATTTTTACCATCTGCAGAAACAGTGATAGAAACGATTCCTTCAGAAGTTGTATTTTCTGCACGAGCTGCAGATACTTTTTGTCCTTTTTTACGAAGAATATCGATAGCAGCTTCAAAGTCTCCACCTGATTCAGTAAGAGCTTTTTTGCAATCCATCATCCCTGCACCAGTCATTGATCTTAGCTTATTAACTTCAGCCGCAGTAATTGTTGACATGATTAAATGTGTTTGTTGTTTGAATTGATTTGATTTTAAAAAAAATTGAACATTGGAGACCAATGTTCAATTTTAACTATGATTTATAAAACGAATTATTGAATCTCAGCTTTATCAGAAGCTTTTTTAGAATCTTCGTCTTCTTTTAATTTTTGATCATCTTTTTCTCTTTTTCTTTCAGACAATGCATCTTCAATTCCTTGACCGATTGCTTGAGTTAAGATAGAGATAGATTTGAATGCATCGTCATTCGCAGGGATTGGGAAGTCTACGATAGTAGGATCAGAGTTCGTATCAACGATAGCGAATACAGGGATACCTAATTTCTTAGCTTCAGCGATTGCGATGTGTTCTTTTTTAACATCTACAACAAAGATAGCTGCAGGAAGACGTGTCAAGTCAGCGATACCGCCTAAAACTTTTTCAAGTTTTTCTTTTTCACGACTCAATACAAGTCTTTCTTTTTTGTTTAAAGAACTGAATGCTTCATCCTTCATCATTTTCTCCATTGAAGACATTTTCTTCAATGATTTACGAACTGTTGCGAAGTTTGTTAACATACCGCCTAACCAACGCTCAGTTGCGTAAGGCATTTTTAGTCTTTTAGCTTCAGCTGTAACAACTTCCTGAGCTTGTTTTTTAGTTGCAACGAACAAAACTTTACGTCCTGAACGAACAATTGTCTTAAGAGCTGCATTAGCTTCGTCTAAACAAACTAATGTTTTATTTAAGTCGATCAAATGGATGCCATTCTTCTCCATGAAGATATATGGTGCCATCTTTGGGTTCCACTTACGAGTAAGGTGACCAAAGTGAACGCCTGCATCCAATAAGTCTTTATATTCGATTTTCTTAGCCATCGTATTATAAAATAGAGATAGGTATTAACGTTTACTGAATTGGAATCTTTTACGAGCTTTTCTCTTACCGTATTTCTTACGTTCTACCATACGAGAATCTCTAGTCATTAAACCTTCTTTTCTCAAAGGAGATTTAAATTCACTGTTAACTAATACAAGAGCACGAGCAATTCCTAAACGGATCGCTTCTGCCTGGCCAGTAACACCACCACCTTGTACGTTTACATTAATATCATATTTACCGGCTTCAGCTACTAAGTTAAGAGGGCTCTCAACAGAGATTTGAAGGGGTTCCGTTTTAAAATATGTTTTGAAATCAAGACCGTTTACTACAATAGCGCCTTTACCTGATTTAAGGTAAACACGAGCTACTGACGTCTTTCTTCTTCCAATGGCGTTTAATACTTCCATCTAAACAATAATTACAGTTGAATAACTTTTGGTTGTTGTGCTTCGTGCGGGTGTTGAGTTCCTTCGAACACGTGAACGTGTCTGAATAATTCTCTACCAATACGATTTTTTGGCAACATACCTTTGATAGCTCTTTCAAGAACTTTCTCAGGATATTTTGCTAATGTTTCTTTTGGTGTCTGAAAACGTTGTCCACCTGGGTGACCTGTATGAGAAGTATAAACCTTATCATTCATTTTATTTCCAGTCAAACGAATTTTCTCACAGTTGATGATGATAACGTTATCACCACAATCTACATGTGGAGTATAAGAAGGCTTATGCTTTCCTCTTAAAATCATTGCAACCTGGCTGGCAAAACGACCTAGTGTTTTACCTTCTGCATCAACAATAACCCAGTCCTTCTGAACTGTAGCTTTGTTTGCAAACGTTGTTTTGTAGCTAATGCTATCCATTTTCTTTAATCAATAAATAATTCGCCCTTCAATCAAAAAGGGATACAAAGATACCTGTTTAGATATTTAAATGCAAACCTAGTTCAAAAAAATCACGAAGAATACTCTTCTAATTTTTTTACCAGCACCTGAAAATCCTTTGGATAAGGTGCTTTTATGTCCAAAATCTGTTCATTCATATCTGTAAATATCAGAGAATTAGCATGTAACGCAAACCTCTGCATTAAGGGTCTTTCCTCAGAATCTTTTTTCAAATTAAATTTTTTTCTTTTAATTTCTGAAAGATAAATAGGTGTTCCCCCATATGTTTCGTCTCCAACGATCGGTGCGCCAAGGGTAGCAAGGTGAATTCGGATTTGATGCATGCGCCCGGTAATGGGTAAACATCGTACCAAAGTCGCCTTTTTAAATGCTTGTATCGTAAAGAATATCGTTTCTGCTAATTTCCCCTTCGTTTTGTCAATTTTAACAATACCCGTAGGTAGAGCTAAAATGGGTAAATAAACATCTACTCCATCCAGATCATGCGTACCGTTAACAACTGCATGATATTCTTTCGTCACATTTCTGGATTCAAATTGCATCGATAAATGCCTGTAAGCAGCTGGATTTTTAGCTATTGCAAGCACTCCTGATGTTTCTTTATCTATTCGATGGCAGAGTTGCGCATCCGGCCAGTATTCCTTTGCCATGCGAATGATGCTGGTAGCACCGCCTGTACGTTCGTCTAGGGAAGAGATAAAGGGAGGTTTATTGATAAAAAAATAGTCATCGTTTTCAAAAATGATTATTTCTTTAATATCAACCTTTTTCATTTATTACTTTTCCTTTCTTTAATCGAAACTGAAATTCAGTTCCTTCATTTACTTTACTTGCCACAATAATTCGTGAATCATGTGCCTCAAGTATGTGTTTTACAATCGATAATCCCAAACCAGAGCCGCCTTTATCCTTAGATCGGCTTTTTTCCACCCGGTAGAATCTTTCAAAAATACGATTTAAATGCGTCTCTTCTATACCCGGACCATCATCTTTCACAGAAATTAAAACAGATTCGTTTTCAATCATGTAAGAAAAAATAACCGTTCCATTGTCTTTTCCATACTTTATAGCATTGACTATCAAATTAGTAACAACCTGGCCGATACGCAATTTATCAGCATCGATGTAACAGGATTTAGGAGAATATTTATTGAATTTTAATCGAATGCCCCGTTTTTGAGCCGAATCTTCTAATTGCTCAAAAATATCTTCCGTAAGTTTTCGGATATCGAAATTCTGGAAATGCATTTTAATCTCTCCGATTTCTAACTGAGAGATTGTGATAAGATCTTCAACCAATAAATTTAGTCCGTCTAAGCTATATGCCGCCTTTTGCAGGAAACGTTCGCGCACATTTATATCGTCCATTGCACCTTCCATTAAGGTATGTACGAAGCCTTGAGCTGCAAAAAGAGGTGTTTTTAATTCATGAGATACGTCTGCTAAAAATTCTCTTCTGAAAGTCTCTAATTTTTTCAGTTCTTCGATTTCGCGTTGTTTCTGCACGGCAAAGTCCGACAATTCTTTTCGGATCTTAACGATTGGGTCGGTTGTATTTATGTATTTATTGCGCTCCGGGTTTGCTTCTTTCTTTTTGAAAGGGCGCAGCATATCCGATATTGCATCAAGCTCTTTATAGAGTGTTGTATTGAGCAATACATAAGAAGAGATCGTAATCGTAATGAATAAAAAGAACAGCATCCATTCCCAACCTGCTGCGGCAGGAATTACCGAGTAGATATACAGTAACAGAGCTGTAATGAGTGTTACGAATATGCCTAGAAAGATGGCTACATTACGGGGGTGGGTCATTTATAAAGGCAATTATTCATCAATTGCAAATTTATAACCAATTCCTTTAATAGTTGTTATATAATCTTCACCAATTTTCTCTCTTACCTTACGAATGTGTACGTCAACTGTTCTAGGCACAACATATACATCCGTTCCCCAAATGTTTTTCAATAATTCATCTCTATTGAAAACGGTATTGGGTCTATTTGCTAAAAAATACAAAAGTTCAAATTCTTTTTTAGGAAGGATAATCCTGTCCGGCCCCTTCATAACCGTATAACTTGAACGATCAATAACCAGATCTTTTATTACAACGCTTTCTTTTTCGTTGGTATTTTTAGTTCCTCTGCGGAAGAATGCGGATACCCTGCTAATAAGAGCTCTAGGTTTGATTGGTTTAGTTATAAAATCATCCGCTCCAGCATCAAATGCTGCAATTTCAGAAAATTCTTCTGAACGTGCAGTAAGAAAAATAATATAGGATTCTTTTAATTTCGGAACTTCTCTGATCTTTCTGCAAGCTTCAACCCCATCCATCTTTGGCATCATGATGTCCATTAAAATGAGCTGTGGCAAAAAGTCTTTAGCTTCTTCTATCGCTTTTAAACCATTGTTTGCGGTGCGGACATCATACCCTTCTTTTGTAAGATTGT